>Ga0115567_10004356_pt1 | contig 13822 bp, 11 predicted proteins | sample COGITO_mtgs_1204_2_FD_88679 | JGI IMG/M metagenome (GOLD analysis project Ga0115567, IMG submission 88679) | Pelagic marine microbial communities from North Sea - COGITO_mtgs_120412 | ecosystem: Environmental > Aquatic > Marine > Epipelagic | place: Germany:Helgoland, sampling site Kabeltonne...
ACACAATCAATTACTCTTCTAAGCGCAAAACAATTAGTCTTAAGTTAACAATGGTTAAGAGATATTAATATGGCGCAAATGTTTTTGGTCCGTCATGCACAAGCTTCATTTGGTGAAGACGATTACGATAAATTGAGCGAGTTAGGTCACCAGCAGTCATTATTACTAGGCGAATATCTTGCCCAGCGTCACCAGCGGTTCGACTTAGTAGTTACTGGTGATATGCTTAGACACAAACAAACAGCAGACGGAATATTAAAAGCGAATACTGACGCAGAGCTTATTACCGATGCAAGCTGGAATGAATTTGATTTTGACGCTATTGTCAAAGCCTATTTGGGTCAGTTTCCAGATCATCAGCCCGGCCCTAAAGCGCCTCGCAGTGATTGGTATAAGGTCTTAAAAAGCGCAATGCTATGTTGGTCTCAACAAACACTAGAACTACCTAATAGTGAGACTTGGTCAGATTTCTGTTACCGAGTTCACAGAGGTACTGAGTATATTCAACAAAGCGATTATAAAAATGTCCTTGTGGTCACATCTGGCGGAGCTATGGCGGTTTTTTTGATGTCTTTATTCAAGTCCTCAGTTGAACAAGCGATAGCGTTTAATTTGCAAATAAAAAATACCAGCGTGAATCAGTTTTATTTTAACAGGTCGGGATTCCAGCTGAATAGTTTCAATAACGTCGGGCACTTAGACACCCCAAATCATTTAGATAAAATCACTTACAGTTAAACGCTATCAAGGAAAATATAATGAATTTTGAACATAGTAAAAAAGTACAAGAGTTGATGGCTAAACTATCTGCTTTTATGGATAGAGAAATATATCCACTGGAAAATACGTATCACGAGCTAGTTGCGAATAGTGCCGACAAGTGGCAAACACCTGAGTTGATGCAAGAGCTAAAGGCTAAAGCGAAAGCTGAAGGACTTTGGAACTTGTTTTTACCCAAAGAATATCTTCCTTACGGTGCTGGACTCAGTAATTTAGAATACGCGCCTTTGTGCGAACTTATGGGACGAGTGTTATGGAGCTCTGAAGTATTTAATTGTAGTGCACCCGATACAGGTAATATGGAAGTGTTAGCCAAATACGGTAGCCAAGCACAGAAAGACAAGTGGCTAACGCCTTTGCTAAACGGTGAAATTCGTTCAGCCTTTGCCATGACAGAGCCTGACGTCGCATCATCGGACGCTACTAATATTGCCACAAGCATTGAAGATAAAGGTGATCATTACGAAATTAATGGGCGTAAGTGGTACACAAGCGGTGCGATGAATAACAATTGCAAAATTATGATTGTGATGGGCAAGACCGACCCCCAAGCTGCTCGTCACCAGCAACAGTCTCAAATATTGGTGCCGCTCAATACACAAGGCGTGAAAGTTGTACGACCTATGTCTGCAATGGGCTATCTAGATGAACCAATAGGACATGCCGAAATATTGTTTGAGAATGTTAAAGTTCCAAAAGAAAACTTGGTGCTGGGCGAGGGGCGCGGATTTGAAGTGGCTCAGGGTCGTTTAGGGCCTGGTCGAATCCACCACTGCATGCGCTTGATTGGTTGTGCACAGCGAGCCTTAGATATGACTTGCCAAAGAACTGAACAACGTATAGCTTTTGGTCAACCTTTAAGTAAACAGCAATCTGTTCGAGAAAGTATTTCTCAAATGTATTGCAAAATAGAGCAAGCTCGCCTGTTAACCTTAAAAGCAGCAGACAATATGGATAACTACGGTAATAAAGTTGCGAAAAATATCATTGCCGCTATTAAAATTGTGGCGCCTAAAATGGCCTGTGAAGTTATCGATGAAGCTATTCAGATTCATGGTGCGGCGGGAACATCCCAAGATACAACCTTATCAGCAACCTTAGCCTATGCGCGCACCATTCGATTAGCCGATGGCCCAGATCAAGTACATATGATGCAACTGGGTAAAAATTTAATTGTAGGCAAAAATCAATAGGAACTTTAAGTTATGAAAGCGATATTATGTAAGGCATTCGCGCCCGTATCATCCCTAGAATATGTTGAAGTTGATACGCCAAACGTCAAAAACGGCGAAGTGCTTATTGACGTTGCGGCTTCGGGGGTTAACTTTCCCGACAGCTTGTTAGTGCAAGGCTTATATCAAATGAAGCCAGAATTACCCTTTATCCCCGGTAGCGAAGTCGCCGGCATCATTGCCGAAGTAGGCGATGACGTCCCTTACCTTAAAATTGGCATGAAAGTAATGGGCATCTGTTCACTAGGTGGCTACGCTCAAAAAGTCGCTATACCTTGTGCACAAGTAATGCCCATTCCCGACGCCATTCCGCTGCCCGAAGCTGCTGCTTTAGCCACTGCACATGCCACCGCTCATCATGCACTCAAACAAAGAGCGCTGCTGAAAGAGGGTGAAACCTTACTCGTAACAGGTGCGGCAGGCGGAACGGGTTTAGCGGCAGTGCAAATTGGCAAAATAATGGGTGCTAAGGTTATCGCGGTTTGTTCAAGCGATGAAAAATGTGAAGTGGCAAAACAAAATGGCGCTGATATTACTATCAACCACAGCGAGCAAGACTTAAAAGAAACCGTTAAAGCACTTACAAAAGGCAAAGGCGTTGACGTTGTTTATGAATGTGTAGGCGGCGATACCTTTCATGCGTGTACACGCATTATGGCATGGTCTGGGCGCTTATTGGTTGTTGGTTTTGCTGGTGGAGACATTCCAAAATTTCCAGTTAACTTAGCGTTAGTTAAAGGGTTTTCTGTAGTTGGCGTCTTTTGGGGGTCATTTACGCAGCATCAGCCACAAGATTTTATGATGAACATGAAAGAACTTATTACGTGGTATACACAAGGTAAAGTGAAAGTGGTTATAGATGAAGCTTTCTCACTTGAGAATGCTGTGGACGCAATAAACAAGGTAACTTCTCGCACGGTTAAAGGAAAGGTTGTTCTGCTAGCATAAAATAGATTACCTTAAGTCCGAATTGTACGCCCTGTTAATACAAAAAAATGACCTCCGGGGAGGAGGTCACTAAAGGGCAAAGTTACCTTTGCCTACCATGTTGAAACTGTTATCAACAGGGTGATAAACTTTTTAAGCTGAGCGTAATATAAAAGTAGTGCAGAATTTTAAAACACCATATAACGCAAGCATTTTACAACCTGTCTTTTACAACTAACGCGACAGGGTTGTCTGAAAGGCCTTGTTCATTTATCCAAGCGAGTATCGGTTTCCCGTCTGATTCGGGTTCTGCTAAAGACTTTTTTGGCATTTTCTTTACCAGTAATGTGCCAGCCTCCACTGCATTATTCAAAATAGCGACTCTGATCAAACTATTCCCACCACAGGATATTCCTGTGTAATAGTCACGCAGTTTAATCGAGTAGCTTGATTGTACTTTTCTCATTTTTTTGCGTAATTCACCTTTGTCGTCTGCTTTTACTATTGCGCAAATGTTGGCAAGCGCATCATTAATTGAAGCATGTGCAACATTAGACAAGCTAAAGCACGCAAGACATACAGAGGATATTAGTAATTTTTTCAACATGTTACTTCTCCGGCCTAGATATTTGGTTCGAAGGAACTATACAAAAAAAAGGAGGGAGGGAAAGATACCCAGCCAATACAAAAGTATTTGACTTGATACCTTAAAATGTTAAGTCATTAATTTTAAAAGGAAATGTGTGATCTACATTTACCCAAACATTCTGCTATTAACGCTTAAAAAGCGTCAACAATATGCTGTTCTGCGAAATAATGCTACCAAGCGGTAACGCCACCATCAACCGCTATCGTTTGACCGTTCATATACGTGTTACCAGGGGAAAGTATTAAAATCATCACATTAACAATTTCGTTAATAGCACTAATTCGCTTCATGGGACTACCTGCACCTAATTTTTGTTTGTCTTGCTCAGAGATTAGGCCCCCAATGTTCATAATATCGGTAGGACTAAAGAATGGACAGATTGCGTTGCAGCGCACGTTGTAGCGACCATATTCAACCGCTGCTGTGCGTGTTAGGCCCACTACCGCGTGTTTCGCTGCGCTATAAGCGCCGCCTTTCGGCGTTCCGCCAATCCCCGCGAGCGAACTAATATTGAGGACATGACCTCCGCCTAATTTTAACATGGCAGGTACTTGATACTTCATGCCGAATGCGACCCCTTTAACATTTACATCAAATTGCTGGTCGAAAATTTCACTCGTCATTTCATGAAGGGGACCCTGTTTATGAGCAATGCCGGCGTTATTAATGGCTATAGTAAGACTGCCAAAGGTATCGAGGGCGGCGTCAACCATCACTTTTCCACTTTCTTCTTTTGACACATCTAGGGTAAATATAATACATTCGCTGGGCTTCGTTAACATAGATTGGGTCTCAAGTAGACCGCTTTCATTGATGTCACTTAGCACTAATTTACATCCACGCTCGCTTAAACCTATTGCTAAAGCACGTCCAAATCCGTTTGCGGCGCCAGTTATAATGGCAACTTGGTCGCTAAAATCTAATAATTTATCCATGTTTACAGCCTCTAAAACAGTTTATTGCTAATGTAACGAGTTCATCAGAACAATCTTCTTGCAAGAAATGTCCTCCGTTTTTAATAATTGTATGCGGCTGACCAATGCAGCCGGGAATTAATTTTTGGAATAACTTTTCACCACCTTTTGTGACGGGATCTTGATCGCTAAATGCGGTCAGAAATGGTTTTTTAAATTGGCTAAGTACTTTCCATGCCTCCTTGTTATTTAAAGCCTCAGGATCGTCTGCGCGAGTCGGAACTAACATAGGGAATTTTCTAGCCCCTGCTTTGTATTTTTCACTAGGAAAGGGAGCGTTATAGGCCGCAATAACTTCGTCAATGATGTCTTTGTGAGTTGCGCGCTGGATGATACCCGCAATATCAAATTTGTCGGTTGTTTGCGAATATTCCTGCCATGCCAAAAATGCCTTTGATGGTGCATATTCCCCTGTAGGCAACATTGTGTTCGCCGCGACCACTGCAGCAAACATGGCTGGATTCTCGGCAAGCAAGCGTAGGCCCAACAATCCGCCCCAATCTTGGCAAATCAGATGTATATCGGAGAGTTGTAGTTTCTCAATTAATCGGGTTAACCAATCTAAATGACTGGCGTAAGTGTATGCATCTTGACTGACGTATTTGTCTGATTTACCAAAACCTATTAAGTCGGGAGCAATTACTCTGAAACCAGATGCCGCCGCTTCGTTAATCATATTCCTATACAAATAACTCCAACTTGGCTCACCATGTAGCATCAGAATAACGGGACCATCGCTTGGTCCATAGTCAACGTAATGCATATTTAAGTCGCTTTGTGTACCTACATTAATATAATGGGGCTGAAAGCTATATCCTGGTAAGTTCTCGAAGTATGAGGAAGGTGTTTTAAGTATCTCCATTCAGTTATGTCACTTTTATTATTATTTTACATTATTTTAACATTATAGATTGCTTATTGGTAAGTAGGCAATCACAAAAATAAATTAATCGTCATAAACTGTAAAACTTCTCGTTATCAAATTATTTTAAGGGTGCATAAGTTTAATCTACGAATACGTTTCATAATCAAACTTGCTTATTCACGTGTATAACAGCAATAAAGTCGTTACAAGGCACGACATGTTTTAACATTTTACTATCAATGTTGTATTCAACTTACGCGACCAACCTTTTCAGGGGCGAAAACAATGAGTGTAGTAAATTACGCAGTTAATGAAAATATAAGTGTCATTAGTATGGCGGGGAAGCCTGTTAATGCATTATCCAAAGCAATTAGAATGGGCATAGTTGATGCAATGGCATCAGCGCTAGATAACGACAATGTCGAAGCCATTATTATCACCAGCGAATTAGCTTTGTTTAGTGCCGGTGCTGATATTTCTGAATTTTCAGGTGGTGACTTGTCGCCTATGCTACCTGAAGTGCTAGCGGTTATTGAAAATAGCACGAAACCGGTTGTAGCAGCTGTTAATGGAGGTGCCTTTGGTGGCGGCTTAGAATTAGCACTAGCGTGTCATTATCGAGTTACTGTTAATCACAATAAAGTAGGTTTACCAGAAGTTCACCTAGGTATATTACCAGGCGCAGGCGGCACTCAGCGCTTGCCTCGATTGATAGACGCTAGCAAAGCTTTGCAGATGATCGTATCGGGCGCACCAACGTCAGTCAATACGATTAGTGAATTATTTGTGCAGATTGTCGACCCCGCCGATTTATTAGCAAGCGCAGTAACGGTTGCGAAGGAGGCGGTGGGTAAAGCCATTCCAGCAACAAATTTAATTGAGCTCAATCACTCCAACGACACAGACACTTTATTTGAGCAAACGCGCGCGCAGGTTAGTGCAAAAATGCGCGGTTTTTTTGCCCCTAACAAATGCATTGATGCAGTAAAAGCAGCTTTTGATTTGTCTTTTGAAGATGGTCTCAAGCGCGAGGGTGAACTTTTCATGGAATGTATGAAAACTCCTCAAGCTCGGGCACAACAGCACTTCTTTTTTTCTGAGAGAGCCGCCGCCTCATTACCGCAAATAGCCAAAGACACACCTACACGTGACATTCAAAAGGTAGCCATTATTGGTGCAGGCACCATGGGTGGCGGTATTGCGATGAACTTCGCGAATGCCAATATTCCTGTGGTATTACTTGAATTAGAACAAGCCAATTTAGATAAAGGCTTAGCACTAATCCGCAAGAACTATGAAAACTCAGCTAAAAAAGGCAAGCTCACTCAAGACCAAGTTGAAGAGCGAATGACCTTACTAACGGGCACCACGAAGTATGATGACCTATCTGATGTCGACTTAGTGATAGAGGCTGTATTTGAAAAAATGTCGGTTAAAAAGCAAGTGTTTGAAGCTCTTGATAAAGTATGCAAGCCAGGTGCAATACTCGCGAGTAACACTTCCACCTTAGATTTAGATGAAATAGCGGCCTCGGTTTCTCGCCCGCAAGATGTTATTGGGCTTCACTTTTTCTCACCCGCCAACGTAATGAAATTACTTGAAATAGTGCAGGGCGCGAAAACAGCAGACGACGTAATTAAAACGTCTATGCAACTTGCCAAGAGAATTAAAAAGGTTGGCGTATTGGTGGGCGTATGCTTCGGTTTTGTTGGAAATCGAATGATTGAAGTATACGGCCGTGAAGCAAATAGATTGATGTTGGAGGGCGCTACTCCAGAGCAAATTGACAAAGTTATATTTGATTACGGACTGCCTATGGGACCGTTTACTATGGGCGATATGGCTGGCTTGGATATTGGTTATTTTGTAAGACAGTCACGTAAAGCGTTTATTGAACATGATCCGTCTTACTGCACGGTAGCTAATGAATTAGTTGAAGCAGGGCGTGTTGGCCTCAAATGCGGAAAGGGTGTGTATTTATACGAGCAAGGCAGTCGACAGCCAATACCAGACCCAACTGTACTAGATATTGCCAAGCGCAAGGCAGCAGAGCTTGACATTGAGCAGCGTGATATAAGCGATCAGGAGATTTTAGAAAGATGTATTTTCCCACTTATTAATGAAGGCGCAAACATTCTGCTTGAGGGTATAGCACAGCGCTCTAGCGATATCGACGTTATTTACGTTTACGGATATGGTTTTCCCGTTTATCGCGGAGGCCCAATGCAATACGCTGACGAAATAGGCTTAGAGCAAGTACTAAGCCGTATGAAATATTATCAAGAATCGTTAGGCGAATATGGCCAACACTGGTTCACGCCATCAACATTATTGGTTGAACTAGCAGAAAAAAATAAAAAATTCGCTGGATTTAAAGCGTAGTTTACTTAATTAACGATACAGGTATTTAGATGCAAAATTACAAAGCACCACAGCGAGACACCTTGTTTGTGACTCACGAACTACTCGATATGCAAAGTCATTATAAAACCTTGGGTTTTGCCGAGGCCAGCGAAGACTTAATACGAGCAATTTATTCTGAAGCGGGCAAGTTTGCAGACAATGTGCTCGCACCCATCAACGCTATTGGCGATCAGCAAGGTTGTAAAATTGATGATGGTGTAGTCACTACTCCAGATGGTTTTAAAGAAGCTTACGCCACTTATGTTGAGGGCGGCTGGCCTTCAATGGCGCACGCTGAAGAGTTTGGCGGACAAGCATTGCCATACTCCTTAGCGACTTCAATGTCAGAATGGTTTTCCGGCGCAAATCACTCTTGGGCAATGTATCCTGGCTTAAGCCAAGGCTGTATGGAAACATTAAAGAGCCATGGCACTAAGGCGCAACAAGATATGTTCTTATTCAAACTTATAGAAGGGACATGGACCGGCACAATGTGCTTAACTGAGGCTCACTGCGGCTCAGATTTAGGCATGCTTAAATGCAAAGCTCAGCCAAATGACGACGGCAGCTATAGTATAAGTGGAACAAAAATATTCATTTCTGCTGGTGAGCACGATATGTCAGAGAATATTATTCATTTAGTGTTGGCCCGCTTACCCGATGCACCAGCAGGAACCAAAGGAATATCCTTATTTATCGTGCCTAAGTTCAATCTAAATGAGCAAGGAGACGCTGGTGAGCGAAACGCTGTAAAATGCGGATCAATTGAACATAAAATGGGTATTAAAGGCAGTGCAACCTGCGTTATAAACTTCGATGGTGCGAAAGCCCATTTAATAGGTCAGCCTAACCGTGGTTTAAATTGCATGTTTACCTTCATGAATACAGCTCGCATTGGCACAGGTGTGGAAGGTTTGTCGGCAATAGAAGCTGCCTTTCAAGGCGCCTTGGCCTATGCACAAGACCGCACTCAATTCCGTTCAATGTCGGGGGTTAAAAACCCAGATATGCCTGCAGATCCAATAATTGTGCATCCCGATGTTAGGCGTATGTTGTTAACACAAAAATCGTTGGCAGAAGGCAATAGGGCGCTTGCTAATTACTGCATGAAGCTTGTTGATGTTACAAGCTATAGCAAAGACGAAGCGGCAATTAAGTTAGCTGAATCGAAACTTGCACTGTTAACCCCAATCGTTAAAGCGTTTTTAACGGAAACCGCTCAAGAAGCGACGAGCTACGGTATGCAAGTATATGGGGGGCACGGCTATATTGCAGAATGGGGCATGGAGCAACTCGCTCGTGATACCCGCATTTGTACAATGTACGAAGGCACCACGGGTATTCAAGCGATTGATTTATTGGCGCGTAAAATCATGGGCTCAAATGGTGAATTATTAAATGTATTTACTCAAGACATTAAACAATATTGCGAAAAAGTGCGCGGTACATCACAATTTAATTCTTGGACAAACGCGATTGATTCTCACGTTGACGAGTGGCTTCAAATTACTAAAGATATTGGTCAAGCAGCTTCAAAGAATCCCGATGAACTTGGCGCTGCGTCGGTTGATTACCTAATGTATGCAGGTTATATCACCGTTGGATATTTTTGGCTGCAAATGGCAGTAGTTGCTCAAGCTAAACTCGATGAAGGTACGTCAGAAAAAGCCTTTTATGAGGCCAAAATTTTAACCGCTAGATTCTACTTTGATCGAATGCTTACACGCACGCGCTCATTGGTGTCGGCTATTCACTCTGGTTGTGACAACTTGATGGAAATGGATACAGCATTATTTAAAGTAGACTAGTAAAATAGATTAGAGTATTGGGCGAAACGGAAAATAAGGCGAGAGGTTTGTGCTCGCCTTCATTCTGTATTTTCAAGAATTTTACATTCTTTCTTTAACTACACCCGCAATAGGCGAGCCAGTCAGACCGTTTGATTCAATCCATGCGGTCAACAGAATCCCATCTTTTTCAGGCGTGCCAAGCTTTGATTTAGGTAGTTTTTTAACTAATAGAGTACCGGTATCGGTAGCTTCGTTTAATATGGCGGTTCGAATTAAGCTATTGCCGTCACAAGAAATTCCATCGTAGTAATCACCCAAGCGTAATTGATAATCACTTTGCACGACTTTCATCTTCTTGCGAAGTTCGCCTTTATCATTCGCTTTAACAATATTACAAATATTCGCTAGGGCATCTTCAACACCCGCACTTACAGGAACCGATGCCAAACATAAAACTGCTAAAACAGCAGGCAAAAACACTTTTTTATTAACGTTCATAGTGAAAGACTCTGTGGTAAATTAAAAATTATCGGGTGAGAGTCTATTCTTTTGCGGACTGTTTACAATCACCAGTTTTATAAATAGGTATCAATAACCATATTGAAAAAGGTCTTTGAAAATGCATTAAATGCATAAGTTTAGCGCAAACTACTTGGATTTATTACGGGTTATAAACCTTTGCTACTTCTGCAATTTGTTCACGCATCCATTTGTGAGCGCTATCATGATCGGCGCTTAAGTGCCAATACAAAAAATACTCAATCGGCGGCACTTCAAACGGGACTTCAAACATAGCAAGATCATAATGTTTGGCAAGGTGATAGGGAATACAAGCGATTAAATCGGTTTTCGAAATAGCGCTTGGTATTGTCAAAAAATGCTGTCCTCGCATTACTATTTGTCGTTTTTTGCCGAGTTTATCTAATCCTATATCAATAGGGCCCGCGCCTGATTTTCGCTGAGAAACATTAATATGCCCCAGTTTTAAAAAGTCATCCATGCTTAGATTCTTTTTGATAATAGGGTGATTCTTTCGTGCTAACACAACGAATCGGTCGGTAGCAATAACTTGTTTCTTTAGATGAATATCGGTAAAAGTTGACGCGTCGGCAAAAAAGTCGAGGTTACCGCTTGCCATCGAAGACACAATTTGCGGGCGAGATATTTCGTAGTTAGTTAGCGTTATATTAGGCGCAGTGTGTTGAAGGCGAGCCAACAGCCTCGGCATTATGCTAACTTCTAGCAGATCCCGACTTGCAAAATTAAAGGCTTTAGTAGACGTTTCAGGTTCAAAAATATGGCTTTGTAGTACGCTCTTTCTTAACAGGCCTAATGCTTCCCTTGCTGGAACAATAATATTCTGCGCAACAGGTGTAGGCGTCATGGAATGGCCAGTGCGCACAAATAATGGGTCATTAAGCATTTCACGCAATCTAGCTAGTGAATTACTTACTGCGGGCTGTGTTATGCATAAAACATCAGCCGCTTTTGTTAGACTGCCCGCCGTATAGATGGCGTCAAACACTGCAAAAAGATTAAGATCGATTCTGTGCAGATTCATTACAATTCTTCCTGATAAACTATCACTATCATTAATAACGGATTAACATAATAGTAAAGTTGATGTATAAATCAAATTAATAGTAAAAATAGCTTTCAATTAATTCAACTAATAAGGTTAGCACATGGATATTACCGAATTAACACTTGGCAGTACACACGAAAGCGAAAGTTTTCATAGAATAACGCAGCAACAAATACAGCAATTCGCCGACGCGACAGGCGATCATCAGTGGATTCATTTAGACGAAGAAAAATGTAAAAAATTGAGTCCTTATCAAACGACAATTGCGCATGGTTTTTTAACCTTATCGCTTATGCCTCAAATGTTTGCACAGGCTGTCGATGTGAACCCTAAAAAAACAACCATGATCAACTATGGTATGGATTCTTTACGTTTTCTTGAAGCTGTTCGCGTTAATGATAAAATTAAATATAATTTCACCTTGGTCAGTATTGATAAAAAGCCAATTGGAGATTTATATAAATTTGAAGGGAAAGTCATTATTGAGGGACGAGAAAAGCCAGCGTTAATTGGTAGCTTTCTCACATTGATAATGAAGACATGAGGATAATCCCGTAAAAGATAAGTACATTCACCTAATCATGCCTTGGATTTGTAGTCACAAATAAGTGGTTAAACTGGCGCTTACGTAGAATAGACTCTACAAGTGAGCTTAGTGAATAATAAATAAAGTGGGTTAATTCAGATTGTCATACAAAAAATCCCCAGCGCTTGCTGAGGATTTATTACGTTAACGACAAGTGTATTTAAAGTCCATACCTTTCACAATATCGCTTTAGATGCACTTCTTTGTCAGCCTTATTCGAAGTTGACGGTTAGTTCAACACCGTATACGCGCCCTTTGGCAAGGGGCGAGAATGTGCCGCCAAGCGTTACTGGGCCTAGCATTGCAGGTAGTTGCGTGTCACCACCATGTTTAACTTCATCTAGCAAATTTTTACCATAGATCCCAATTACATACTTACCGTCATCGGAGTAAAAATCAACACCAGCGTCGAGAATCCTCTGCTCAGTAATAAAACCAAAATTGTTATCGGTATATGCAGATTCGTCTCTGTAAGCATAAGTAAGGCGAGAGACCATCTCACCCCAATCTCCTATCTGTTTAGTATGATTTAAGCCAAACGCATAAGTTAGTTTTGGTGCGCGCGGTATATCCAAATCTTTATCTGCGTCATTTAGAACACCATCACTATTTAAGTCGAAACTAACTTCGTCATAACTTGCATCGGTGTACCCCATAGATGCGATTAAACGAAGTTCATCAGTCACCTTGTACATCGCGTCAAATTCAAACCCAGCGATGGTTGCGTCGGCAGTATTTTTAATTACTTGTACAACGCCTGCAATAGGATCTGATAAATTGACTTCTCTTTGCATGTCATCGATTTGGTTATAGAAGATTGCGGCATTAAAAGAACCACGGTTAAAGCGAGCTTTAAATCCAACTTCAAAACTATCGACTGTTTCTTGGTCAAATGGACCTGGGCCCAAATTTACTGTATCAATTGCGGTATTTCGCAAATTGTAGCCACCGGAACGGAAACCTCTAGTCCAGTGAGCATATACATTCTGAGTTTTGTTGACTTGATATTTGACCCCAATTTTCGGCGATAAGCTATTCCAAGTATTATCATCAACAAAATCGTAAGGACAGGTTCCGTCAGGCACAAAACATAGCGCATTAACATTTCGCACTAAAGACGCTATTTGCGCTTCTTTTTTCTCTTTAGTATATCTGATGCCACCGTTAACTGACCATTTCTCGTCAATTTCATGATCTGCAGAAACAAAGATTGCACTGGTCGTTACATCATACAAACCGCCGCCATCTTGAGTTAATGCTGGGGCAACGCCACCTGTTGCAATACCTAATAAATTGCGTCTTTCATGAAGAATTAATGAATTTTCAAAATAGTACAAACCAGCCGTTACGTTAGTTTCCTCAAACTGTCCATTGTAGCGTAATTCGTTACTGTATTGTTCTGCATCAAGCCAAGCGGGTGCATGGAAAAGCCATTGGGGAGATGCATCTATATCGCTGTCTGACTCTGCTGTATAGTCTCTCCAACCAAAAATATTAGTAATAGTTCCGTTTCCGAACGCTACCTTTATATTCGTTTCAACGCTAAGGAAATGACTCTCTGAATCAGAAAAACCTTCATTGTCAATTGAAAAATCAAACGAATCTCGATCAAAATTGCCAAAGGCACCGGGTAAGCCCAAGCCATTGGTGTGACTTTGGGCGGCTGGACCGTCGGCTTTTGTATTTTGATATTCATATCGAAAAATCCACTCAGTGTCGTCGGTTGCTTGCCATATAATAGAGGGGCGCACCATAACGCTCTCATTTTTACCAAATGCTTCGCCGTTAAATAAGTTTTTATGCCAACCGTCGTCTTTGTTGGTATAAATAGACAATTTCGCTGCCACCGTATCACTTAACGGACCACTCACTGCGCCCATGACATAGCGATTCATTGCTTCACCGCCGCCTTCAAGCGAAACCCTAAAGGAGGCTTCAAATACATCACTGGGCCTTTTGGTACTTATTAGCACCGCTCCCCCAGTTACGTTACGACCAAACAGTATTCCTTGCGGCCCCCTCAATACTTCA
>Ga0115567_10004358_pt1 | contig 13820 bp, 13 predicted proteins | sample COGITO_mtgs_1204_2_FD_88679 | JGI IMG/M metagenome (GOLD analysis project Ga0115567, IMG submission 88679) | Pelagic marine microbial communities from North Sea - COGITO_mtgs_120412 | ecosystem: Environmental > Aquatic > Marine > Epipelagic | place: Germany:Helgoland, sampling site Kabeltonne...
GATTAACATACATAGTGATTACTGAACTTAACTTCAATAGTCAATCAGATTAGATTACTCTATACTAAAGTAATGAATAAGTCCGCTGCAAACTATGCGTTTATAGATAGCCAAAATTTAAATTTGGGTGTGCGGTCACTTGGCTGGAAGCTTGACTACAAAAAATTTAGGCTTTATCTTAAAAATAAATATAATGTCCAAAAGGCCTATCTTTTCATTGGTCAACTGGCTGGTAACGAAAAGCTCTATCTCTATCTACAAGAAGCTGGATACATCCTGATTTTTAAACCCACCGTCGAGACCAAAGACGGTGTCGTAAAAGGAAATGTAGACGCAGAGCTAGTGCTCCACGCAGCCGCAATCCAATATAAAAACTATCATAAAGCCATAATAGTTAGTGGTGACGGTGACTTTACGTGCCTCGTAGAGTTTTTAGATGAGAGACAGAAACTACTCTATGTCTTGACGCCAAATCGCCACTATTCTAGTTTGCTGCGCCGGTATGATAAGTATATCAAGCGAGTAGATAACGCCAAAGCATCGCTGCAAGATACCCGACCTATCAAAAAGACCAGGACTAGCGGTCGGTCGAAACCTTAGGCATCCCTGGTCATGGTGATACTATGAATATAGCAAAAAACAGCATAAAAGTCAATAATTTATTAGTTTACTTAGTGCATGAAAGGAGCCGCAAATGAACATAAAGGACCTAGAGAAAAACCTGTGGGCAGCGGCCGATAAATTACGTGGCAATATTAACTCATCTGACTATAAATATGTGGTCTTAGGTTTGATCTTTCTCAAGTACGTATCAGATGCCTTTGCAATGCAGCATGAAAAAGCCGTATCAGAAAACTTTGACCCAGAAGACCGCGACTATTACATTCAGGACAATGTATTTTGGATTCCAAAAGAAGCTCGATGGGAGCATTTGGTAGGCAATGCTAAGCAAGCCAACATTGGAGTGCTTGTTGACGAAGCTATGGAAGCAATCGAGCGTGATAACCCGAGCCTCAAAGGTGTTTTGCCGAAAAATTACGCCCGTGAGGCGCTGGACAAGCGTCGGCTGGGTGAGCTGATCGATCTATTCACCAACATCAAATTTGATTCAAAAGACGCCAAAGACCTGCTGGGCGAAGTCTATGAATACTTTATGGGTATGTTTGCCGACAACGAGGGCAAGCACGGCGGCGAGTTCTACACGCCACGCTCTATCGTTAAACTGCTGGTTGAAATGCTCGAGCCATACAACGGTCGTGTTTATGACCCGGCCTGTGGTAGTGGCGGTATGTTTGTCTGGAGTGAGAAGTTTGTTGATGAACACGCTGGGCGTATCGACGACATTGCCGTTTATGGTCAAGAACTAAACGAAACGACTTGGCGCTTAGCAAAGATGAACATGGCGATACGAGGCATAGATGCCGAGATCCGTCGTGGCGACACACTCATGAGTGACCAGCACCCCGACCTCAAAGCGGACTACATACTGGCCAACCCACCTTTCAATATCAGCGATTGGGGTCAAGAGCATCTGCAAGATGACCCGCGTTGGAAGTTTGGCCTGCCGCCAAAAGGCAACGCTAACTATGCTTGGATCCAGCACTTTATCCATCACCTATCGCCAAAAGGTACAGCTGGCTTTGTACTAGCAAATGGAAGCATGAGCAGCCAAAGTTCGGGCGAGGGTGATATTCGTCGCAAATTAGTCGAAGCTGATATGGTCGACTGCATCGTGACGTTACCAAGTCAGCTATTTTTCAACGTTGCTATCCCATGCTGTCTGTGGTTCGTGTCACGTGATCGCGCAAACCGCAGCGGCAAGACGCTATTTATCGACGGCCGAAACTTGGGCAAAATGATCAATCGCCGCAACCGCGAACTGACAACAGACGATATTGCCAAAGTCACCGAAACTTATCATAATTTCAAAACGCAGAATGACGAGCACCAAGACATACCCGGTTTTGCCAAGGTTGCCGAACTAAGCGAGATCAAAGAGCATGACTTCGTACTGACACCAGGCCGCTACGTCGGTGCCGAAGAGCTAGAAGATGACGATGAGGAATTCGCCGAAAAAATGGAGCGACTCACAGCTGAACTTAATGATCAATTTGCAAAAAGCCATGAGCTAGAGCAAAAGATAAAAGAAAACTTAAAGCGAGTTCAACTATGAAGAATAACTTGGATGATATAGATCTTGCTATTCTTAGGATGATTGCTAAAAGTCAAACCGGAAGTCAGATGACTGGAAAATATGCACATCTGCAAGTAATAAATGGGCGCTTCGGAGTAACACTAAAAGATCAAGTATCAAACAGCATTCAAAAACTTTTAAAACTTGACTATGTATCAGATACGGTGCAGGGGCGTAAAGCAGGCGTTATATGTCTATCACCACTTGGTGAAAGTGCGCTTGACTCACAACAAAATATTGAGATAAGTACTTTTAGTAATATCACTAACTCAGCAATTGCTCATAAATCTACGAATGTAACACAGACGATAAACTTGAATGATTTAGCCCCAGAACTGATTGAAAAAGTTAAAGAGTTTGATGATGCAGTCAAAGAAAAAAACTCCAGCAAGATGAAAGCCGCGTTTGGCTATATCGCTGATAAATCAGTCGATGCTGCAATTGCGCTAGCGACGGGAGCACTAGTAAGGTGAATATTATTGAGTATTGGTGGTCTAAATGAAAGAACTAACAGACGATCAGATACTAGACCATCTAAAACAGAATACTATTGGTCGCAACAAACAGCTTTCGGTTCTGGTCAAGTTGCTCAATTCAGGCAAAGATAATATGGTGCTGGCAATCGATGGCGCGTGGGGTTCGGGAAAAACAGTATTTGTGAAGCAACTCCTTATGCTGGCGGATGAGTCGGTCGAAGATTATGGTCGCAACACGCTTGATGTCGAAGCGATTAAGAAATTGCGAGAAACTCATCATACGGTTTACTTTAATGCCTGGGAATATGACTACTTAGACGACGCGCTCGGGGCAATACTTCTAAAGCTAATAGCTGACAAGGATGTTGGCTTAAACAAGGCATCGATAACGCGCGCGTTTAGCATGATTAATCCATCAGCTACACTTAAAAATCTATCTCATGATTTTATCGACACCAATGCATCGACCAAACAAGACAAGTTGCTTGAAAATGTAAAAAGTATTCTCGACAGGCATAGTGCAGTTAATCGGCTCCTGGATGATCTCAAGGCTAAAGTAAGTAAAGAGCGTGTTGTTTTTGTAATCGATGAGCTCGATCGGTGTAAGCCATCATTCGCAATGGACTTACTTGAAATTATCAAGCACTATTTCGATCGAGATGACATAACATTTCTCATCTCGACCAATATGCGGGAGCTTTCGCACACCGTTAAGAAATATTACGGGCATAACTTCGATGGCTATGCATATCTAAATAAGTTCGTCGAGTACACGATGAGTTTAAAAAAAGCGAATGTCTCCGACTACACTAAAAAAATGCTCAATTGGAATCTGGATTACGGTGGTGATGAGACAGCAGAAAGTGTCATTAAACATTATAAATTCGAGATGCGTGAAATCAATGCTTACCATTCTTCTTTACAGTTGATAATGAATTTTTTAAGTCGAAGTAATTCTTGGCGTCAGAATCAATACTCTATGCAGCTTATTTTCGTACCCCTCGCTCTTGGGCTCAAAATAAGAAACTATGAAGATTATGAAAAATTCATTCACGGGAGAGGCGGCGATTTGTTGCGAGATTTCCTTGATAAAACCGAAAGCCGCCTAGACCTTGCTGATGTCGCCGAAACCACTACTAGAACAGACGAAAGTCAACAAAAAGAAGTGGCTATTGAATATTTGGTAAAGCAGTATGAGCAGCTAGTTGCACAGACTGGTGGAAGAGGAGCTCGTGAAGACTTAAATGCTTTTGATGATGCAATATCGCTGATTGGAGCGTATACGACAATTATTGATGAGGATGAACAATGAGCCAGACTGTTTTACTTGGAGATATTTGTGATGTACGCGACGGGACGCACGACTCGCCCAAACCTAAAGATGTCGGGCATCCACTTGTTACTTCAAAACATATAAAAAACTACAAGATAGATTTTTCGACTGCCAATCTAGTTAGTGATCAAGATTTTATAGCAATAAATAAACGTAGCAAAGTCGACAAGTATGACATTCTGATTAGTATGATTGGAACGGTTGGGGAACTTGCGTTCATAGATTATATACCCACATTCGCGATAAAAAACATTGGTCTTATAAAAACTGGTGAGGAACTATTGGGTAGATACCTATTTTATTACTTGCAAAGCCCCAAAGCTAAACAATATCTTGAAGCTTCACTTGCAGGATCGACACAGAAATTTATCGGCTTAGGGTTGCTTCGTAAGTTTCCAATCGATCTGCCAGATACAGAATCACAGAAGAAAAGTGTGGATATTCTCAGTACGCTCGATGAAAAAATCGAACTCAATCGTAAAATGAACGAAACGCTGGAGCAGATGGGGCAGGCACTCTTCCGTCACTACTTCATCACCAACCGCGCCGCGAAGGAGTGGGAGAAAAGACCGCTTGGTGATTTTGTTGATCTCATCAACGGAGCCTCTTATAAAAGTTCTGAACTGCTACCATCAACTAACGCCCTTGTGACGTTAAAAAGTATTGGACGTGGCGGCGGGTTTAGTCGAAAAGGCTACAAAGCGTTTACAGGAAAGATGAAAGACACACAGATCGTCCAAGATGGTGATTTGATAGTTGCGCACACTGACCTTACGCAAAAAGCAGAGGTAGCTGGCTACCCTGCGCTTGTTGATGGTGCTGATCAGTATGATCAAGTTGCAATATCTATGGATTTAGTAAAAGTCGTTTCACGCAGCCAAGAAATTAGCTCGTCCTTTGTATATTTCCTCTTGAGAACTCGCGAGTTTCAGGACCATAAGATGGGCTATATCAGTGGCAGCACTGTACTGCATCTAAACAAAAAGTGCATCCCTAGCTATCAGATTGCACTTCCATCTGATAAAAGTGTTTTGCAAGAAATATCAATGACTTTTGACGGTTTAATGGAGAAAATCAAAGTTAGCAATCAAGAAATTCAAACCCTCACCACCCTCCGCGACACCCTCCTCCCGCGTTTAATTTCTGGGAAGGTGAAAATTTGGAATGAGTGACAAGACGAAATCTAGTAATAAGACTGCTAAAGGCGACTATTCACTGGTTACAAAAATGAAAAATCTTGAGGCGAAAGCGTACTTTCGTGAGCCAAAACATTATGTGAGCTTCGATCTTCCTCCATACTTCAAATTTGATGAGGTGCTTCTCTACGCCAGTTCGTTATTGATAAAAAAGGGTTTAAAAGAAGTCTGCATCAAGAATAGCAAGGGTAAGCCTGACCTTCCGTGTAACTATTCTGACGTTAATTATGTCATTCTGAGCAACAAGGATGGCGGATTTGCATGGAGGCCTATGCAAATTATTCACCCAGTATTGTATGCAGATTTAGTCAATGTCATGACTGAGAAAAAGGCATGGAAAGAGATAGCTGATTTTTTTGAACGCCGCGAAAAGTCTGCGGTTGAGTGCATCAGCTTGCCTCTTAAATCGAACGTCGATGAGTCTAATCGGGCGGTTCAGGTCAGTAATTGGTGGGATAGGATCGAACAAGAGTCGTTACGTAAATCACTCGATTATAAATTTATGTTCCAGACAGATATATCAAATTGTTATCCCTCGATCTATACTCATTCGCTAGAATGGGCGTTGTGTCAGGGTGGTCGAGTCGAAGTGAAAAACAAACGTGCTAAAAATAAAACAGTAAAAAACTTGGGTACTGAGATTGATTTTAGGCTGACACAGATGAATCAGGGCCAAACAATTGGGATACCACAAGGTTCGGCTTTAATGGATTTTATTGCAGAAATCGTATTGGGCGCTACAGACATTGAATTGACTAACAATCTCAAGGCTGAGCTTCCTGAAGGTGCAAAGTTCAAAATACTGAGATATAGAGATGATTATAGAATATTCACTGACGAGTATCGCACCGGCCACCAGATAATGAAAATACTCAATAATGTTCTATACGCGTGGAATATGAAGATGAATACAGCTAAGACCTCTGAGACGAGTGACATTATAAGTGCTTCAATAAAGCCTGAAAAAATGGAAGAGATATATACTGCCCCAATCACTCACTCTTATCAAAAAGCTGCAATGCGAATCTATACACTTTCCAAGAAACATCCTAATGCTGGGTTAATTGCTAAAAATCTTACGGATTATTTCGACAGAATACGAAGATCTAAGCATCTCAATAATATTGATCACGAAGTTGTCATCGCAATCATCGCTATGATTGCATACTACAGTCCTAAATACATGCCTCAGGTAGCATCAATAATATCGCTGCTCATAGATAAATCTGGCAAAGATCTTAACCGCAAAGTGATTGTCTCAAAAATTGTTGAAAAATTTGATGATATCCCTAACACAGAATTTATCGAGATATGGTTGCAGCGCATAACCGACTCAGACCATATCCGAGACTATGATTTTAGCAGTGGCATTGCAAAAATTGCTTTGGGTGAGGGCGATAACTCACAATTATGGAACTCAAACTGGTTGCCTAAAAAAGACCGAGAACTTATTGAGCTAGGCAGTGTTTCTACGCTCCCTGACGAGATTGAAACTGGCACCTTCACACCAATAGTCAGCAGAGAAGAGTTCGAACTGTATAGAAGTGGCTATCCAGATTAATAAGATATGAACGTTTATTGTGAGTTTAAAAGCGTTTTTTTCGTGCTACATTGATAAATTGTTCGAAATTTGTAAATCGTCGTGTTTCTGACGGCATACGATCAAATACAAGTTGGTTTACCTCCTCGGATCCTTCGGTTATGTATGCGTACTCTACGTCTTTATTTGAGTATTTACTCTCTAAATAGTCGAGGTAAGCTTGATATTCGGTACTGTTTGATGCAAAGTGCTTGCTTTTCTCCTCTGGTCCTTCATGCGGTAAAATTGCTACAGTGACCATTATTTATCTACCCATTTTCCATTGTGCAAAATCAAGAAGTCGCTCAAAATCATGAACAAAATCCTCTGTTTGTTTATCATTGAGACGATTTTCACTATAAGCGATCTTTTCGCGTAACCAATCTGTCCCGATATGTTCTTTGCTTTTGGCGACAGCGTCTACGAATTCGTAGAAACGTTCCATATCAAGGGGATGATATGACTCAGGGTACTGACTTATCCAAAAGTTAAAAGCTTTTTCTATACTGTCCAACTTGAACCTCCAAATTTATTTGATGAGTATGCTCATATTATAGTACAAACTGATTATGGCAGTGTCATTAAAGAAGGTGTGTGAGCGCCTTGTATTTGTTATAACTAATACTATTGATAATCTACAGTAATTTTTGTGTCGTCGCAGAAGAGCCAGGTTAAACTAACAATCCAACTTCACCAAAAAATTCATTTCGAGTAATGCACTGTATGCCCAGACGGTCGCATGCATCAGGAATTTTCGCCTTGCTTGTTGGGTTGCCTTGGCCAAGATTAGCGATTTTAGTCTCATCACTCACCAGAATTAGATTTTCTTCTTTTGCGATTGCAACCAGCCATGGATCGGCGATCTTTTCATTTGCCCAGCCTTTGGCTTGATCGGTGAGTGCTTTGTCGTTGTACAGGCCGCTGGATTGTACAAACTCCAGAACCGTCTGCCACTGCTGCGAGTAATCTCGATGATTCAATACGTCTTCACCGTAGTTGTCACTTAACCACTCTAAGAACCAATCACTTTTAGTTATCTCATCTTTGACAATTTTAGGAATCACGACGTGTTGATTAAGGATTGTCGAAAACTTCTCCCAGTAGGTGGGAAAGTATTCATTGCGATAGTATCTATCGTAGGAGACGATGTAAATATTTGTATCAAGCAGGTACTTTTTCACAGCTAGGTCAGTTCATTCTCGAGGGTTTTGAAGCCTTTGTAGCCGGTGCCAATCAATCGAAAAGCTTCGGTGTATGCGACTTGATCTTGCATGATTGCACTGTGGACGAAACGAAAGAACGTATTATCGATACGAAATTTTATATTCGTGTTGTAGTTGCCGCCAGTTGGTCTTTTACGCAGTGGAGCGTTTGATGTGAGTGAGCTGATGATCTGGTCGTAAACGGATGGGCTAATTTTCTCAAGATCTAGCAGACGACGAGTAATCACATAACGGCTAACACTATACTTTTTTGATAGCTCCTCAACATCAAGGCTTGTCTCTCGCTCAAACAAGATTTTGGGAACGAGTATTTCAGCGGTTATACGGTTGATGAGCGCCTCTTTTCTACTGTGCTCATAGTCACGCTGTTCTGATGCGCCAGATATCCCTTCGTCGTCAATGAATAAGTGAACGAGCTCATGGATGAGCGTGAAAAGTTGAGCGTTTGGGCTGTCTTTTTGGTTGACGAAGATGATAGGTGCTTTTGAACTTTTGAGTGAAAATCCACGGAATTCTTCTGGATCGAGTGGTCGATGCGTGTTGTCACGAATCTTACCGTTGAAGAATACAAACACGCCAATATCGGAAGCTTTTTCACGGAAGTAGCGGATTGGGTTATTTCTTGATTGGGGGAGGTGATTGACCTCAGATTGAAGTTTGCTCCGAATAGCTTCAGCAATAGTCATATAGTCTTGTGAACGTGAAAGCTGAGCATCTGCAAGACTAGTAGTTTCGTCGATTTGTTCTTGTAGGAACGTTTGTTTTTCTTGCATCTCTATAATGGTATCTCGCAGCTCTGCGCTCATTCGGTCTACTGTGGCAGAATTATGTGTCCGAAACGACAGCCTTTGGGTGTTGATAGTGACTTGACTTTGCAATGCCAAAAGGCCAGCCGGAACATTGATAAGGCTAGCGATCTTTTCGAGTTGGTTGTAAGTAGGTGACTTATCACCGGTCAAAAACTTGTCAAAATCAGATATCTTCTCTTGCAAATGATCAAGAGGAACGTTTGACTCTACGAAGTAATGAGAGAGTGTGGCTGGGTTGATTGAAAGTCTGGTTGCCATAATAATTACCTATGCTTGTGTATGTAGCATAGCATAAGCGAGATCTTATTATCAGTGGCGAGCGTTACCGCTGCCCTAGCTTTTTTTAGTTACTATGTTTGCGCCGACGGTTGTTTTGGTGTTGATAATTATATCTCTACTCATACATACCTCCTTGTCTTGATATAAAATACCTATATTAAGGTTGACGGTGATTAGTAACGCTAGCCACTAACAATAAGTAAGGTTCTACGACAATTATATCTCATCTGTTAGAATAACTACAGATATGACCGAAGATCAGATTGAACAGGACGTGCTTGAAACACTGCGCCAAATGGGCTGGAAGGTTATACATGGTCCAGATATTGGGCCGGATGGCTCTGGCGAGCGTGAGTATCGCGATACGGTACTCAACCATAAGCTAGCTGGTGCACTGATACGGCTGAACCAGCAGATTCCACAATCTGCACTTGATGAAGCGTTCAAAAAGATCGTTCGGATTAGCGAACCAACGTTGCTGGAAAATAACCAAGCCTTTCATAAACTATTAGTGGATGGCGTGCCGGTTCAATACCGTAACGAAACGGGCGAGATGAAAAATGACTTAGTACGACTCGTCGATTTTGGAACACCAAACAATAATGAATTTAGCGCGGTTAATCAGCTAACGATCCTGCAAGGTGATTATCACCGACGACCGGACGTAGTGCTGTTTGTAAACGGCCTACCCCTTGTGTTGATGGAGCTCAAGAACGCTACGGATAGCAAAGCCGATATGATAGCTGCTTATAATCAGATTCAAACCTACAAACATGAGATCAACGACTTTTTCCGGTTCAATGAACTATGTATAACCAGCGATGGCATCGAAGCCGAAATGGGAACGATCACTAGTCCGCTTGAGCGCATGATGCCATGGAAAACAATCGATGGCGAAAAAGAAGTTGGTCGCGTGCCAATGCTCGACGTGCTAACTCGTGGAGTCTGCGACAAATCTAGACTACTCGATATCATCCAGAACTTCATAGTATTTGAGCGCGATGACAAAGACGATACCAGAGTCATCAAAAAAGTTGCTGCCTACCATCAATATTGGGTAGTCAATAAAGCACTGCAAAGCACCCTGTCTGCCAGTGCCGACGACGGTGATAGGCGGGCTGGTGTGGTCTGGCACACACAGGGCTCAGGTAAATCGCTGAGTATGGTGTTTTATACCGGTAAGCTCATGCGTGACCGTGCGCTGCACAACCCAACTATCGTGGTTGTCACTGACAGGAACGATCTAGATGGTCAACTATACGGCACCTTTAGCGCTTGCCGAGATCTTCTCGGTGAAAATCCGCAACAGGCAGCTAACCGAACTGAACTACGAAAACTACTCGATCGTAATGCTGGTGGGATTATATTTACCACTATCCAAAAATTCTCACTGGAAAATGACGAAGACTCTTTGCCTATTTTGACTGACCGACGCAATGTCATCGTTATGGCAGATGAAGCCCACCGCAGCCAATACGGGCAAAAAGCTCGAATTCGTGATAGTGATGCGCATTTGGTGTATGGCTACGCAAAATATATGCGCGATGCCTTACCGGGCGCTAGCTACATTGGCTTTACAGGTACACCGATAGAATCAGACGATAAATCAACTCCAGCGGTTTTTGGTGATTATGTCGATATATATGACGTCAAACAAGCCGTCGAGGACGGTGCGACAGTGCCCATATACTATGAAAGTCGATTAGTTGACTTAGGTATGGACGATGCCACTAAGCAATGGCTCGACGATGAGGTCGACGACCTGCTAGAAGGCGAAGAAACTTCGCGTCAAGATAGTTTGAAAGCAGAATACGCTCAAAAAGAAGCGATAGTAGGAAATGGCGAGCGACTAAATACGATAGCTCTAGATATCATTGAGCATTTTGAAGCTAGACAGAGTGTACTGGGTGGAAAAGGCATGATCGTGACAATGAGCAGAGCGATCGCCGTGGAGCTATATGAAAAAATCGTCGCCTATCGCCCAGACTGGCACGATGAGCATGATGATACGGGTAATATAAAGGTCATTATCACCGGATCGGCCAGCGACCCACAGCATCTACAATCACATATTCGCAATAAAAAACGTATCAAAGCTATCGAAAAGCGCATCAAAGACCCCGAAGACAAGCTAGAGCTCGTGATCGTCTGTGATATGTGGCTGACAGGATTTGATGTACCGAGTATGCACACTATGTATCTTGATAAACCTCTCAAAGGCCATAATCTGATGCAAGCTATAGCTCGAGTGAATCGAGTATGGCCAGGTAAAACAGGTGGGCTTGTCGTAGACTATTTGGGAGTTGCTGGTGCACTACGCGATGCAATGTCAGAATATACCCGAAGTGGTGGTGAAGGTGCACCACAGTTGGATATCGCTGAAGCTGTTGCACAGATGAAAATGCGCTACGAAATCGTGCGAGATCTATTCGGTACCTTTAACTACAAAAAGTATTTTACTGCGCCTACTAACCAGCAATTACAAATCATCCTCGACGCTGAAGAATACATATTGTCTATAGATAATGGCGAGAAGCGAATCAAGCAGCATGTTCTCGAATTAAGCAAGGCTTTTGCACTAGCGATGCCGCAACCAGAAGCCCTGGATATCAGAGGAGAAGTTGCTTTTTTCCAAGCTATCAAAGCCAGGATCGAAAAAGTGACGAACCGTAGTAATGTAATTAGCGATCAAGAGTATCGTTCAGCACTGAAACAGATCGTCGATAAAGCTATTGCTCCAATTGGCGTCGTCGATATATTCGAAGCGGCCGGGTTAGATAAGCCTGAAATATCGGTACTGAGCGATGAGTTTTTTGCAGAAGTACGCAACATGGAGCGGAAGAATTTGGCTGTCGAAGCACTGAAAAAGTTGCTAAATGATGAAGTAAAAGCAAAATTTGGTAAAAATGCTGTTAAAGATACCAAGTTTTCTGAGATGTTACACGAAGCGTTGAGTAGATACAAAAACGGAACCGTCGAAGCTGCCCAGGTGATCGAAGAGTTAATCGCTATCGGTAAAGAAATGCGTGAGTCAGTCAATGAAGGCAAAGCCGAAGGTTTGAATGAAGACGAAGTAGTATTTTACGATGCACTAGTCGCAAATGGTAGCGCACAGGAAGTGATGGACGACACACAGCTTCGTGAGATAGCAAAACTACTGGTCGAGCAAGTCCGACGGGATGCATCGATTGACTGGACATTCCGACGAAGCGTTCAGGCCAAGCTACGAATCAACGTCAAAAAGACATTAGCCAAGTATGGTTACCCACCCGATCAACAAGCTATCGCTACCGATCTTGTCCTAGAACAAGCCAAGCGTTATGGAAATGAGTGGAGCCAACGAGATAAGTATGATGGAGCAAGTTTAATCGACTAAAAACTTATATAATTAATTATATAAGTCGTAAAAGGAGGTTCAAGATGGCGCGGAGAGAAGTTGGTGACGAACAGGTACGCAAATTGCAGCGGACGGGTGAGGATGGCGTTAGCTATATGGTGACGCTGCCAAAAGAATTTATAGACGAACTGAAATGGCGCAAGGGTTAGAAAGTTGTCGTCAGTAAGGCTGGTGATGCGCTGGTCATTGCGGATTGGGAAGAATGAATCACTGCAAACTATCACTCTATGTATAAAATCATAGATATATAGTTGACCAAAATCGTAGAATTTGCTACAATGAGGGCAATTACATGAAAGGAAATGCTATGAGCTTTGGCGGAAGAATCAAGCAACTACGAAAAGCAGCTGCACTGAGTCAGCAAGAGGTTGCCGACAAACTGGGCATGGCCAGGGCAACGTATGCCAGCCTGGAAGTCGATCGTCGAGAGCCAGATCTCGGGGAGCTAAAGGCTATCTCGCAATTTTATGAGATATCGATGATGGAGCTGATAGCAGCCGAGGGCGATGATTGGCCAGGTGTAGTATTTGAGCCGACTGTTGAGTATAAAACCCGTGATGAGCCGGATATCCAGCCGCGAGATATCAATCCACAGATCAACCCAGAAAAGTTACGAGAAGTACTACTCTATGTACTCGGGGAGATCGGTGCAAAGCCAAATGTTGGCGAGACGGTGCTATACAAATTACTTTATTTCATTGATTTTGATTATTACGAAAAATATGGGAAATCAATCACTGGCTTAACCTATGTGCGCAATCACTACGGCCCAACCCCAACGATGTCGTTTGTCGCTGTCGTCAAACAGATGGAGGCCAACCATGAACTCGAAGTTGTCTCGACGAAGTATTTTAACAACACTCAAAAAAAGTACCTGCCGTCTACGGAGACGGATTTGAGCGAACTGAGTGCACGTGAACTATCTCATATTGACCAAGAACTAGCTCGCCTAGGTGACAAATCAGCAACTGAGCTGTCTGAGCTGTCGCATAAAGATACGCCTTGGCGTGTCGCCAAGCAGGGTGAAGACATCAAGTACCGTTTTGTATTTTATCGTAGTGATTTGACTGCAGTTACCGAGCCGGAAGATGAACTTTGAGTATACTGCGGAGTTCAAAAAAGATCTAAAGCGCCTACAGAAAAAGTGGCGTTCATTGCCGAGTGACCTCGGGGACGTGGAACTTCAGATAACGAGTCTGTATATATCGGACGATAACCCGGCGGAATTAGCAGAATACAGAGCCGCTTTTTTCAGTGGCAAGCGGGCTACAATATTACTGAATAATGACAACAAAAAAGAAGTGGTTAAAATGCGCCTTGTCGTTAGTTCTCTA
>Ga0115567_10004359_pt1 | contig 13817 bp, 20 predicted proteins | sample COGITO_mtgs_1204_2_FD_88679 | JGI IMG/M metagenome (GOLD analysis project Ga0115567, IMG submission 88679) | Pelagic marine microbial communities from North Sea - COGITO_mtgs_120412 | ecosystem: Environmental > Aquatic > Marine > Epipelagic | place: Germany:Helgoland, sampling site Kabeltonne...
GCTGCGCGGTGAGCGCGCGGCCGGCAGGGGCGGGCGGGGCGGGGCGGCCGGGCGCCGGCCGCAGGGAGGCACCGGCAGATGTCATTGCAGCGGTGGGAGTTAAGGAAGCGGTCGATGCCCTCCTGTCCCATGTTGCCCTTGCCGTGCCCCTTGCGATCAAAGGTGTGGATCTGGGGGTCTGTCCAGAGGTCGCCGACCCCCTGCAGGTCGCAGACGAGCAGTTTGTGCCCGGACGCCTCCCACGTGAAGTGCGAAAACGCCTGCGGATCAGCGGCCGAGAGATGCTCACTGCGCTGCGCAGAGGCAGGTGCAGCGAGCAGGATTCTAGCGGTCGCATGCACTGAGCGGGGCGGGGCTTGCCTGGGGCGTGTTGCGCTCATCGTCGGACCAGTCCCAGTTGTTGTTCCACTTGCGGTAGTTCCCCGCGATAAACTTCTCGACGCCGCACAGCGGCTTGCCCGGGAGGTCGATGCGCTCGAGTACGAACGCCGCGATGAAGTCGACGCTCTTGGGCGGGTCGTGCTCGTTGTACCGCTGCGCCCACATGCGCGCCTCCATCTGCATCTGCACGTCTGCAAAGTACTGCGCAGGGTCGACGGCCTCCTTGGATACCTTGGCGACAAACAGCGCGTCTGCGCCAGACGCTGCGAGGTCGCTAAGGTGGTGCGCGGTGCGCATAGCGCCTTCTGCAAACGCGTTTGGCTCGATGCGGCACAGGAACGCAGTGCGGATCCATTTCCGCTCGTGAGGATCGAAATCGTGCCGCACCGCGCGTTCGGACCCGGAGAGATCAAAAGCGTCTTCCTCTACATGCGCAAAGGCCTCGGACTGACCCGCCGGTGATGCTTTTTCCTTTGCCACTCCGGCGGCGCCCCGCAGAGAGGGCGTCGCGAGTGGCGTCACAGCGGCAGCTCGGGGCGGCTTTGCTACCCCAGGTGAGGGTTGAGGCTGCGCGGCACTTGCATGAGTCAAGGCTGTGTGCCGTAATTTGGGCTCTTGGGGCACACGCTGATGCGGGAAGGTCGTAATGCGTGCGGGGCGACCTTGGGGCTGGGCTGCTCGACGCTTGGCTCTCCGTTTCCAACCATGAGGGCCTGAAGCAACGGCTTCCTTCTCTCCTCGTACTCCCTCTCGGTGAGCTGACCTTGATCAAACTGCATGGACGTTGACCGCATTTAATGCACGCCGCAACAGCGAGGAAGTGATTGCCCTGGCCACGGACCTCGGAGAGCCACCTCACCGCTGACTACTGTCCTCCCAGGGTGCGGCGGGAAGACATACCTGGCGTTTGATCTGAGCCAGCTCAAGGGCAACACGCTGCTCGTCCCCTTTCGCAGCGCGCCCCAGCATGGCGCTCGCCGCTCAACGAAAGCCGGGGGCTGACGGGGTTGCAACCCGGCCGGCGATCGCCTGGATCGGCCCTTTTTTGCCAGTTTGACCACTGGTAAAACTGGCAAACTTATCCCCCTCGAGTTAGTGACGCCATGATGGCTCCGAAACGCGTATCAGCCGCATATGGGGACAGCTTCGAGGAGCCACCAGCGACGCCTGGTGACATACTCCGCGGGTGCGACCGTGATTTACCCGCGACCGTGACCGCGCCTGAATTTTCTTGTGCGGCGCATGAGAGCTGATTTCCACACGGCTTCCGCCGACTTCTGCAGACGCGTGCAGCTTCTGACGCCCGCGGCTGCTGGCGAGCTCCCACACACCTTTGAGCACAACGACAGGAGTCTGCATTTCCCACCACGCATTCGGCACATTCTCGAAAAACTTTCTGAGAGCGATCGCGCGCAACTCTTTCTCTACGTTCTCCATGGTGCGGGTCTGCGCGAGGACGCGTGATCTGCACACCCCAGCGTGAACCTTGCCGCACTTGGTCTGCGCTTGGGCGACTCACACCGGCGCTCCACCGTGATGAACTCTCGTTATCACAGCGCTGAGAACTTTGTTCACTGCAAACTCTCAAAATCTCATGTCTGCGCTGCTCTTTCTGCCACATCGGCGCCTAGGAGTTACGCATCACAGCGTCGAGACTCAGAACCTCGCCGCGCCCGCCTTGCAGCTTCCGGAGTGTGTCGTGCGACACGAGCAACTGCTCCATCAGACGTTGCAGCACGCTTTTGCCGGACCGACCCGACACCTCTGCACACACGGGCGCCGCGTCCGGACCAGCACATTCAGCTCCGCCAGCACACGCACTAGGTGGAGGGAGGAAGGGCGGCGGCACCGAGGATCGCCGTGTTGACCACGTCTGCCACTTTCCCCCGGTGCGCTGGGGCCAGCAAGTGCGCCAGCGGCGAGGACTCGGGGTCCAAGTACGCCAGGAGGCCTGCGCCCGCCCCCGCGCCCGCCCGTCAGCCCCGCGTAGTCCTGCGCCGGGCAGGGGCGGAGGCGGCGGGGGGAAGGACGAGACGTGTCCGCTTAGTACGAGGGGGAGGACGAGACGTGTCCAGGGGGATTGGGGGGGGGCGCGGGGCGGGACCGATGACGAGGTGGACGTACTCGTGCGCCTCGCTGCCGTCCTCTGCGGCGCTCTGCGGCGCAGACGGGAAGAGCAGCGGCGCGAGCACTCGCCGCGCAAAGTCCACCGCCTCCTCCCGCCGCTGCGCGCGCACGAGCTCTATGTACTCCTGCACCGCCGCCCGAACCCGCGCTCAGGCCCAGCCGCGTGCAGCGCGTGGGCAGCGCGGCAGCGAGGGGGGTAGCTGGCTGCGCCTGGCAGTGAAGATACGCCTTTGCGAGCGGGCGCGTGGCCAGCAGGCCCGGGAAGGCGGCCTCGCACACATCGACAGCGCGCGCCGTGTCGCCGGAAAGAATCAGCGTGCGGATTTCTGTGCACGGCGGCGGGCCCGTCACCAAGCGCATCGCTCATACCGGGGGGGGGCATGGTTCGAAGTGGGCTGGCGCCAGGTAGGAGGGTGGGAGCACTACCACTTCGCGAAGTAATCTGAGACGTGTGCTCGCGTGCCCCGTTTTGCCGCACTTCGCTGCAGGCACTGCGTGCTTCCGCCGCCCCATTCGTCCCATTCGCATCCACTGTTCCATTGCTTTGTACTTCAGGCATCGTATCGTCGGCCGATCCGTCGTCGCTGGGGTCCGGAAGCTCTGCGAGGCCAGCCGCTGCCTCAAAGGACTTGAGTGACTCAGAGAGTCCCTCGGTCGCAAGGTAGTCGCGAACCAAGTGGTGCACCGTCGACAGCTCGAGCGGTACACGTGAGACTGTCTGCCGCAGCTTTTCGCGCTCCTCGCGCAGCATTTCGTCGAGAGGAAACACAAACGGCCGTGAGCCGAAGTTCAGTGTGACCGTCTCCCCCTGCGAGTGTAGCCCGACAGTTGGGTAGTACGCATGCCCTGGCTCCGTGAAGGCAACTCCGAGATTTTTGCCGTTCTTGGTGAAAAAGATCTCGCGTGTGCGAAAGTGCAGCCCGCATCCTATCACGTCGTCAGATGTGAACCTGCCCCCCCAAAGCGAGGGGGTCAGCCGCGACGGCATACGCGAAAGGCGCCAGCGCACCTAGCAACAGGCACCAGGCAGGCAGCATGTTGCCGGGGGGCAGCGGACGAGGCGAGGCAACGCACTTGCCACCGTAGGGCTCTCCGCGGGAGGAGTTGTAGAACTTGCGCCCGTCTTCCCCGTGGTAGCCGTAAGACCTGCGCAGCCGGGCAGGTGAGCAAAGACAGCTGCCACCCAAGTCGACGCCCCGCGAGCTGGCCGTTGCCGTGGCGGGCGCTGCTGACCACGGCTCCCATCCTGGCTGGCGCCGGAGGTCGAAATCTGTATTTGCCAGACCGACCGCCATGCACCTGTGGCGACCCTCGTCTTTTACGGTGGAGACCAAGCCTTCTGCAGAGCTGACAAGACACCGCGCGGGCCTTCACACAGACGCCAGCTGACACTTTGGGAGCGGGGCGCACCCCCTCTGCCCAGCAGAAACAATGGTGACCTCGAAGTAACCAATCATTACACGATTCGAGAACGGCCGGTTCGCTTGCACAGACTGCCGTGGCGCGATCAGGGCCGTCAGCGCCGCTGGCACGCTGGGTTCAGTGCCCTTGTCCTTGGTGAGAAAAAAGCATGGCACGCACCCCGACATCCTGATTGTGATTCCCCTTTCCGTTGTAGGTCACGGTTAGCTTGTCTCTATGCACCTGGGGAATGTAGCGCAGAGTCAAATTAATTATGGTTTGGACGATGACCGGTCTGCGCCAGTGTCAATCTTCAAGGATGAAAACGCTAGGGGAGCATTGCGATGATCTGGATGAATCAATGCGCCACATGAAACTTTGTAGGCGGAAATTCAGCTAGTCGAGGGCAGTGGCTGGCACAGGGACAAATCGGAGCGGGCATGGTCGTTTGCCACAGGGCATTGACTGGATAGGGCAGTCTGGGAAGGTTGCCTTTACGAGATGCGAGGCCTTGGTTGTGTTGACCTCGGTCGGTCCCTCATCGTCTTCATCCATTCTATCGCTTTGCATCGCGGACCAAAGCGCAGCCACGTCACGCTACGGTGTGCTGTACCTCCGTTCGACGCGGAAAACACAAGGAAGCGGTGCTAAGGTGTTTTCCCCACCGAAATCCAGCGTTCCGGGCTTTCACCAGGCGCTGAAAGATCGGACCTAGTACCTGCACCCTGTGCGTGGACCTTTTTCCCGCCCGCAGGCGAACACAGGGGACCGCACTGACGGGAACCGTTCGCCGGTCCTCAGCCGCAACGAAGAACAGCGGAGAACCAAAAAGAGACGGCTTATACGAAAAATCGGTAAATCCTCAGAATCCTCGCCCCTCTTCGAGACTGCACAAGCGTAGACTCGCGCTGCAACAATGAGGAATCTGTCACATGAATGTATGGCCAGGTGACACCAGACAGTTTCGAAGGGACGATTTCGAAGGGGATCGCCCAGGGACGCCCTGGTTTGCGTTTTTCCTGTGCAAGATAGATCTGGACGATTCGCATTGCTACGATGGCTGCGATTCGAGACTACGTGTCAGTGTGGGGTCATGTCGGTGCAGCGATGTTTATTCCCGTTGTGGGCTTCGGCCTCTTCTTCATTGAGCTTCTCGTGATCATACTACCTGAGGCAGGCATGTTTATGAAAAGGTACGGTCGCCGGCATCGTTTTATCGGTATGGTTCATCTAGCCTTTTTGATTGGAGGGCTCATCAACATCCTCTGTGATGTGATCCCGTCGTTTGTCTACGATTCTACGCTCTGCCTCATGGGAACCGCGCTGGTAAGGTCTGCCTACTAGCGCTAACCACGGCAATTCCAACCAGACAGCCACCCTGTCGTCACTGATGCGCCAACATTCCTGGCAGTCCCTCTCAGCAGCCTACGACTTCCGTTCGGCTCACATGAAAGAGAGGGTGAAGAACAAAGCGAGCGGCGCGCTGGAAAGCAATACCATTGTGACGTTTGAAGAGATGCTGGAGCACTCCTTCTATCATGGGCTGAACTTCGTTCAGATTGTGTTCCTTCACTCTGCACCCCTCCTCAAGTCCCCCGGCCCTCGAGTTTGTGCCGCACTGCTCGCCACGGCGCCATGGCTTTTTCGTGGCTGGTTTCCTGTCCACAGCTTCTCGGCCAACTACTCCAAACAAGGGCAGGATCCATGGGCGCTTGTCGCGGTTCTCTATCGCCTCAAGAAGTATCAGTATCTGCTATACAAGCACGTCCTGCTTCACGGCCTGAATGCCTCAGTCGCATTGCGAGGAACAGCACTTGGGCCTCGGAGTAGCTTCAGGTATTCGCTAGCTCGTAAATGTGCCGCCTGTCAAATCTATTTGCAACTTACAAAGGCCGATTGATGAACAAGGTTGTACTGGCTGGCGCTTAATACTGCGTACGTCATGGAATTCTTCCTGCAGTCGCTCGTAAGAAGAGGCACGCTTTCTCAGATCAGGATGCTCCGAATGAATCAAGCTCTAATGCTTGTCTCAACGGCAGCAGCTGTCCAGGTACGCCGCGCAGATGCTGCATGTACAGGCCCAGGGAGCCGGTTGACTCCACGCCTCGGTGGCAGGTGATTGTGGAGGTTTCACCGGTAGCAGCGCTCGTCAGTCTGTGTCTTAACCTTGTCAACCGTCACCATGAAGTGGTGAACTTCTGTTTCGTCCTGTTCGCCACTCTGTTGTGTGACAGATAGATCGCAAGTTGAGGGGGGGGTGTCTGTAGAAGTGCAGCATCAATTTGTGTCACACTGCGTTTTTCGCAGAACAATCAAAACGACCACGTTCCCCCTTAGATTTCCCCCAAGCGCGAAGCCCCAAACTACGAGTACGCCACACGTCTGATCTCATGCGTTGATCTTGAGCATCCACTCCTTGTAGGCGCGCACATAGGCCGCAGGGTCACGATAGCACGTGTCATTGTGCATTCCATCCTGCACGGTGTACATTTCGCGTGCTATGCTCTTTGTCTGCACGCGAGCGTCATTTTTGATCAGATTGCGAACGCCACACTACATCTGGCATGCGTGTCCCGAAACTAGCAACGCAGGGAGCATTGCTGGAAGGCCAGGGGGGAGATGTGCATGGACTGACCGCGGCGTCGTGGAGCCTGCGCATGTGCTCGGGTGGTACTAGTTCGTCTTTCAAACCTGCCCCGGGGCGCAAGAAAACAGTCAAAGCTGCACCAATGGACCGCATCCGCAAGAACAGGCTCCACTGCTGGGCAGAATCGCAGGGCGTCTTCACACCGCAGTTATTAGCAATTCACCTGAAATGAAGAGGATGGGGGCGGTGATTGACGGGACACGCTCAATCGATCTCCACCCAATCCGCAGGACGAGGTTTTTGAGGGGCGCAACCCACTGCACGGCGAAGACTCGCGACGCGTCAGGACACAGTTTCTGCAGATCAAGCGCCACGACCGCTGCATGCGAGATCGGTGGCGCAGGATGCGCACCGGCAGAACGACGTCCACCATATCCGCAATGGACGTAAATGTGTTCTCAAGCACCAGACCCTTCACCATTTCGGGGTACTTCTCCGCCACGAAGCACCCAACGGCGCCACCCAGCGACCGCCCATGCACCAGGATGCGGCGAGCGTCGACGTCCGAACGCGAAGCCACATGCAAGATAGCCTGCGAAAGCGCGGAAATCACCGCCAATGGCACGATCGCCGAGTCAGTGCGCTTCGAAACCAATTCCAATGACCACACACTAGATGCCTCATGGCCAGAGACCTCGGCGCACAAAGGGGGGCGGCGGGAGCTGACCGCATCCGCGTCCTGCATTAAGCCCACCTCATCAGGCTCGCCCTCGGAGCGTCCGTATCCCCTGTATGAAAGCATGAAAATGTTGACTCGAAGGTTCGACCACAGCATGTGCATCGACGGGAGTCGCAGGCCCATGTTACCCGCGTTCTCCTGCGGGACAACTGCACTCATTTCTCGGCGGTACGCAACGCGTGCTGCGCTTGCAAGAGGATGGCAAATCCGGGGGGAGTCAAGCAGCCCACACGTACCTGGAAGAAGATGAGCGTCGGGACCATGTCCGGATTCGGCTGCTTGATGAACCACGCGTGCAGTTTTGTGCCGTCCGCTGCTTCGAGCTGCGATTGCACATCACTTCGCTCAGCAGCGCATCACTTCGCTCAGCAGCGCGCCGCAATTTGTATTGCAGCTGTTTGCCTTGCTGCTGAGCTGCGGCTCCGTCACTGAAAACACAATCTACCAGGCACTGCATTTCTATGCAGCGACACCACTGGGGTCGGGGGCGCGCTGACCGCGACGTCCTCGTATGGCATTCCCCATTCCTGCGGGTTGCGGTACTTTGCAGGATTCGCGGACGGGTCCCGTTCTGTGCCAGGGATGACAGGGTGGTAGAGGATCCGATTCTGATTCCGGTAGAGGATTATAGCGAGGATCTGCGCTCGGCAACGCCTCGTGTCAGAGATGGGCTGACCCACGCCTCCCGCTCAGCAACAACACGAGGCAAGCAAGGCTAGGTCTGGCTGAAACGTCGCAGGGCACAGCCCGACCCTGCTCTGCATCACGGTGGAACGGAGCTCTATGTTCGGGCCCGGCGAGAGGGGCAACGGCACCGAGCCGAGGAGTGCCATCATGGACAGAAACCACGTGATCAAGCCGCGTATACGTTCGGGAAGGAAGGCGGGAATGAGCTCGTCGGGATTCATGAGCGCGAGCATTGCGCGGTCAAAGAGATCGCTGAAGACCTTGAACATTCTGCCTACTATCTCGCTCGCAGCGACCCGGCGGTGCCGCGCCCCCAACGAGACCAAGAGTCCGCCCCCCCTACGAGACCAAGACACTTGACAAATAATAGGACTGGACGAGCCCGCCTCAGATACCAGCCCCGGCCGTTCTACTCAAGACGGAGGACAGAGATAGTCTTTCCGAGGGATGCGGAGGGGGCGGCGGCACTGGGAGCTCCGGGTGTGCTTGCTCACACTCGCGGCTTCCACGGCATCTCAGCTTCCTGCCCCACAGGACGTGTCTGCCCAGCGCTCCGCTCTCAGTGTCTTGCAACTGAGACCAAGCATATGCGATGTCGCACCCAGTGCGGCAACGATGGGGGCGGCGGAAAGCGGGGGAATGCGTGCGAGCGAGACATGCTGCTCATGCGCGCAGTGTTGCTGCAACGATATTCCTGGTGCGCTGCCCCGAAGAGGGCAGATGCATCCCTTGAGAGGCGGAGGGGATGGGTTCGGGTTCCTAGACCGGATCATTGCTGCATTCCTGGCATGTGTACTACGTGGGGAGGATGACGGGGCATGCGAGGCAAGGGTCGGTGATGGGGATCCAGATATCATGTGGACGGAAGAAGATGATCCTGGGGAGCTGGACCAGCTCGGGGTGAGCCTGCAGGTTTGTGAAGGCCCCGACGGGGGTTTTGATCGGAGCAGAGTCCGATCAGCTGCCAGCCTTTCCCGTGCCGTGCTGCTTGGCTCGTGCCGTGCCCATTCCACTGACGCCACTGTCCATGACTCACTAGGCTCGGATGGTTTCAATGCCGCATCCTTCTATCGAACACGACGCCATTCGAAAGCGACGACAGCTGGGTGCAGGTGGATTCGCCGTGGTGTTTGAGGCGGACGCGCCGAGACCAGGAAAGAGGGGGGGGGGCAACGTTGTCTGCGCGTGTAAGGTTTTTAGTTTCATAGCGGGGATGGGCGAGCGGCAGACCAACTTCTTCAAGAACTGGCTGCATGAGCTCAAGGTGCTCGAGTACCTCTCGACGCGCCCGGAGTGCCTCGTCGTGGGCTTCTACGGCTACTCGCTGAAGCACGAGTCGGTTAGTCCCCTGCGGAATCTAAACCTCGTATCCAAACCGTACATTCCCGGACCGTATGAGCCGTCCTCAGAAGACCGTGCGCCTGAGCGGTGCCTGCTCTCCGCAGTCAGACGGCAAGATCATAGTTCAGATTTGCATGGAGCTCATGAGAGGAGGTTCGCTACGGGATAATCTGCTTGTACTCAAGCGCAAGGGGCAACTACTTTCCCTCAAGGCTGCATTCAACATCATGCGTCAAGTTGCGCTTGCACTGCAGGGTCTTCACGCCCCAACGCACGACGTTTACGCAACAAGAAAGAAGGTATCGATCGTGCACAGGGACATGAAGCCGGAAAATATCCTGCTCTCGGACAAACTCACGTCAAAGAATGCTGAGTCTGTCATCTGTAAGCTTGGAGATGTTGGACTAGCGTCACTGCGCACAGACCCGTCACTCGCGACCCGCGTGCACGCCACTACAAAGGTTGGGAAAGCTGGAACGTACCCTTACATCGCGCCTGAGACTCTGCTGCAGGGAAAGTGCACGCCAGCGAGCGATGTATTCAGCCTTGGACTGCTGATGTGGGAGCTGATCGAGGGTGAGACGCCATTCCACGACGTGGCGAATTTGGACGGGATGCTTCCGCTCTTTTGGCAGGACGGGAAACGGCCGCCGATGGATTCAGCCGCCTTCCTGCGCGCCCCGCGCGCACTAAAGGTCCTCATCGAGAAATGCTGGCAGACGGAAAAGCATCGGCGCCCAACGGCTGACCAGATTGTGCAAGCAATCGACGAAATGGCGTTGAAGCTCGGCATCACTTTGGACAAATGTGGGGAGCCTCCGAGCTTTGAGTCGGGGCAAGGTGCTGCGGCAACCACTGTGGGGAATACGGGTTTCTTGCGACGGCTCTTTGGATACTGAGAGGCGGCGGGGTCACGTCATAGCGAGTTTTGCGGTGGGGTTTGTTGCGTATTGTTTCTAAGGAAGGACACTGGGTACGAGCAGCAGCGTGCAATGGCAAGCATTTTCGCACCCTTTCACACATTTGATTCAAGTTACGCAACCACGCCCCCCACTCTCAGAGCGGGGTGTTAGCTCTCCGGCCATCCAAAGAACTGCTGCCCAGGCTCTCCGTCAATATACTTGACCTTGGATTCGCTCAACTGCTTCGACATGTTGGCCCAGTCGACTGAGTTGTCCCCGCGGTCGAATCCATTGTACCTGACGTCCTGGTGGAGGGCACATTGCACAATCAGAATGTTACGAGGGACAGAGGATCAGATTTTGAACAGGCGACGCAATTTTGATGAGTGCATGAAGTGCGGTCGGATCATGAACAGGAACTTGAGGGCAACGCGAGCAGAACTCACCAGAACGAAGTCTAGTGGGAAATCTTTGCGAAGGTTGGCACAAATCGCCTGCAAGCCCTCGTTACCAATGTTGTTCCAGAAGAGATTGATTTTCTTGAGCGTTTTGTTGCTGGTGAGCACACTCGCCACCGCTGTTGCGCCTTCAGCACCAATGCTGTTGTTGCACAAGTCCAGCTCCTCAAGAACCGGGTCGTCCTGTCCCTTTCCAGGGGTGAGTGCCTCAGCCAGCATGATGGCGCCGGCAGGATGGATGTGGTTGTTTTCAAGGATTAGGCGCTTGATAGTGCGGGTGTCCTTGATCGCCTTGGCAAGGTACTGGCACTCGTCATCCCCAAGCCCATTGAAGCTGAGATTGATCTCCACTGTCTGCTTCGAGTTCACGATCGCATCGCCGAGCTTGTCGGCTAGTGAATTCTGCAGCTGCCACCCAGTCATATCCTCAGTCGGCTTCCACTTGCTCTGGTCCTCGATCTTATCGAGCATCTTGCGGTGCTCTGGCACCCAGTACGACTTCTTCTTCGAGAAAAATATCCCCATCCCACGAACAGGCTACCCGCGCCCACCGGCTTTGCTAACTCCTTTCAAGAGCCATAGGTTTTCAGCGGCCACGCTATCGCGCAGCTGGTACACTGCTGCAGCGTTTAGAGGGAGCCTCAGCCCAGCCGCAGTCCAGCTGCCAAAATTAGATTTTCGCGTTTGTGTTCTGGTGTGAGACGCGTCCGTGACTCAATCTCCAAGACGTTCTGTGGGGCACGAAGAGGAGGATGGGGCGTCTGCTCGGGCTGTTGCTGCTGCTGCAAGTATGCAGTGTAGCGTCAGACGGCATACGTGGTGAAACTGTTTCACCGTTGCGCCCCGTGGAACCTAAGCACCTCCCACGCTTTGCCTTCGGGCGGGAACACCGGCCTATTCGGATCCCGCTTGTTGTCAACGTGTTCCTCGTAAACATCGACTACCACGCCGACAATGCCTACACGGCGATCTCAGCGACTGAATTGGAGGAGCTTCTGATGGATGTGCTGCCTGAGGCGAAGCCGAGCTGCATCGAGACGGGCGAGCCGCTGCACGTTACGTACGATCTCTGGTACCACGTGGCCCACGTTGACCTGAATTCAAAGGCGGAGCTCGAGGCCGTGATCAAAGAAGCGATGGTGCTAGAGCACCCATCGGATGAGACGGACAAAGTTTCCGGTACCACTCAACCGTGACCCCGGGAGAGTCAGGACAGTCAAGCAGAGGGCGAAATGGCACCTGTTTTTGTTTCCTTAGTGCCCCCCCTTGAGACGAGACGCGCTCTCTAGGTGACCAAAGCGAGAAGGGACGCAAGGAGAAGCAAGCAGCACCCAATTATATTGTGCCGATCGAGGCGCTTCCCCGCCCGTTTTCCCCTCCTCTGCAACTGGCACGAGTTGCCCGGTGCGTGACTCGACGAACAATGCGGCGACTCAAGCGGATCGTATGGAAAGCAGGGGAGCGTCGAAGCCAAACTGACAGCAATCGTTGAGATGTATGCACCTGCATCGGTGAAGCGATATAAGTCTGCCACCCCCCCGCGCCTGGTCCCGTGGCTGCAGCGGCAGAACAGGGTCCTGGAGAGCTGATTTCGCTCAGGCGAATGAAGCCTTCGCGAGAGATGCTGCGCGGCGCGCGGGACCGCTGTCTCGGCGGTCCGGTGCTGCGCGGCGCCGTGCACGCTGACGGCCTCGCGTGGGGCAGGTTCAAGCGCGATGACGGGGAGAAGCGGCCCGAGGAGCAGGGGTTCTTCAAGCGCGGCGGCGGCGCAGGCGCCGAGGATCCCGAGGACGACGCGGTCCAGTCCTACTCGCTGCTCGTCATGAACATCGACAAGGCGGCGGTCGCGCCGGAGGAGGTGCGGCGGCGCGCGCGCGAGGGGGGGCGCGCGGGGCGCGAGGCGGACGACGCCGTGCGCGGGGGCTTCATGTACCAGTACCGCATGCAGGGCGCAGTCTCGGCCTCCGACTCCTTCCTCGGCCCGGGGCGCTACGCGGTGGTCGACCTCTCTGCGGGCCCGAGCGAGTTCGGCAGCATGGCCGCGGGGGGCGGCGCGGTGATCGCGCAGACGCTCCCGCGCTCGTGGTTCGACTGGTCCACGCCGCTCGGGCCCAATAGCGCGGGGCGCTCGTGGCGCTTCCAGGCGCAGATCATCGACGTCGTCCGCTCCGCCGTCGCGAACGTCTTCGTCCCGGACCTGGCCATCGACCAGGCGGACTACTCGGAGGAGGTGCTGGTGGCGCTCATCGTGCTGCGCGACCACCGCAACTTCGACCCGCTCGAGCCCGGGCACGCGTTCTCGCTCGACGTCGCTACCATCGAGGAGCAGGTCATGCTGCTTGCCCTGCCCGAGCAGCCCGTGCACTTTGTCGCCGGTCTGCACAATCTGCAAGAGCACGAGCGCGTTGCCATCGCGGTGGCGCGCGCGTCGCGCGCGGACACGTCGCACACGCACCGCGAAGGGCGCGTGCAATCGTCGTACTCGCACTACATCGACTCAAAGGTGCTGCTCAGCGAGCTCGCGGCGTGTTCGGACTACCTCGCGGCCGGGCTCATGGCCGGGCACCCCGAGCGGCACAACTTTTTCCCAGAAGACAAGGCGGACGACAAGAGCAAACGGAAGCGCGGGATCACGCACCAGGGCCGAAGGGTCCTTCCCGTGTACGTGCTCAGCCTGCAGCAGCCGAGCGAGGCGCTCCTGATCGACGGCTCGGGGCTGTATGCCGCCTCGAAGGAGGCGGTGGTGGTGCTGCAGCACGGCGATGTGGTGGCTGCACCCTTTTTCTCGGCCCGCGAGCGACTCTTTGTCTCGGCGACGGCGCCGACGTCGTCTGTCATCGCAGGAGTCGTGTCTGCGCTCGCGTCCGTCGCGCCCCCTTCGCAGCGGTACTCGCAGAAGCACGGGGCGGTGCAGACGGACTTCCTGTGGGCACACGGCTACTCTCCATATGCTCCCTTCGCTTCCTCGTCGCAGCTGTCCCAGGCTCGCACCTCTCCTGGCCCGTCGCGGGAAGGCTCTTGTCTGTTGGAGTCTAGCGGCTGTCCCTTGCTGCGACCCAGGCGCAGTCTGATTCCCCCCGAAACCGGGGGGGGGGGGGGGGGGGCCGGGGCCCCCGCCGGCCCCGGGGGGCCCCGGCCGCCCCGGGGGCGGGCGGCCCCCCGGGGCCCCGCCGGGGGGGGGGGGGGCGGCCGCC
>Ga0115567_10004365_pt1 | contig 13805 bp, 21 predicted proteins | sample COGITO_mtgs_1204_2_FD_88679 | JGI IMG/M metagenome (GOLD analysis project Ga0115567, IMG submission 88679) | Pelagic marine microbial communities from North Sea - COGITO_mtgs_120412 | ecosystem: Environmental > Aquatic > Marine > Epipelagic | place: Germany:Helgoland, sampling site Kabeltonne...
AAGGTTAATTGTAGCACAGTACATAGTGCATACAGGTATTTGATACTAAAAATTAGTAAAGTTTTTTACAACCACACTGACATTTGTCAAAATCTTCAATGTGCATGATTGCGTCTGATGTTATTGTTGAAGGAACCCTACTTGTCACTTGACTTCTTTTAAGTAGTTCTGCCTCTAAAGCGTAATTATTACCCATAATACTATGGTACTAGAAAAATACACTCTCCAGGGCATTCTTCCATAGCTTCTTGAACTATGTCTTCTTGCCCTTTAGGTACCTGAGCAAGACCTTCAGCACCCTGATCGTTATTATGAATATTGCTAAATATTTTAAGATCTCCAAAATTTCCCACTGTTTCTTGGACATAAGCTAACCCATCATTCTGCATAATGAATACATCAGGAGCTATCTCTGCACATAATCCATCTCCTGTACATAAATCTTGATCAATCCATACTTTCATTTAAGTTTTCTTCTAAACCTTCTTGTTATATCTCTGTATCCACCTGTGAACTTAGATCTTAAAGCTGTTTGCTCTGAAGTAATCAAGTCGTGGTCTTCTGCAGTAGCAATTCTATTATTATGAGAATACTTTTCTCTTTTAAAAGGAATTACATGCAGAAATGGAGTACCTCTTTTAAGTATAGTATCTCCTTCTGTGTGCCATATACCTGGAAAGTTTATCTGGTTAAAGCTGTCTGTTTCTACAATTCCTGGAATAAGAGTGTAATTGTCTTGTTTATGTAATTGTGGTGCCATGAATAGTGTAGACCAACCAGGAGGAGTTTTAAACCACCAAGGACTTATAAACTTTAAAGGATGTCTATGATCGTTTTCTTGATATGGGTAAGTAGGAGCTTGTTCAAAGTTGTGAAACTCTATAATTCCTATATCTAATTGATTGTTTTCCCAATGTATCCTGTCATCAATTTTTTGTATAAGTATGTCCGACCATAAAGGTATTATGTATCCTTCTGTTAAGTAATCAATAACAGCAGGACATTTTTTAATTGTATGACCTGTAAACTCTTTTATCCACTCTCCTACTCTTGGAAATGGTGCGTTGTAATCAGGTATATCTGTTCCCATATTTTGGAACCAATCAGGAAGCATTTGTCCTGCAGGTACAGGGGGAGCTATTTCTAATAAAGGTTTATGAGGAGTTATGAATTCTATATTTGGAGTTTTTACTTTGAAAACCATTTATTCCTCAATACTTTCTTTGGTCTTCTTTCTATAGCAGTAGGATAAAGCTGATTAGTCTCTCTTCTATTTTTAGAAACATTAGCTATCTGTCTCCACTGTTTTTGGAAGTCTTCATTCCATTCTTGATATTCTAGTTTTACAGGTTTAGAAAACAAAAGATTGAACATTGTCATATCATGACTTAAATATAATTCTTCTACACTTGTATCTACCCACTCGAAAGCCCAAGATAAACCACGAGTCCAACCATAAATAGGCATAAAACCACCAACAGTTGCTATGGGCATAGCTCTACTTACATTTCTATCAGAAGGGACAACATCTACCCAAACTTCAGGATCATCTGTTAAAAGCATAAAAGGAAGAGCAATCTGCATGACAGGAACATCAGGACTACCCCATGCATCTTTTTCTTCTAGTATGAAATCTGTGAAAGGTCCCATGTGTTTTACAGCTCCTGAATAATGAGCATGTGCTTGATATCCTCCATATCTATTTATCTCATCAGTGAAGGTATTTTTCTTTAGCTCTATCTTGACATTACTCCAAGGAAACTTAACTTCATATAGTCTTTCTCTTTGATAAAGAGTAGAAACGCAGCCATTAGGTGCTTTCAAAAACTTGTTGGGTGTTCTAAAACCTACATCAGCCAGGCTGTTTTCAGATTCGATTCCACCATTTAAAGGTTTAGCAACTGTAAAAATAACTTTAGGTGCTGTTCTTCTTGTAGTCTTTAGAGGTTGTGACCATATCTTACCTACATCAGGTATTGGACATTTCTTCATATTATTCCCTCTTCTTTCCATCTTCTTTTATTTGTCTTAGTTAGCCACCTATACCAACCATGAAATTTTGTTCTTTCAGCAGCTCTGCTTTTATTATAGTAAACCTGATCTTCTCTGTCTCTAGTTGAAACTTTATAATTTGGTATCTCTTCTCTTTTAAAAGGTATAACTTGTATTAGAGGCATTCCTTGTCTGAAAGTCTTTTCTCCTACACCATGATATAAAAAAGGTATGTTCATTTGATGATAACTGTCTGTTTCTACAACACTTGGTAATATTTCTATCTCTAAGTTTCTGTGATACCAAGGTTGAGTAATCATAACTGACCAACCAGGTGGTGTAATAATATCCCAAGGATTTCCAAACTTTAAAGCAGTAAAGTAACTATTTTCAGGTATAGGCATAGATCCTATAGATTTTGGATCGTGTGATGTTATTGCCTCTATTGTTTCATCATAGGCGTGTTTGTTATACCAATTAAAACCTGTACTTGGTCTATGGTCAATTCTTAAATCAACCCATAAAGGTATAATGTATCCCATGTTCATAATGTCGAATACAGTAGGACATTTCTTTAAACTGTTTTCTCTATAAGGAACGCTATTCCAATGCTCATCATGGTATTGTGAATCAACACCATTTCGCATTTCTGTCCATTCTCTTTGTAAAGCTCTATACCAAGTAGGATCTTTGAATTCACTAGCAGGCTTTGGTGGACATAGGTCTATATATTCTTGATGACTTGTTAAAAACTGTATTTCAGGATAATCAAGATTATGCTCTTTGACTTCGAGCAATCTTTTATATTTTTGTCCGCCCCATCTTTTCATAACTATTCTATAAGGATATCCGCATCTATAACAACATCTAGTGTGTCCCAATCATAATCTACACCTAGTTCTTTTTTAGTTATACTGTTATCTTCACTTTCCCAATGTAAGATATACTTTGTTTTACTTTGATTTTGTAGCCAAGTCTTTAATCCTTCAAGGTCTTCGCTTTTTTCTGTGTTCCATTTGACTATGACTTTAGTTCCTGGAAGAATTGTTGTGGCTGCACCATCTAATACTTTTTTCTCTTTACCATTTACATTTATTACAAGTAGATCTACATCTGATATATTTAAACTATCTAAAGTAACTACATCAACAGCTTCGCTTTCTGAACCATTGTCAGTATCAAGTTTTGCACCTGAAGGAGTAGATGAAAACCATTTAAGTGTTCCTGATGAAGAACTATCACTTATAGCTTTTTTTATATTTACACCACCTGGAACATTTGTTTCAAGTAGTCCGAATCTCTCTGTATTAGGCTCTATATTGTGACTTTCGATACTTGCTTCGGTTAATATCTTACTATAAACGCCTATTCCTGCACCAACAACAACAGCTTTATCTACACCTGTTAAGTTTTTAAGATAGAATTCAACAGCAGGATTAAGCATAGAATATATTCCAATTATCTTATTATCTATTAAATCGTATTCATCATATTGTATTGAATATGAGTTGGTCATTGTAACTGTAGCCATGATACCTCTATTTTAGCAGGTTATACATCTCCATGAAACCTAACCTCAGCATACTTATTCTCGCCATTAGGTAGGTACATAGGAGGCATACCATCAAAATCTATCATGTGTCCCAACCAAGTAACTATTGCATATTTAGTACCACTTTCAACAGGGAGTGCTGTATGTGAATAGGCATAGTTTGAAGGGAATAACACTAAACTTGGTGTATCAGGTTTAATTTCTTCGTCAAAGTGTACAAATTTAGTTCCTCCACCTTCATATTCACTAGGGTTTAAAAGTATTAGAGCTGATAGATACCTAGGGTTATGAGAGGCATAATCACAATGAGGTTTATAATATTGACCACTTTCGTACTTTAAAAGAGTTAAACCTTCATCAAAACCAATCTCAAACTCATATCGTTCCCTGTAATCATTTACACTTTCTACTAATTTCTCTGATAACAAAGTGTTTGCATTTTTCATCTGTAAGTAAAAGTCTTGTTTATTATTTTGAAGAGCAGTTCTAAATTCTCCTGAAGCTTCATGTACATTTGCTATGTTAGAAATTGGCATTAATCTATTAGATCTTATATCTCCACCATTTTCTTGATTTTTGCCTATTCCTGCTTGTTCGAATCTATGAGGTATTAATGGTTCTTTATCTATCTCTTCTGTTAATGCAATAAAGTTTTTAGCTTGTTCTTCAGTAACCCAATTCTCATATACTTCAACACAACCCATTGTTTTCATTACATAAACTCTCTTCCTGAAGACATTTCCCTATCTCCATTAGCTATCCAATTATCGTAATTAGTACCTGAGTTGATTGCTACTAGAAAAGCTACTTTTCTACCATCAAGTAAAGGCGTTGTTGCGTGAGACCATAGGAAACCACTAGGCATTATAACTAAAGTGCCTGCAGGTGGCTTATAAGGCCCATATTCTTTCCAATATCTAAAATCTAAAGCACCACCTGTAAAATCATCATTGAGATAAGTTAGTGCTGTAATCCTTCTTAAGTAAGGAGTAACATACATAAATCCTGTCTTTGGGTTCCTGACAGCATGATTATCACTATGATATTTCATGTGTTTAGGAGGTTTGTAAGATATATATTGATAACTCTCAAACCAACCAATTTCTTCTTTTACATCAGGATACATTTCAGTATATTCAGCAACTTTGTTCATAGTGTTTGATTGCACTTGAGAAAGATACTGATGATTTATTTTTGCTTTAAAGTCATCTTCAGGAGAAAATCTTATAGGTCCTGTATATCCTGAAGCTACAGCAGTCTCATATTGACCTTCTTTTTTACCCTCTTCTTGAATTTCTCTTTTCCACTCATCTACCTCATGGTTCATAGAGTCAATTATTCCATCTGGAACATCTATACAATTTTCCCATGCCCATACTCCAGGTACTATTTCTTTAGGTTCTACATTTCTCCAAAGGTTTTGCATTATTGTCCTGTTTTAGAAATGATATCAGCGATATCATCATGTTTTTTATAGACAGTTATTTTTGTTTTATCAATAACTTCATCTCCTTTAACAAAGCGAAGCTCATACCAACCAACAGGTAATATTATGTGATCAGTGTAGAACTTGCATAATACTTTTTCCCATTGCATAGCATGTGTTTCTTGATTGAAAGGTGTAAAATCTTTTACATCTAGGTTTAATTGATAAACTTCCATTTTGTATTGAGGATCTTCTTCATAGTAAGAAAAGTCATCATAGAAGTAGTATTGAAAGTAATCTTCATCGCTGATCATTTCAGGAACTTCTGTATATTGGAATTCAGGTATTAGAACCCATTGAGCTACATCTTTATCTTTTATATACTCTTTTATATTTTCAGAAATAGAGTTATGTACTTCAGATGTGTGATTTTCCCATATATCACGATATTTTTCTATATCTTGTCCTTTGGGGACATAATATATTTTTCGCATAAGCCCTCCTGCTTATTATATTAAGTTTGCTCTTGCGTCTATTCTTTTCTTTAAATAGTCAATAGTGTTAGCTAGTGAAGCATCTTTAGTCGCTTTATATGCGTCTACATCAGCTACAAAAGCAGACTCGTCAAAGTCTGCAGGCACTTCTCCTATTTGGAAAATAGCATTAGCAATTTGCTTTTCTACTATTTGTAATGCATCAGCTTTTTCAGCGTTTAATGCATCACTATCTATTGATAAGTCCATGTTTTCTCCTATATTGTAAGTCTTACCTTCTAAGTATAACAGGACTAAATCATCGTATCCCGCAACTCCATACTCAATCCATTCGGAAGAAGTATTATCTTCTTCAGGTATGATTACATTCTGTTTATTATTGTAGTCTTGATAAATCTCTACAGTATGAGTAAGCCCAAACTCACTTCCATCATTTAAAGTGTTTATATTTTGAGGATGTATATTTTCGTAGTCTGAATTGATATAAAGATACTGATCATTAGGTTTTACATAGCATGTAGAAACAAAACGAGTATCAACATTGTATACATCTCCTGCAACTTTGCAGTGATAACACTCATAGTTAGGAGTACCTGAATTACATGTACATAAGTTACCTGAGTAATCCATATAACCATCTTTTCTTTTGATATAAAAAGCAAACTTTTGTGCTGTATTTGTATCTATTGAAACATAACCAAGTGATCCGCTTACTGAAAAAGATTTCTTTTGTCTTGGATAATCACTGTAATATGAAGATACATCTATATCTGGAAATAATAGACCTGTTGAATTGTTTATCCCTGGGATTAAGTAAAGATTATAGTCATCGTAGTCGCCATCTTCTCTACTGTAGTAGATCATTACAGTAGCCATTTTTAAACCTTAAAGGTTTTGACATTACCATTACTATGTCCTGTGACATCGGTTGCTAAACCTGTCAAAGGTATGTCTTGGCTAACTAAAAATATTGCTCCACCACCTGTAGTAGATTCTCCTGTTGCATAGACAGTCCCATAGCCACTTATGTTTCTTGCACATAATACAACTATTCCTCCACCTGCATTTACAGTATCTCCCGATCCTCCAAATATAGGAGAAGGTGTTGAATCTCCACCATGGACTATGACTCCTGTTATTGCTAAGTCAGGGTGGTTAAAATAATTAAGTGTTTCGGTTGGTGCGGTAGCTGTAGTTCCATTTCCTGCTCCTCCTACACTGTCTGTAGCATTTCCTGTAGTACCACCTTTAAGGGTTCCTGCTGTACTTGAAGCTCCTTTTCTACCTATTGAGCAAGTTGCTTGCTCTGAGCTAGTGTTAGACATCATTAATGAATTTCTTACGAATACTCTATATCCTGCTGTGTCTAAGTGTATGTCATCATTTATTGTTAGATTGTTATAGTACATATCTCTAGTCAATGTTGTATTAGACGAGATAGTTACATTACCATCCATTCCTGAGCCATATATGCTGTCAGGTATTACATCAAATGATTCATAGTCTGTTGGGGTTACTCCTATTTCTACTATTGCCATGTTATGCTCCTGGATCTGTATCTGTAGCTGCGATATTGTAAACTGTTACGACTGTACCTGCTGTTGCTGTTCCTGCACCTGAAGTACCTGCAGCAGCTGCAACTGTTAAAGAACCTGGTAAAGGTTTGGTACCTGTAACAAGTATAACAGTTCCACCACCTGCATTGAAGCCACCTTTAGCTCTACCTGCATATCCTCCTGCACCACCAGGATGTGCAGTGCTTGGATTTGAACCATAGTTAGTTGGATTTGAACCATAATTAGTTGGATTTGAACCATAGTTAGAACCATAGTTTGTAGAGTTTGATCCATTGTTAGAACCATAGTTCGTGTTATTTGAACCATAGTTTGTTGCATTAGTATTTCCTGGGTGTAAATGATAATGTTGATGTGAAAACCCTGGGCTTACATAGTTATTAATTGGAGGAGAAGGCGGATGATAATGATTGTAATGATAGTGTGTAAATGCAGGGTTTGTATTACCTGGATAAGAATAATTATTACCAGGGTATGAATAACCATAAGAATAATTATTTCCTGGATAAGAATACCCATAAGAATAGTTATTTCCAGGGTGTGTATTTGTATTTCCAGGGTGTGTATTCGTATTACCTGGAGTAGTAGCGTTTGGAGCAGGCGTACCTGTAGTACCTTGAGTAGGAGCAGAAGCATCATCTCCATCTGCTCTGATCGTTCCATTACCTGAAACTGTTTTAGCGATTACTACAACAACTCCACCTCCAACAGCTCCTGTTCCAGGAGTAGCTGCGTTACCTGGGTTTCCCTTACCACCATCGGCACCTACTGATTGATAATCAGACCAATTAGAGTCTCCTCCATCAGCTCCTGTTCCAGCAGCATGAATAGCAGAACCATCAGAACCACCTGAGCCACCTTGTAAAGATTTATACTCTCCTGCGGTTGGATCGAACTTAACTCCTGTAAGTGCTGTTGTCAGATTATAAAACTCATTACTACCTGAAAAAAATTTATTAGGTTCTTCTGCGACAATGTTAATAGTTCCACCTGCATTTGCTTGGCTTTCGTCATAGTAATAAAGAGTGGAAGGAGTACTGCTTGTTATTTCTATAGTTGTTTTAGCATCAGTTCCTAGTGTCCCTGACTCTGTTACATCTGTTGTGTAAGCTGTTGAGTTATCACTATTAGTTGAAAACTTGACTCTATGTCCTATTGCAAAATTTGATGTTTGGTCAAAGGTATAGGTGTTGCCTACATACATTGTAAGAGTAGGTTGATCTGTACCATCTAATCTAAGTTTGCTAGTACCTGAGTTGTATTCTGTAACAAAATATAATTGTCCTGCAGACCTACCTCCTAATGTATCAGAAGCGTCAGTACCTGCTGCGAGTCCACCTTTTAAAGTTCCATCACTAGCTTTTCCTGTAAATCTACCTATACGAGAAGTAGCATCTGTAAAGGTTAATGTACCTTTAACAAAGACTTTATATCCATTAGTATCTAAATCACAACTTGAGTTTATTGTTAAGTTGTTGTAATACATGTCACGAGTAAGTGAAGTATTAGAAGAGATTGTGACATCTCCATCTTGTCCAAAACCATATATTTCTTCCCCGCCAAGTCTTTCTAAAAAGATTGGTTCAGGTATCTGGATCTCAGGCATTAGGTAACCTCTACGCCAGAAATATGTACATTTATTGAACTAGCTGCACTAGCTAAACCTCTGATAGACGCATTAGCTGCAACAACCATAGCCAAGTCAATGACTTGAGTTGTGTTAGCTTGCACAGTTATATCTCCAAAAATGATATGCTCATCTCCTGTAGTTCCACCTGAAGGTACAACTTTAACTTGTGCAGTTCTATCAGTAGCTGTGTAGTTTGCCAATATGAGTTGCTTGATAATTATTTTGTTACTGTTACTGAAAATTTCAGCTTCAGAAGTACCAAGTGTCTCACTAGCATTTAGTTCGGCTGCTGTATATATTGCCATTTATTCTCCTATAATCCCATCCACTGCAACGCTTCAGTAGTGTTGAGTTGAACAGGGTTCATCTTTTTTAAAGTGGTATCTGAGTTATCATAAACAAGAACTAAGTCATTGTCTTCGTCAACATCGATAGAAGTACCATCTGCAAGTCTTGTAATATCAAGGTTTAAGTCTGCAACTCCTGATCCTACACCACCAGATAAACCTGATAATGCGTCAGTAGTTACTCCTGTAACATCTCCTGCTTCTAATGAGTCCCAACTAGAACCATTATATACCTGGAGTTTTGAGGTTGATGAGTTGTATATAACTTCGCCTGTTGCTGCTGAAGATATTGCATCTCTTTGAGTTGTTGTAAAACTAGGAACTAAAGGTCCACCATCTGTGGCACCTGCAACAAACTCAGAGAAACCTGTGGTATCTCCGCCTGTTGTAACAACTCGAATTAAATGTTTTCTATTAGCCATGAATTATCCCTCGATATATATATCTTTTCTCATTATAACAGACTTTATTATAGTTTTGCATAGTGTTATGTCGCTATTGGATAGTTTGCTACATAGTAACTTTGAAGTTCAGTAATTTCTCCCGAACTTAAAACTTTATCATAAAGCATAAATGCACTTATGTACCAATCACTAGCCTGATTAGCTGCAAAACCACCTAAATTAGAATCTTGTTCTTGATTTAATACAAAATATGTAGTACCTGTAATATCATTTTGGACACCACCAACATTATGTGTTATTCCACCACTTCTGCTTTCATAAAGCTTTGCATTTGTACCATTGTAATAATAAACAAGCATTTGATATGTTGAGGTATTAGAACTATTAGCGATAGGGTTTACATAGCTCTTCCAAGAAGAAGGACCTACAATATGTTGATTATTGTTATTATCTTGTGCAACAGATACACCATATCCAGTTCCAAATGAAACCCTAGAAACAAAAACCATACTCCAAGCATTTGCACTTGATAAATTTCTAATTGCAGTTCCCATATTTAACCACTTAGATGTTTGATTTGTAGCAAAATGAAAAGTACCTGTAGTACCACCATAACTTGTACTTTGAGTTACTGCACCATTAATAGTCATATTGTAATTATTACCACTTTGGTCAGCCCAAGTCGAGCCACTTGTGTAGTATTTTTTATCAACATATTGAAGCAAACTGTCTACAGGGTACTCGGCAGTATTATGCATCTTAAACATATACGCTTCTTCGTGATTTTTTACACCCTGTAACTTTTCACTATTAGCATCTCCTTCTGTTCCCAAAGTACGAGGTGGTTTACCTTTATAACCCCAATTAGGAAATCTTCTATTAACCATTCCAATCTCCTCTGTATATTTGATCAGACTCTTCTTCTGTAGTTACGACAATCTCTAATAACCCATCTAAAAATTCAGGTGTGTCCCCTGTCCAGGTAATACTAAACATTGTTAAATCTTCTGTGTGAAGAGCGTTATCAACTAGATTGTTTATATTGATAAGATGTCCATTCTCTACTTTTATAAATCCATAAAATTTTATATTTTTCATAATTAATTCTCTGCTATATAGAAATAATGTATATAGCCATTTCCTGTTCCTAGACTGTTACTTGATGAAGGATAAAAATAACCATTAAAATTCATTTGGTCTGAGCCATTATGCCAAGGATAGTGTTCTCCTGTTCCTGATCTTTTGTAATGTAATCCATAATGACTTGTACTGTAACTAGAATTATAGTTTCTATATGGTAGTGACCTTACATGATTAGTAGTATCGCTAGTAACTGTATAAGCAGTTCCACTAGGTAAATTAGTTGTTCCCCAAACCCACCATTCTGCATCATTTGTTGGGTTATCTCCTGTATGATGAGCAACCCAATTACTGTATGTAACATTCCTAAATTTTGTTCTTGTTACTCCAACTAAATTATTAGAAGTATTGAATACTGCCCAATATATAAAAGGAGAAGTACTCCCACCTGCTTCATCAAATAATCTAGCCATAAGATGACCAAAATTTGTTGTACTTAAAAGCATTGTAGAGGTTGTATTTAATTGACCTCGCATTACTACATTTAGGTTTGTAGTACCTGTAACCCAACTAGGTCCACCTGAAGGTATGTTACCTAATCCTGTTATGTCATCAACACAATTAATTTGGAAAGCACTTGCACTTGAACTTGGCTTTATATATCTTTGAGTAACTGTAGAGGAAGGCAAAGCTGTTAAAACTTCACTTGCAGCATAACCAGCTAAATCTGAGGTAAGTCCTGAAAGCCCATCAGTAAAGTTAGCCATTTTCATTGAGTAAGATTCTTCCGATGTGTGTGGACCTTGTAAATTCTCACTAGCTATATCTGTTTCTGTACCTAAAGTTATAGGAGGAACGCCTTTATATCCTAATCTAGGTATTTTTCTATTAGGCATTTATATCATCCTCTGTATCTGTATGATGGTAGTCTCCAATTCTTTCAAACATATCAAGACTTTCATTGTAATAATCTCCAATCCCTGCATATAAACCTCTAAAGTTTGCGTTATAAGAAGTTTGTATCCAACGACCTTCTAAACCTAATTCGTGTAAAAATTCTTCTCCTCTGTGTTCTTCCTCATTAGGAACAACGACAACCTCTGTAACTCGATTGTTTTTATCTAATTGTACAAAATGAGCCATATTATCCTTCCCACTGATATCTAATTAGTACTATACCGCTACCACCAGCACCACCAATGGTTGATCCAGAGCCTCCAGAGTAACCTCCTCCTCCCGCACCACCACCAGTGTTTACATCCCCACTGCCAGCAACTGAAGTAGTTGAAGTTCCACTTTTACCACCACCTGAAGGAGAGCTTCCTCCATTTCCATAACCAGAACGAGTTCCTCCTCCACCACCTGAAGAAAAATATCCACCTTCACCTACTGATGTTCCAAAGTAACTAGAATAATCATATCCTGCTCCTCCATTACCTCCATGGCTACCTCTATTTGCTCCTGCTCCACCTTTTCCGCCACCGCCACCACCTCGGTTTCCATCTCCTGATCCTCCATTATTTCCTTGACCAGAAGTTGAGGATCCACCTCCTGTTTTAGCATTAGCACCGCCACCACCAGATCCTCCAGATCTATAATCTTCTCCGCCTGCGTGAGGAGCGCCTCCACCACCACCTGTAACTGAGTTACCAAATGCAGATGTTGTACCACCTCTAGTTCCTGATTGAGGGTAGTTGTTCCAACCTCTACCACCATTGCCTCCTCCACCAATAACTATTGAGAAAGATCCTGTTGATAAAGATTGATTTGTCCAAAGTATAGTTCCTCCAGCACCTCCGCCACCACCTATGACTCCTCCGCCTCCTCCTCCTCCTGCGACTGTCAAATAATCTATATAAGAAACACTTCCTGTATCTGTAACAGAAAAAGTCCCTGAAGAAAGAAATTTATGAACTCTATAAACGACATCACTTATTGTGACTGTGTATGTAATTCCACCTGTAGCTGTTGGTGCTTCAAAACCATAGACATTAGCTATCTTTAATCCATAGTCTTCTTCTGATGTAAATTTACCTGATAAGGTTTCTTCTGATGTTGTGTTTAATTCTGAACCTTGACGAGTTTGAGGTGGTTTACCTCTATATCCAAATATTCGAGGCAGTCTTCTACGAGCCATTTAGAGCTCCTAGGTTATCTCAAGAATACTAGCAAACGCTTCTAGATCGCCTGAAGCTGCTCCACCTTGTAGTTGAATGTAATCCCCTGCTTCTAGAACTATTTTAGAAGTACCTGCAAGTTCTAATGTAGAATCAGCAGGAACTGTAATTGTATAAGCTATTCTTGCGTTAGTTGTTGTATCGCTATCTATAACATCTGCTGAGATAGTATCATCATTTGTACCATCTATATTTGTTATTCTTAATGTTAAAACTATTGCTGTTGTTGCAGAAGGACAGGTATATACAGTAGCTGCAGAAGATGTAATATCCTGGTACGCATTCTTAAATGTTTCAGCCATTGTGATTTCTCCTAACTAAGTGCTACTACGAGACCTAAGCTTGCCCCTGCAGATCCTGATGCCATAGCATCCCAACTACTTCCATTATACACTTCTAATTTTGAGGTCGTTGAGTTATATATCACTTCCCCTGCTGTTAAAGATGACAAAGCATCTCTTTCGCTTGTAGTATATGCTTTAAGTCCTACAGGTACAGTAAAATCTACACTAGCTCCTGTAGTTCTTGGTCTGATCTCATTTACTTTTAATATTGACATAATTTAATTATACAGTATCCATTCTTGGGTTTTTTCGAACCAAACATAGATATTGCCATCTGTTGGATAAGCAACAGGTGGAACCCAAACCCAATTGCTATTTAATTGCCAGCTTTCAAAAGGTTGTGGTGGTATAAAAACATTATTTTCTGAATCGTATGATCCATCAATTTCAGCGTAGTTACCCCTAAAAGCTACACCATTATCGTAATGAACATTGCCTTTAGTATTATAAGAAGTTCTTTTACAAGTTAAATTGTGAAAATTTCCATAAAATTCTTCCCAAGAATTAAACTCTTCAGGTAATGTTGAAGTATCATCTTCGTCAATACCTATTATTACATTTACTACTATTCCATTTTCATTTATCAAAGCATAATGTGCCATATTAACCCCAACTTACCGAACCTGAACCACCTGTAAAAATAATGTATTTATCACTTCCACTTGTGGTTTCTCCACCTGTTGTTAAACCTGCTCCTACAGAAATGCTAAAGGAACTAGGGTAGCGTAAAATTACTACACCACTTCCTCCACCACCTACACCAGCAGCACCGAAAATATAATCTC
>Ga0115567_10004370_pt1 | contig 13797 bp, 11 predicted proteins | sample COGITO_mtgs_1204_2_FD_88679 | JGI IMG/M metagenome (GOLD analysis project Ga0115567, IMG submission 88679) | Pelagic marine microbial communities from North Sea - COGITO_mtgs_120412 | ecosystem: Environmental > Aquatic > Marine > Epipelagic | place: Germany:Helgoland, sampling site Kabeltonne...
CGATACACCCGCTTTGCAAACTCAGCACGGTCAAATCAACTTGCATAATAAGAAATAGTGAAAATTAGTGCTTAAGTCGCTTTGCCAGCCAGTAAAACCAACAAAATGCTAAAATTGAACTGCCGCTCATAATGGTGGCAATAAAATCCCACAAATTATCAAGCACCAAGGCTGCAACGAGTCCTGAAAAGGAAACAACAAAAATAACGAGTGGAAAGAAAAATATTTTACCTAGTGGATATTTCTCTCTCATGACAACGCGCGCTCTAATGCCGTTTTCTTGTTGGCAAGGTATTTTCGATACCACAAAAGCAATCCAGTAATTAGTATTATAATGGTCATCACATTGAGACAAGCCCATATAATTTTCAAAAACAAGCCGCCATAATCTCCAAAGTGCAATGGCCTCGATATAGACAAGGCCTGCATATACCATGGCATATTGCGCTTGCCAATTAGCTCGCCGCTTACAGCGTCTACTAGCACAGGAACAGAAAGCTCTTTTGTAAATGGGCTGTTGCCATGTAGAAAAATTGCATAATGTCTTGAGGTTGAAAATTCACTGCCAGGAAATGCAACAAACTGGAGTGTCATGCCGGGGGCAGCCAGTTTCGCTTTTTCAACCGCATCGTGCAGTGAAGCCACGGGCGTGACTATTTCGCCGCCTTCAAACTCTGAGATTAGTTGATTTAAGTTATTTTCGCGCCAAGTATCTAAAATAGGCTTTTCCAAAGCATTGATAATACCCGTTAAGCCAACGACTAAGACCCACGCCATTGTTGTTACGCCTAAGAAGTTATGATAATCGAGCCAGCGCAGTCGTTTTGGCCTATTTAAACGCAAGGTTCCAAAAGAAAGGCGGCGCATAAACTGATAATAAAGTACAACACCGCTAACGGTCGCAACAATTAACAACAAGCCCATAAAGGCTAAAATATACATGCCGTTAAGGCCCAAAAACATGTCGGTATGCAGTTGCAGAATAAACTCCATCACCGTTTCGCCATTGTTGGCAGGTGGCACCAAATCACCGCTGGTGGCATCGAAGGATGCAAAATACATATCGCTCGCTGGGGCGTTAGCGACAGGACCAGAGGTAACATTAATGACGGGCCGTTCGGCATCAAAACTCATGTAGATTGGCGTTTCATCGCTGCGCTGTGACAAAGCGCTTAACAATATACTATCTAGGGACAGTAATGGCGCATCAGGGTTTTTTGCTTGCCAGTTGCTAGGGTTAAGTGCCTCGTCAATTTCATCATGAAAAGTTAAGGGCAAGCCAGTTATGCAAAGCATCAACAAAAAAATCGTCGATACCAAGCTAGACCACTTATGCAGTACTCCCCAAACTTGAAATTGTCTTGATTGCATTCTACTACCGTTTCATTGTCTACTAGCGCAGTATTTTAACGACATTCTGTAATGTTATGTAAAGCCTATTATTTAAGCGCTCACCACTAAGTCGCTAAGCATTTTACGCAAGAAACTCCGACTCGTAAGTCCTCAATAAATGTCGTCAGTAGCAAAGTAATATCGACTTTGTTGGCCACGAGTTTCTTTCAAAAATGACGCACATTAGCTTAATAATCTTTCTTAATCATCGTTATCCGAGTCAGACTCGCTCGTTTTCGCATCGTTGTACTTGTCAAACCAAGCAATAATATAGCCAATTTTTCGGCTCAAATTTGAAGGTTTAGCGGCAATCCCGTGGTAAGCCCCTTGAATCCGAACTAATGCGCTTTCAACTCCTTCGAGTCGAAGTGCACCATAGTACTGTTCGCTTTCGCTCATGGGAGTACGAACGTCTAACTCGCCCGTAAGCACCATTGTAGGTGTAGTGACGTTACCTACTAAGCTAAGAGGAGACCTATCCCAGTATTGATCTACATCGTTCCAAGGAAGATCGGTAAACCAATATTTGGCCATAAAGGTGTAAATATCACTGGTGCCAATCATGCTAATCCAGTTAATTACTGGTTTAGCTACCACCGCTGCTTTAAAGCGGTCGGTTTTACCTACAATCCATGCGGTCAAAACGCCGCCGCCCGATCCGCCTGTCACAAATAAATTGTTAGTATCGACATATCCTTGTTCAATTACCTTGTCGACCATATCCATAAGATCATTGTAGTCTTCGGAGGGGTAATTTTTATCAATTAAATTGGCGAACTCTTCTCCCATAGACGTTGAACCTCTTGGGTTGCCATAAACTACTACGTATCCAGCAGCCGCAAACATTTGTACTTCGGCAGAAAATTCCGGACCATAGGCAGTGTGAGGCCCACCATGAATTTCTAATATAAGTGGGTACTTTTTAGCAGGGTCAAATTTAGGAGGCTTAACTACCCAAGCTTGCAGTTTGCGCTTATCAACACTGCTGGTTACTTCTATTAATTCAGGTTGATTTAATATTTTGTGAGCAAAAATATCGCTGTTTAGGTCGGTTAATAAACGTGATTTACCTTTTTTATCCAATACGGCTAAGTCAGCAGGGCGGATACCGTTTGATAAGGTAAACACAATTTGGCCACTTTCAGTTACATCAAAGTTACCAGAAGTATAAGGTCTGCCCAAACTCAAACCGCCTAGTGCATCGGTCTTAACCGTTATCTTTCCCGATAAACTCACATAAGCAACGTTCTTTTTACCCGAATTGTCGTAACTAAAATACAAGCCTTTGCCGTTGTCTGCCCACTTAAGATCGGCAACAGAGCGGTCTAAGTCCTGACTTAGGCTTTTCACGTCGGAGCCGTCAACATTCATTAGGTAAAGTTGCGTTATTTGATTAGATGTACCGTTATCCTCAAAGCCAGTAAATGCAATTTTGTCGCCTTTGGGACTTAAGGTTGGGTTACTTTCGGGGCCCGAGCTTTGTGTTAATTTAGTGAGTGTTCCATCTTTCACATTAATAGAAAGTAAATCGCTGTTAAATACATCGAAATCACTATCTTCTCGAATATTGGCAGACATCACAATATGTTCGCCGTTCTCTGTCCACATTAACTGACCAGCGAAATCGTAATCTCCTGATGTTATTTTACGCGGTGTACCGCCAAATGCGGGCACTACATAAACTTGCATTTTTCCTGGGCGGTTCATACCGGCACCGTCTTGTTGAAACAAGGTTTGATCAATATATTGAGCTTCTTCAGCCCATTCGGCATCTTTAGGTTTAAACGACAGGCTGAACAAAGGTTTTTCTTTAGAAGGGGTAAACATCGCAAACGCAAGTTGCTTGCCGTCGGGCGAAAAGCTAAGCCCACTAGGTCGCATTTCTACGTCGGTAACTCTCGCTGTTTGTCCGCTAGCCATGTCTCGTAAATAAATTTGAACTTTGCCTTCTTTACCCGACAAATAGGCCATTTTAGAGCCATCTGGCGAAAACACAGCACTGGAATGACTCTCTTTACTCGACAACAATGGCAAGTGCTTACTACCATCAACAGACACGGTCCATAGGTTTATTCGTCGCGAATCGGTCATAATGTCCATACTGTGGCGCTCATAAAGTACGGTTTTTCCGTCGGGCATTACAACAGGGTTAGCGGCATATTCTAAATTGAATATATCTTCGTAAGTGATGATGTCATTGTTGCCCGAGCTATCGTCGTTCGCAAATGCATCGGCTGAAATAAAGCTTGATACAAATCCAATGCCCAGTATTGTCAATGCTGTCGTTAATTTCATATTCTGTTCCTTCGTGGTTATTAAGGGAACCCTGCCTCAATAGAAAGCTTTTGAGTAGGTGTTTTTGCTTTTAAGCGCTTATTTTCATTAGTTTAAAACGAAATGCCTTTCGAGTATAAACGTAAATCTTTAAGCAAGTTATCATAAAATGCAATGACCCACATTGTTTTGCTGCACGACTTTTGTGACATGCAACTTTAATGATATTCGTTACTTATGGGTTGCAGCCCAAGCAGCGCGAGATACTTAATATGATAAGAGCGCTTTATGTATAATCTATTAGAACGTTCATTTACGTTCAAACCAAGGTTTTCGGATCGTTTCCGAGAGCATATTGGTATTTTTGCCAATTCCTCAAATTCATTCGCCTTTCTGCCAAGCTCTCTCTAACTATGTTGAGTAAGTATAGAATGTTCACTAGCTTTTTCATTACATATATCCAAGGTTGCTGTCCACATTGTCTGAAATATTCGCACGTTCGTATGAAATTAGTCTATTGACGATTTTTTAAAGATAGAATTCATCTATATTCATTCGATCGTGCGAATTAACAGTTGTTTTTCCGATTTATTATGTTCGCTTAGTTCAGATTCATTCGTTCGTAGGAAAATGTCTCATGGAAACAAGGTTATCTGCAATAGGGACAAAGATTAGAGAAGAGCGCAAAGCACAATCATTGACGCAGACACAGCTGGCCAATCTGAGCGGTGTGAGCTTAAATTTTTTAAGTCAACTTGAGCAAGGCAAACCAAGCGTTCAAATGGATAAGGTATTAATGGTCATAGACACTTTAGGTTTGAGTGTAGAACTTAAATATTTAAAATGAAAATACGGTAGGTAAGAACATTGCGTTTAGAAGAGGCAAAAGAGCTCGAAAAATTAGAGGTTTATAAAGGCACTGAACTTGCCGGTTCGCTAAGTCGCAGCCAGAGAGGGTCTGTGTTTGCTTTCAATGAGGCCTTTTTTTCCAAAGAAAATAAAGGTATTTCAATTCATTTAAACGGTGACAGAGCGACTTATGTATCTTATGGCGACTCCCTCCCAACATTTTTTGCCGGACTCCTTCCAGAAGGGTTGCGGCTGAAAGCGCTTATTAGCAATATAAAAACATCTGAAGATGATCTTTTTAGTATTTTGGCGGCAATTGGTTCGCAATGCATCGGTGATATCAACGTGTTCGCCCCAGGGCAAAATTTTCAGACAGTACCCCAAAAGACCGTTAACTTTGGAGAAGTTGATTTTTACAAACTTTTTGACGAAAGCCTAAAAGATCTGAACTACAACGCAAATAATCAGGCTTTATCTGGGATGCAAGAAAAAATATCAGCATCTATGTTCAGCTTTCCAATTAGTCACTCACAAAAAGACAAATTTTACATTTTGAAGCTTAATCCCAAAGATAAGCCTAATTTAGTTGAAAATGAACACCTTTCGCTCAAGCTCGCAAAAATGTGTGGATTGAATGTTAATACTACCAAAATAATCGAGGATAAAAAGGGTCAGCAAGGATTGCTAGTGGAAAGGTTTGACCGCTTTATGGATTCACAAGGGGATAAACAAAGCAATAGTATTTGTATGCGTCACTAAGAAGATGCTTGTCAGTTTTTAAATAGATATCCAGCCGATAAGTACCGAATAAGTTTCACGGATGTGTTACGTGGAATTGCTCAATACACGACAGCCCCCAAAATAGAAATACTAAAAGCAATACAGCTTTACGCAGATTCATATTTAATCGGAAATGGCGACTTACACGCAAAAAATGTCAGCATAATAACGATGGAACCACATGAGAGAATAGTGTTAAGTCCATGCTATGACTTGATTACTACGTACATTTATAAAGACTACAAAATGGCCCTAAAAGTGAATGGAAGAGATGACAACATACAAAGAAAAGACCTAATTTCCTTGGGCACATCTTTCTCACTGCTAGCAAAGTCAATATCGTCTATGTTGGATAAGCTTATCACCTTGTGCGAAAAGCACCATGCAATACTCCTTGAGACTATGGATGAAACACAACAGGCACTTTGGATAAGGCTGTTTAGCAAAAGACTTAAGGATTTAAGTTAGTATGGTCGGTCAATGGCAAACTGAGGGCATTTCGTCGCTTCTGAAGCGAAAAAAGTCCATGGGATTTTGATATAACGAGTAAATCAACTGAGATTATTTGTTTAAGTATTTGTCGAGCGACATTTGCAGTTGACCATTGAACTTGTCAACATCACCACATCCAGAGCTTCTTGTCCACACTGGAGCCCCTCTATACAGTCTGCTGTCTAGGGCCGTCTCTTTTACTTTGAAACAAGCATTACCAAGTAAAATAAGTGTTTCGTCAGCTATTTGCGAAACAACCTTGATATCAGTACCAATAGGTGCAAATGATGCATTAAGCTCTTGCTGTATTTGCTCAGGTATAGGCAATCGAGACTTATTGATAATTGTTTTAGGTGCTAAAGAGTCTTTTAAAGAAGAGCTTGAAAGTCTATCCATGGCTACTTTATTAGCTCCCTCAATATATTGAGACGTCACATTTTGTATGTTTGTAAAAGAGTTTTCAGGATTCGCAACTGGGGGTTTTGAAATTTCTTGGACAACGCTAATTTTTTCAGGCTCTACTAAACTATTATTTGAAATAGCTAGTGCCTTATCTTCTTCGGCGACTTTTAATTTCTTTAGGGACTGTTCACTTGCATCATTTGAAGCTTCAATCGCAGTGTCTTGAGGTTTCGATATAGCTTTCTGCGGGTGTTTGAACGTTATATAGCTGTTTATCGTTTTCTTTTTATTGTCTTGTTTATCATTTGGTAACTTGCCGCTAACAACAAACAAAATAAGCACTGTATGCGTTATCAAAGAGAAAGCTAAAAATGTTAATGATTTGGTTTTGAGTGATTTCAATAGCGGCGAAAAGTATAATAAAACCATTAGTTCGAGCCACCAAACTGTTTTAAGTTCAGTCTGAGATATGACAACGGCAAATAACTTGGAAAAACACCGACTGTATATTCGAAGGCAGGCCATTGTGGGTGTTTCCAGACATGATTCATTTAAATACTATTCGGCTCATAAAAAGTCATAACATAGAGTCGAATAACGAAATTTAACCGCTCAAAAGGCCAAATTTGTATATTTTACCTTTGTAAAAAGCTACCTCTTTCTGTCGATATGACATATTGTGCAAACCGCTTTAGTGCTTTTGAACGTGCCGGACATCCAATATTGCTCTATTGGCTTGAGATATTGCAGTGATTATTTAGTAAGTGAGGGGCTAATCGTTATATGAAGGAAATCAGGTTTAATAAGCGTTTGTTTACTAACGAGGTCACAGTCTTTCTATTAGTGACAATTTTTGCATTATCGACTTTTTTAACGTGGATAGAAATACCAGAGCACCTATGGGGTAAACTTGGTTTTTTATATCTAATTTTGCCAGGCACCTTAATATTTTTGAGTATAAAAGTTTGGAATTACCTCACTCACCCGCGTTTTATAACAATAGATTTAAATCAAGATGTTTTGTGTTTGGATGGTGTTAAATATCCTTTTGATGACTTAAACAAATTACATCTGATTCGTAAATATTCTTACTTTACTTTTAAAGTAGATCTGTCGGACGATACTTCACTAAAGTTAAAAGACTACAAATGTGAGGATGGCTTTGGCTGAATTAGTCAACGAACTAATAGGCGCTAATGAGTTATTCAGTTCGTGACTTATAAGTCGAATAACCTGTTTCCAAATATCACTCTCTTTTTGCGACATTTCCGCCGTTAGGTTTTTATATAAATACATGTGGTGAGTTTGTCTATTCAGGCTGAAAGATTGGTAATTTAGGTGATACACAATTGTCTGGTCGTTAAAGGTTTCAGTAATGAGTCCGTCTTGTTTGTTTTTTGTCGCTTTAAATAGGCCGCTTGGCATATGTTCGTAAACGCTGGCAAAATTAAGGCCTTCAAGGGCACTTTTCTGGTTCAGTTTTACCTGCAAATTAACATATGGCGCTTTTCAGCGCAGGGGTATAATCGACAAATTAACGAATAGAATGTGAAGCGATAATTGTCCGAGTGAATTAATGTTTGAATCTGCAACCAATTTCAACCCCGCTATCATGTATCAATAGATTTTAGTCAAATTCCATAAAATTTGAAACTGATGAATCCCAAGTTCAAACACCACTAAAGTTGGGCGTATTAATGTTTGAAACGTAGAATCGCAGAATTGAAATATATGGAATGGCGAATACACAATTAGAGTGCCGCGACAGACGGCACTACGGCATAAGCCGACGTCCGCGGTTCAAAATTGTACGGGAAGAATGTACCACTCACAGCACAAAACTGCCCTAAAACATCACTACGAAGAAACGTCATTCCCAACGCGAAGAAACGTCATTCCCAACTTGATTGGGAACCTCGCAAACCATCTAGAAAACTTAAAAACAGTACTTTTCAGAATGATAAAATTACTCTATTGTTAATTCCTAATTGAAAAGGAATTCAATCATGAAACAACCATTCGTTTACATAATCACCAACAATCGAAATACCACATTGTACATCGGTGTTACTAGCAACATTGTTCAAGGTATTTACCAGCATAAAAATAAGCTAATTGAAGGGTTTAGTTCGAATTACAACCTACACAAACTTATCTATTTTGAACAATTTAACGATATGCACGACGCAATACTACGAGAAAAACGTTTGAAAAAGTGGAACAGAGATTGGAAAATCCAACTGATAAATGAATGTAATCAGTGCTGGGTTGATCTTTACCCTTCATTGCTTCGCTAGGTAATAGTGCACACCGTAGTCGTGGTTACGAGGTTCCCAATCAAGTTGGGAATGACGTTTCTTTGTTGTATGCTAATAGTACCTTCAGTTTCAAACTTTAAGGTCTAGTTTGAAACATTAATATACTCGGACAATTATATGCAATAAACAGCTTTAGTCTTACCATAAAACCAATGTTAAGTAAGAATATGTAACGTTCAGAAACGCTCAATCGTTATAAACGCTTGTTAACGCGTTACTTATCGAGCTGGTACAGTTATTATCGAAATGTAAAACAATACCCGAGGCAATTTGGTCATTTCAGTAATTCATGATCTGCAGGCAGTTGACTACTAATCCACATTACTAAACGATGTTTCAAACTAGCCAAGTCTTCTTTATGTTCAGGTAAAGGAGTGATTAATTTGTCATGTACTAAAAGTCGATACAAACTCTCAATTTTTTGCTTTGCCGAGTCAGAGGGTGAAAAAGCTTTATAGCCTCTGTTTACTGCATATTTTTCGGCAACTTCAATCGCTTTTTTAAGCAGCGCCGCTTCATTTTTAATTTTTTTCATAAAAGGTTATGTTATTGATCATAGGGCTAGAATAAACGATTATTGCCAAGTTGTTAAGTTTCTCAGAAACTGAATGCTATATAATGCTATATTTCAAAAATCTAAAACAAATAAGGTCGCGCTCTCAATGGATAACTCATCAATGATGCTGTGGAGTGTATTGTTTGGGGGAATAGGCATTGGTTATTTCATTTATGGAAAAAAGCAAAAAGCCCTGGTACCGCTATTTATAGGCTTAGCACTTTGTGCCTTTCCATATTTCATGCCAAATTTAATCACACTGCTGTTAGTCGGTTTAGGCTTAGTTGCGATACCTTATTTCATCAAACTTTGATTGATAATAGCATTGCTTGATTATCGCGATACTGCGTTCGTACTTGCGCTAGCTTCTGCTGCCTGGGCTGATTAATTTTCTACAGGCGTAAGTTCAATGGGTTTACTTATCCTGGCTCAAACTCTACACGATTCCTACCAGCCGCTTTGCTCTTATAAAGCGCAAGATCGGCTCTCGCTATCGCAGAACTTAAGCTCTCTCCTTGCTGAAACTCACTTACTCCGATGCTAATCGTAGCGCTAAGGTTAGCGTCAATTTTATTAAGCCAATCGTAGTCATGAAATGCTGCTCGTATTCTCTCAGCACTTAGCCTTGCATCACCGGTGGTGGTATCGGGGAGCACTACTAAAAATTCTTCACCACCCCAACGCGCAATTAAGTCTTGTGTACGAACTTGTTGTTTGATAATTAACGCAATATTAACTAGAACATCGTCACCAACGTTGTGTCCAAACTGATCATTAATTACTTTAAAGTGGTCAATATCAATAAGCAATATGCCAATAGGGCTGTTCGTTCTGGTAAAACGCTGTATTTCTCTTTCGGCTAGATAAGTCATGTGGCGACGATTGAATAGCGCAGTAAGTGGATCGGTAGTTGCCATAATGTGCAGCTTTTTTTGCGCATGGCGTACCGTTTTTAAGTAGAACATCGACAAATAACTGAACATCACAAAGACAAAGCTTAGGTTGAATATTTGCACTATTTTCAGGGGGGTTGATTCGATCGGCTGAAGTGGACCAACAAACCACGTTAAGAGAGAAAGCCCCACATAGAATCCAAATAAAAGCAGCAACACGAAAAATGCTCTATTGCGCGGAGTCGACAAGCAAATTGCGGGGATAAACATGAGAAGGTAATAGTGAAAGCCGCTTTCCCACCCTATAAGAACAATACCGAGCGCGGCATGAAGCAGCACTTCTGTCCATATCAATCCCACCGCAAGATCTTGTTTTCTGTTTTTTACCGCGTAGTAAGCTGCAATATACATTGTCACGCTGACAATATTAACCCACGCTAAAATAGGTGAGTCTAATGCGTGAAAAAGAAAGAAGAAGGCAGTATCTACCATGATGGCAAGTTGAGAGCATCGCATGGTTACACGCCAAAACTCTGGCCGTTGGTCTATTACTTTCCTATTGTTTGTGGTGTAGCCGTTAATGTTCATCTATCAAACAGTTCCTTTGTAGATAATGCCAAACATGTTGATGCTTTAAAAATAACAGCAAATGGTGAGCTAAAATAAACATTACTATACAACGGCGCACGAGCCAAGGAACAATTTGTGCTACTGAGCACTGATGGTTAAGCGGGTAAGGTCATTCAAGTTCTCTAAAGTACTAAAACCCGGTAAATTTGCGTTCTTAAATCTGGCCGCTAATTACGTGTTCTATTATTTAGTTAATGGTCACTACTTCTATTGCGATTGACAGGCTTGATTAAGCCAATATGAATACACGGAAACCTTAAAGTGGTAATACATGCTGCCATTGATATCAGAGTAAAAGTCCTCCAGTTTGAGTAAGTGACACCTCACTTGTTAAAATAGAGTATATATTGTTGGAAATTGTTTGAATTTGCGTGAAATTTGTTTATATTGGTCTACCACTTATATTATAAGCACACAAACTATAACCACTGAGAGGGCCACACACTATGTCACACACTTTTAAGAAAAAGCTAGGGTTAGCCGCAGCGATTGCTGCAATACTTCACGGCGTGCCGCTAATGGCAATTGCACAAACAACACAATCTTCTGCTCAGGCAGACACCGACGCAGAAGTTATTGAAGTTACTGGCATTCGCAGTGCTTTGGCAAGCGCACTGAATGAAAAGCGAAATGCAGCAAATATAAAAGAAGTCATAAAAGCTGAGGACATTGGCAAGCTGCCTGACCAAAACTTAGCAGAGGTGCTGGAAAACATTACCGGTGTACAAATTGATAGAACTAACGGCGTAGGAACTGGCGTACAAATACGCGGCACCAGCGCTAACAGAGTAGAAATCAATGGTGTTGCCACCGTTGGTAACGGTAGTGGTCGTTCTGGAATAAGTTTTGAAGATTTACCTGCTGCGCTTATCGAGTCTTTAGTGGTTACTAAAGTACCTACTGCCGAAATGGTTGAAGGCTCGGTGGGTGGCACCATTAATCTGCGTACCCTGCGTGGACTGAGTTTAAAAGAGCGCTTAATCTCTGTTCGAGTTCAGGCCGATAACAGCGATTTAGCAGAAAGTACTACCCCCCGTATTAGCGGCACCTATGGTGACAATTGGACCATCGACGCAGGCCGTTTAGGTGTTGTACTTACTGCTAGTTATGCCGAGCTTGATGTTGCATCGTTTGACCCTCGTTTTGACCGCGACAGGGAAGTATTGCCTGACTCTGGGCGTGCAAGCGCGGAATCGTTCCCTTTCTTTAAAACGCAGTTTTTGGATCAAGACCTTACGCGGCAAGAATATGAAACTACAAACCTGACCGGTTCGGTTGAATTTGAACCACGAGATGACTTAAAGTTTTACGTAGATTTAACGGTTAATCAGCAAGAGCGTGCTCAAAAAAGCTCCAGAGCATTCTTCTCGGGTATTGGCAGTAATGGTCCGGTAGATAATACTACCAATACCGCTTTTGAAACGGTTAATTTGGGCACTATTGATGGCCCTAACGGTATTCTTGTGCTTGGTTCGGTTCAAGCTGTTTTGCAAGGTGTAGTAGGCGTTGGTGTTGAAGGCAACGGTGACTTAAATAGTAACTTGCGCATCAGTGGAAATACGGGTTCACGAATCACCGACAGTAACGTATTTGCGTTCGGTTCTGAGTGGCAAGGAGATAAAGTTGAAGTAAAAGCAGAACTTTCTTACTCAGATTCAGATTCCGAGTTCCCTAGCTTAAATACAACACTAGACTTTATTAACCCTAATAGCGCACAACCTTCAGAGGGTCAAAGCATAGATAACGGTATTCCGGCGGTTTTCGATGCGTCGGGTAGACGTTTACAATTTGGTATTGCACAGGGTCTGCCTGAAACACCAAGTACCGCAGATCTTTTAGCACCAGCTAATTATGCTCTTCGTCAAGTTGTACAGGGTATTAACAGTCAAAAGAATACTGAGTCGGCGCTTAGAGTCGATACTACCTATGATATTTCCGATACCAACGATTTTTTTGTTGACTTAAAAGCAGGTGTACGTTTTAACAAAAACACCTCCGAGCGAAACAATAGTAGTGCAAGATCAGACTTTACTAATAAAAATAATAGGTTCTTCAGACCGCGTGCCGACTTGTTTTCTGAAATAGTTACCGCTGGACCAGACAACTTTAACGCGGGCGACGGCAGAAGTTTATATGTTCGCGATTATCTGATGGTCAACAACGATATTGCGTTTGGTAACCCAGGCTTAGTAATTAGTACGATTAATGAGGCGATAGAAGCTAACAACGCGGCAAATATTGCAAATGGTAATATAACAGATGGTTACCCAACGCTCGATGCGCCATCGCTTGCTTTGGACTCGTTTTTCGACATAGAAGAAGAAACGCTCGCACTTTACGTGCAAGGTGATTTTGATTTTGCAATAGGCGATATTCCTGTGCGTGGTAACGTAGGTGTCAGATACGTAGACACAGAACTTAACTCTGTTGGTAATGATATACAAAATGGCGTGTCGGTTGGTCAACTTCGTGAAAGTGCCTCTTACGACTTCTTCTTGCCTAGACTGAATTTGCTAGCTGAAGTAGCCGAGGACGTTATTATTAGGTTTGGTGTTGCCGACGATATCCGTCGCCCAGATTTTAATGATTTATCTACGTCTATCAACTTTCCAGGTTCAGCAGGAGCGGCAGTGCAGGTTGGTAACCCAGGGTTAGTGCCGGAAACGGTTACCTCATACGACTTATCGGCAGAGTATTATTTCTCTGCTACTGGATTTGCGAGTATTGGATTTTTCCATAAAGAACGTACAGACATATTCGCGCCTATCAGAGATAACCCAGCTGAACCTGCAGGCGCAGATGGTCAAATTGAACGTGATATTACAGCACCTTGTGAAGCTGGTGGTATATATAACCCGACCGTAACTGACAGAAATGTGTGGTCTTCAGTACCCGGCGTTGGTATTTGTGTTGCCCGAGAAACTACCATTAATTTGCCAAATGAAGAAACACAGTCAGGTGTAGAAGTGGCGCTTCAATATGATTTATCTGATTTTGAAGATGATCTGGGATGGGCATCGGGTTTTGGTTTTATTGCAAACTATACCTATCAAGAAGCGGGTTCAAACTTAGAAACATTCAACCCAGCTACAGGTGACGGTAACGCATTAAACAAAATACTAGGCCGCACCGATACCGACCAGTCTACGGCAACGCTCGACGATGACGTTATAGAGGAGCGCGCGCAATTAGTTAATTTATCTGAAAACGC
>Ga0115567_10004372_pt1 | contig 13796 bp, 18 predicted proteins | sample COGITO_mtgs_1204_2_FD_88679 | JGI IMG/M metagenome (GOLD analysis project Ga0115567, IMG submission 88679) | Pelagic marine microbial communities from North Sea - COGITO_mtgs_120412 | ecosystem: Environmental > Aquatic > Marine > Epipelagic | place: Germany:Helgoland, sampling site Kabeltonne...
AAGCTTTAAATTTTGATGCCAATCCTGAACCCACGATGTTTGGGCGGCCACCTCAGGAAGTCATCACCTGCATCTTTTTGACGATGACAAGAGCAATCTCGCGCTTCTTTGCCAAGGCTGCTTCGAGTTCTGCCTGGAGCTGCGTGTGCCTGCAAAAGCCACGCTTAGATGTTGCTTATCACACTCGGGATGAAAACTCAACTTCTGGCAGCCCGGGGCAAAACCGGCGCGCAGTATCGCTTAGTTCGTCAAAAAGTTCACAGTGCCTCTTCTGGAATGATTGCTGAAAGTCGACACACTTGCGAAATATTTCTTTGCGTTCTTTTGACAAAGTTCCATGAACGCCACGCAGCTCTGTCTTTTCCTAGTTTTGTGCTGAATGTCAAAGTGACTTACGTGTATTTTGCACGAAACGATCTACGGTTGACAGATTACCATGTTTTCGCAGTTTGTCAGTTCTTTGCATAATACCCCTCCTTCTTTGGTTATGTGTCGCATCTGGTCAAAATACGTTTGAACGTTGGTTGTACACGCGCGCGCTGAGGAGGTCTTACAACGAATGCACAGAGAGACTGAGAAGCATCTTGGCTGTCTCTTAGAGACGGCGCTTCAAGTCAAAAGGTAAATTCGCCAGGTGAGTGCACTCCGAGGACTAACCTCTCTTTGAGTTTCGAGTTCCGAAGCTCTCATCGACTCCTCCATTTTCTTCACCTCGGCGCTGGCCCACTCGCGCTCTTTCTTGATCAGTGCAGCGGCGCTTTTCGAGTGATCCGTCAAGGCACCGTTTTTCGCCGTTTTCCTGTGCATTCAGTAAGGATGCTCTTACCCAAAAAACCTGGGACTGAATTTCTTGCAGGAGCACCTGGGATATGTCTAGAATCCCCTGGCAATATCCGCACCTTTTCTTTGCCTCCTTCTCGAGATCATCTGAAAGCATTCTAGCATAATCTCTGAAGTCGCTCGTATCGTCGGGCATATCTACCATAAGGCTAACCTTTGCAAGCCTCAACTTTTTGCCCTGCTGCAAAGGAAATGCATTTGTGGACATGTCCTCCAGATCCTCGTCCCACAATGAGTCGTCACTTGAACCCCCGCCATCGCGGGCAGACTTCTTTATCGCATGCACCCTCCCCCCCTGCCGATTCAATCCGTCCTTTGTTTTCTTTCCTTTACCTTTGACGCCACCGTTGTTGCCCATCACGTTGCTGTCTTTCACCACAGTCCCAGAGAGCTGGGCAAGGAAGTGATCGAATTGCTGCTCTTCTGCGATGAACATGATCCAAGTAGCTGCCTGCGAAACGTTGCGCCGGGTCCGAGAAACAATGAGTATGCAATGCCAGACGCGAAGATACAATTGAAAGCTCTATCCTGGCGCTTCAGAGGGGAGCTCGGACGGGCACGGCGTGCTCCTGTTGAAATCGTTTTGTGCCGGCCTGTCTTTGTGCCGGCGAAATCGTTTCGCGACAGAGGAAAGGTACCGGGAGACTCAGTCAACCTAAAAAAAAAAGGACAAACTGGACATCGAGTGGGAGACGAAGAAGAAGCGTGAGTTTGTGAGCAAACAGCTGCCCGCGCTTGCGTTGTCGGCATATTGACTACGAGTGCGTGCTAGCAGTTCCCAGAAAGCGATTGCCTTGGCCGAGCCTCAGGTTCCAGGGGATTGAACGTGTGTCTTTCTGCGCACCTGCTTCAAGGGTAGGGACAACGACGCTGCGATGGCGCGCACTTTGCACAAGACCTTAGGCAGCGTGCTCCGCTCGACGAAGACGAATTCCTTCATGAACCGGGCCAGATTTATCAGGGGTCTGAGGGATGCGGAAACTGTTCCTCAGCTAGACGTTGATGGAGCCAAATTGCTAAGTGACCTGCTGGCTGAGGCGTGCAGCAGCATTGCAGCAGCAGAGGCTAGGGAGGTCATGCAGACGATCTTCACCCACTATCTACTCAACTCGGAGGATGATGAGGGTCAAATAGATTCAGAAATTATTCCTGAATCGTCTGACGATCCGACCAAAAGTGAGACGGCAACACTCCCGGCTCTTGTTCTTCCAAAGTTTTGCTCGGCACTGCGTCTATCGTACGAGGGGCTCGTGGTCAAGCTCTCCGGTGAGGAGGCTGATGACGCACAATCCGCTCTCATTGCTCTTTTGAAGATCATGGCAACCACGGGCGAGCACTACACAAACGGTGGGTCCGATTGAACCTCACCTCTTCTCATTTTGCGCCACAAACCGGATCGCGCACTGACCTCGCCGACCGCGCAGCTTGCATTCCGCTTGGGGAACATCTTTTGGACACTCTTTTTGATGGCTTCGTGCGAGCAAAGGAGGCGCAGGACCCGACTTTAACCAACCAAGTTCTCGAAACCATGTCAGTCTTCATGAATGCTCGGGTAACAACAGCACAAAACGGATTCACAGTAATACCGCGATGCGCTGGAGTAACATCAACTGTGAAATCCTCGGAGGACTAATTGTTGCTGTTGCGCAGGGTGTGACCCAGTCTTTCCTGCTGAGCGACACCCAGCAGACTCAGCGCCGAGGGCAGAAGGTCGTCGACCTCCTAAACTTCATCACGACCGAAGGGCAGAGGTGCGCCGAATCCTGTCCCTCCTCCTCTCGCAATGTGTTGCGCTCTTTGACAGCGCCCGCGGCCTAGGTCGGTTGCAAACGCATCACTTGGTATTGCGATTCTAACCACAATCCTCGGCGCCATCGGCATCGAACCAGTCACGCTGGTTGGCCCAACGCATTTGTTGAATAATCGCAGTTCTCAGATCACAATGACCCGATATTTGCAATTCGCCACGCACAAGCTCATGCCCGACAAAATGTGAGCAGGTAAGTGATGAGTGGTGCGAGGAGCAAAACCCACGCTTCAACTCAGACGCGCTCACGCAGAAATTTCGCACTTTGTGCGAATCGTCGTGTGACGACGAAGGCAGGTGCTGTCTCACTCAATATCCGACCAGTCACACAGCAGTTTAGCGCAGCGGACGTGGTTCGCCATGACTTCCAACCGTCAAACAGGACCAAGGAGCAGCGCCGCAGCTTCCTTGCCTGGCTGTTGGACCAACAGGAAAAGGATGTATTCAACACCTTCAGAGTCGACCACATTGGTTCACCCACGCCGATGAGTGACTTACTACTGCCCTGGCTCTTGGGATTTCTGTACCAACTTCCTCAACGCCCAGCCCTTCCTTTGTGACGGATACCATGCTGCGCACGCTATCTCTAACGTGGGCGTTGTACAGCTATTGGAGTTCAAACATACGTGGTCCCAGAGGTCACATCGCCCCCCAGAGCCTTGAGTCCTATGAAGACACAGTCTATTCACAGCATATCTAGTGAGCTGACCTGCCCTATGTCCATACCCAGAAGTTGGACATTACTGCAAGGTGCATTTCGCTGACCGTCCAGGAAGAGGATGTAAGCGATCACTCACCTTTTCGGCAGAGTCTATTACCGTAGTTATCTAACTTTCCAGTTCTTACACCGGCGCAATGCTAATGATGATTCTACTCCCAACGATTTGCCGTGATCGAACGATTTGCCGTAATCGAACGATTTGCCGTGGGGCCCGTAGGAGGAAATCGACGAGATCCTGCATATCGACCTAAGCACCAAGCTCGAGGTCAGCGTGGACGGCAGAACGGTTGCGTTGACGATGGAAAGGCCTCTTCCGCGATATGATAACGAAACGGTACGCGCTCAAAGGGGATTTCGTACGCAGCGATCAATCGTGAGCTAGCCCTTGACTTGTAGGGCCGCACACTCACTTGCCGACTTGCCCCACCCGCAGGTGTTGATCAGCTTTTGCGCCTCGCAAGATGCCGAATGCTTCTTTTCCCTACTTCCTGGTGCCAAAGCGTGGACAACGCCATTAAGTGTTCAGGCTAGCCCCCTTTTGCAAGCGGCATGTGCCAACCGAAGGATTTCGGATACTATCCCTTGCCGACACACAATCTGCAAAGCTACATTAGAAGCTCAAAAGAATCATCTTTTGATTTTGCACTCTTCACCTCCTCGGCCGCAACAAAAGCGTCTTGAATCGTTGGGAGGCTCGTAGATGAACACAAGCCGGCGAAAAATTGCTGTCATGGACAATGACGGCAATGTTGTCCACGTCGAGACGAAGGGAGGCTCAACATCGGGCTCCGAGGTCCTTCAAGAGCAGAAGATCAGCGGAGAAAGTGACGTGGACTTGATGCCCACGCACCGATCCAGAGCTAAACTGACGCAAGAACCTGAGCAATTGCACACGACGCTAGCGGTGAATCCGTTTGCAGCCTGATGTTCTTGAGTCCCAACTATCATGGTCCTGAGATGTTGTGCATCGCCAGAAACATTGATGGCTGGAATTGTGGTGCATAGGCGGGCTTGAATCTGCAAAGCTTGGTATGTGCTGACCTCAGGGAACTGCTCGCCGAGAGGAACATGCCGACTGACGGCCGAAAGAAAGGTAAATACAGGATCACGAACGCCGATTCCTCTTCTGTGCGCTGTTGTGTCAATTTTCAGATACATGACTTCCAGCGAAAATGGCAGGAAAATCTCTGGTCCAAATTTGAGGTGTAGCATTCATCTCCTTTGCCTACCGGCAGATTTGATCACTCGACTCGAGCGCTTTACTGCACGAGGCTCATGCGATGGAAATTCTGACAACGAGAACGCCACTACCACACTGGTGACTCCCTTCGAGAGCCCACATCACTGATCTAAACAGCGATGAACTTGATCGGCATCGCAGTCCCAAAGTTTCAGAAAACAGTAACGAAGATGATATGCTTCCAGATGATACAAAAATGAGTAACCTTCCGCTTTTCAGAATGGGCGCAAGGAGTCTTGTGTACCGCCGGCGTCGACAATCCTTGCGGCAGCGAAGGGCGTCGACGAGGAGTATGTCGAAGACGGATTGACCAACACAAGCAGCCTGGAGGTGATTCCCTGTTGTTGATACTGCTGAAATAGCCGATTCTCTATCCAATTCCGAGCCGAGATTTTTCTTGAATCTCGCAAAATTGAACCTCGCGAACTATCAATCCAGGTGTACCAGCTCAAAAACCAGCTGAAGAAACGTGGTCTTTCAATTACGGGAAAGAATGAAGATCTCGTTGCTCGTCTGCAGGATGCTATCAGCGAAGGAAATCTGCCACAGGATGCGGTGCGGAACCTCCCTGAAGATTGAAATGGGAAATGCTCCATCCCCACTGTTCCATTAACATTGCACTGTCAACAGATTTCGGACCGTTGAGTAGAAAAAACCCAGAACATGATACTAACAGTCAGAAAGGTCCTGGCGACAGACGAAAGAGGAATTGAGTCAGGAAGACGACGATGACGACGACGATGACGACGGCCACGAAAGACAAGAAGCCTCGGACCTGAAGAGTTTTACCGTCCCACAGCTCAAACAGAAACTTCAGCAGAAAGGGCTTCGCCCAATCAAAGACGAAAAAAAGCAAGGCACAAAAGTCCCTCTCAATTTTGGGATCAGTGTGCATGCAGCATGTCACTCTCGAGTATTCCTCACTTGAGTAGTAATGAATCACACATCGTTGATTTACCCCACCAAACGCAGATATGATCGAGAGGCTCACGAGGCATGGCTACAGTCCAACAACAAAGAGAAAGGTGATCACAAACAGCTCTCAGGTCCAGCCTGCTCAGAAAAGACGTCGCTCTGTGACATCGAACTTCGTCTACAGTCTTCCAAGTGCGGTGGGCAGTGAGACGTCAGGCGAAAAAAAGGACACCCCCTCGGCCTTCGACATGTCTGACAGTGGCTCTGACGGCGAGCAAGAAAATGGACGAAGGCCATTTGCCGCATCTCGTGATGCCAAGGTGCATCTCTCATTCCTCGAGATGTGAAATGATCCAGTGCACATGAGACTAGCTTTGTTTGCAGAACACATGTGCAACGACACATGTGCAACGAATTGAAATCCGCCACCCGTCCAGAGAGCAACTCTTCAAAAGAAGGTCAAAGAGAACACAGCGCGAGGAAAGCAAACACGGAGGAAAGACGAGTTGCAGGCCAAGTTGCTGGTGCAGGCTCGTTTCGAAATTACCGTTGAATCACCCAAGATTATCAGTACAGATATTTGTCTCGAATGAAATCGGGCTGTGTTCGAATCAGTAATGATCAGTTATGATAACGGCAAACGTCTCGCTGCAGGAGGAGTCAAGGCAGCGAAACCGAGGAGAACAAGGGCGGCAGAAGCTTGCCGCACGAGAAGTGCGAGCACCTCCTCGAAGATTAGTTTCGCCGATAAGAGAGATCCCATGAGCGCGGCTCAACCAGCGAATTGCCTGTCCGTTTCGTAACACTAGTGGAAAACAGGATGAAGAAGAGAAGAAGTGCAAAGACCGAGAAGCAGGGAAGAAAACACCGGCTTCTGAAGCGAAGCAGAAGGTAAAATATCAGACGCCCATCGAAAAGGTTTGATGCAGAGAGCAGATTGTGGCCAAGTAGAAGTTTTTTCAGCAGCACCTACCACTTGAACGATTCTTCGTATCACACCAGCAGATTGAACGCGAGAAGCTTCAGCAAGAAACGAAGAAGTCTGGCTTTGATGGCGCAATTGACAAAGATCCGTCAACTCCTTCAAAGGATCGTGTGTCAAATTGGATCCAGTCCAGCAGTATGCAGGGCTCCCCTGAAAAACCGCCGCTGGAACCGATCGTCGATTCCCCCATTGTTCGTCGAGCCTCTCGCTCGAGCACTGCCAAAACAATTACCCCGAGTGGGACTGCAGTACGCCATCCTCAGCAAAAGAAAACGCTGCCCAGCGGCAGCCAGCTTTCGGGCAGAAAGGCGATCGCAGGCCACCTGGACGCAAGTGCGCTGAGTGGCGTTGCCACTGCGGTCAAAGGTGATGGTGTGGGACGCGACTCTTTGCCCTTTGCGAGGGACTCGCTCGAAAACCCAGCTCTCTTGCAAGACGCTGTGAAGGGAAATAATCATGATGCAGACCTACCACTCTCCACGGTTGGACGCAGATCATTCAAAGTACGTTGTCTTGCCCAACCATTCTGTTCGTGAGCTGCAACCCTTAGCAGCGCTGAGGATGGAACTAAAACTTGCACACCCAGGCCCTGGATATGGAGATGGACGACGCCAGAGAAATTGAAGCTCAGTTCCGAGCACGCAACGAAAACGATATGAATTCGGATGACGAAATCGCAACAAGCAGCGCCAATGTGCTCTCACCAGTCCAAAAACTCTCGCAGAAAATCGACTTCGAGGCATGCTTCCTGCCCAGTACCAAGGAGGCCCTTTCTTGTTTCCGCGTGCTTTTATCGTAATGCTCGTCTTCACCGTACAGGACTGCTCTTCAATTGGATCGTCAGCGCTTGAGGCCGACGGTGTGATTTCAACGGACGAGCGTGATCATTGCCCATCCACAGATTCCCCAGAAGATATTTCCCACAGCGGTCACTCGCAGCCGATCTTGGTCCAAAAGCTGCAAACCCTCTTCAAGCGTATGGAAGATGTAACCCCCCTGGCATGACAGCTGAGTTTCGCAAGTTTTCATACACGATTCCCTCCAGTTGTCGATGACTGGGAAGGCCAAAAGATCATCCTTTATCGTGTCACTCAATGAGATTTGAGCGTTGGATGGTGATACAGGCAAAGAAAGAGGCCCACAATAAGGTTATGGACAAAGAGAGAAGTATGCTGATGGCCAAAGTCCGCTCGCTGTGCGCGAACGCGAAGGAAAAGGTCGCGTGAGCAACTCATGGGCTTTAGCGATCGTCCGTATTAGAACAGCACGCATGCCCCTCGCCTCAATGACAGTGGAATTTCGTGCCGCAGATGGAGGAGCATGTCAAGAGTTTGAAGAAGCTTTCTGAAAAAGAATTGACGCAGAAGAAAGCGGTCCATGAAAAGTTCAAGACAAGGCGTGACCGAATTCGCTCAAAGGTGGGATCCCAACACTTTGAATTTGACGGGCAATATGCAATCGATGCCAAAGCGCTCATCACGTTCGGACCTCGGATAGATCGCGTCGGTGTACAAGAGAGGAAAGAGTCTCTTGATCAAAAAGCACGAATTGGTCGAAAGCTGCACAGGCGCAAAGAGGAGATTCGAACGCATAATCCATGAGCGCCACAAAAAGTGCTTGGCCAGCTGCAAAGAAGAGGTCTCCATCCACTCTAGTTTGGCCACGCGTTTATCAGCCTGACCCAACTTCACACCCTGATTCTTGCAACTTGTTGGCAGATTGAAAAAGCGAAGAGCGCCTTCGTTAACGAGCGCGAGGCTGCTGCTCCAGAACTTCAGCAGCTCACTTCACTTCTCAAGCAACTCTTCGACTAAAGCGGGCACACATTTTCTGGAGGTGTGAGCGTAGAGATGTTCACACCAGGCATTCTCCTGTGCTGTGGAGATGCGTCGAAACCTTACCTATTCTTGACAACTGCCGTCGCCAGGCCTCGAATAAACCTTCTTGGGAGGACCCTAGAAGTGCTGTGAGGGGCCTGAACGCGACAGACAAAGCTTCGAACCAATTAAAGCACTACCTCCAGCAATATCTCCATCACGACACAACCCCATTTCCATTCTCAACCACCTTTCTTGGCCTGCCCTCTCCACTCCAGATCGCTGATTGCAACATACAATTCACAACCTCGACTTCTCCCCCAACGCCTCCTGAGTCTTGCATATCATTGCTGGGTTCGAAATAAATCTGCAGAGAGAAAGTGCAAGCCTTGTCACATTCTGCATGAAAATCTGTGCGCCCAGCGCTTCGGAAAACGCAGCCAAAAAAGATACGTACACGTCATATTGGCGTCCAAGAAAAGGAAACACAACATGATCGCAGAAGTATACATACCATCGGCATGGTGAGATCACGCGCATCACAGCTGCGCAAAACCAAGCGGGTGTTGCCACGCGCCACGAAACCCGCATTACCTGCGTGTTGGCAGAGTCAGCAACTCTGATTCGAGTCGCAACTCATGATTGCTGCCCGCTGCTTGCAGCATATTCTGGACGGGGCTTTTTGTGTCTCGCCGCCACAGCACTTTCCAGCACCGCTCTTACCTGCCTGAGATAGCAGCGAGTGTCCGACGGGGCGAATGCCATGGGGCGGTATTGTTCGGAGAGCACATTTGTCGAGGTGGACTTCTGCTACGTCGGTGAGGTGCACAGCAGGTATGCCGACGTTTTCACTCAACTCGATCAGAACCTGCACGCCCCGCGTTTGCACAAGGTGGGGAATAAATGCGGCAGTGCATGCATACATTGGGATGGGGCACTGGAGTTGCAACGCCCGAAGGACGCACGTCTTCTAGGAACCATTCATGGCTCATCGGGAACTTGGGGCCCGTCCAACTCATGAACGAATCAAGAAACCACCGAGATGCGCCCGAAAATTGCATCGAGGTTCCCTTGAACATCTCGGTTTTGGTCCTACACGTTCAAGCTAGTTGACAAACTCGCAATCTTGTGTTCATGTGGCTGACAACCTTGCGCATGAAGGCAGAAGATGCGTTGGCCGCAACTAGCGCGGCGCCTGAGCGATGGACTGTGGAGGCTCGCAAAGCCATAGCAGCGTAGTCCTGCAAGCTAACCGCCGCACCTGGCGAGGAGTTTGTTTCGGTGACGTTGCGTACGCAACCGACTAGATTCGGTACTGCATGCCGAGCCAACCCGTCCAATGAGGGTGCAGATAACTGACCAACAATGTTGCCGAGCGTGCAGCCGCGCGCGTGGCAACGCGCTTGCTGTGCGAGTCGTAGACCCGCAGCTGATCGCCGGTGCGAATCGTCCATCCCGCCGATGACACACTGTCCCGCAACACCCTTGGCAACAGGGCTTCCTGGCAGGCGTCAGGCATGAAGGGTCGGCGGCGGGATACCTGACGGAAGAGCACCGCTGCGTCGCCCGAGAGATGTGCGACGTCGATGGCAGCCGCTGTTACCTCTGCATGTTCGAAGCGCCATGCTCCCCCGAGTACCTCAAACGTTGCCTGCCATCATTGAGCACCGGGTTGAGCACCACACGCCCCTCAGATTCTGGCTGAACCAGGATCATGACAACTGTGAGGGCACGCAGCGACTATTCAAGCAGTACCCAATACCAAGCTGCCTTGCTGACGGAGCAAGGCGCAGGAGGATCGCGCTGGGCTGGTGCCTTGGAGAGGTCAGGGTCTCCCCAAAAGGCAGCGACGCCAGTGAAGGCTCCCTGCCTCGCCACCGCGCCTTACAAGGGCATCTCCCGGTGGCGCACTCCAGCTCACAGTTGGGAGAGCAGTGAACTGAGGCAACCACGGCACGGCCAAGGGAAGCACCGTTGACCCGGGGCAAAGGCGCCAGTTGCCACAGAGCTGCGCGCTAGTCGGGCCAACCACCTGCCCCTCCTGACCCCGTCAGTCCGCGCCCAAGGGCCCTCGCCCAGCGCGCCGGAATCGGGGCGAGGGCGCAGCAAGAACGCACGTGCAGAGGGCGGCCAGACGGGACAGCCATCTGCCCGTTCCACGATTGCTGGCCAGTGCGAACGTAGACGCGCCCAAGCCCCAAAGGGTCGGGCGTCGCTGTCCAGCATGCATCCCATATCTGCGCCCGACGGGAAGTCACGGTCGGGGAATGGGCGCGGGCAGTGCCAGGCGGTCGTGGCTGCATTCAGGACCGCTTCAACGAGGGTGGTGCAGTTGCAGTGGTCGCCGCGCCCAACCACTAGGTCTCCTGACGCAGGGGCCACTCGCAGCGGAGGCGCCTTGTACGCGCCAACCTGCGCGCCCTCACGTTGGCACACTCGGCTGGCAGCACCAGGAAACCACGCTCGACGAGCGAGATGCAATAAAAAAAATCGGCCCAGTACCTCCGTTTTCATTCCCTCGTCTAGAACGTCCGGGGCACCATCCATTCCGACCCTCTCTCCGCTGCGAGGACCAGATCCGGGCGCCTTCTTCATGCTGTTTCCGCCGCGCAGCACCAGTGCTCTGGCCAGGTGTTCGGGCGCACACCGCAGAGTGGCGACGCTGTGGCCCGGAGTAGTACGAACTGGAACAGCACCCGCAGAAAAAAGCTCCCAATTGGACTGGAGCGGATAGCCGATGGGGAGGATCGCCGCCATGATGCAAGGAGGCAGCAATTTCATCGTGATGCGCCAGTAAGAAACATAACAGCGATTTCGACGCGCCTCTCCTCTTGATCGCAGCGGATCACAACTGGTCGTCGCATTCGGGGTATTCATCCTCGCTTGCCTCGGACTCAGTAATCGAGCAGTACAGGGCCCGCAGCGAACGGGCCTGCCGGGGGCAGATCAGGCTGCAAATGAGATGGACTTCCCGTTTTTTAAGATGGCAACAAGGGGCAAACTCTTCAATTCAATTCAAGTTGATCACTGGTTAAGCGGATATGTTTGGTCAACTAGTTGGTCCCTAGACAACCTTGGCTCTTCACCGCCTGGATCTCATCGAGTCGAAATGGTCGCTGTGTCGTACGGCTCTGCGCCCGCGGCGGAGGCGAAGATCTCCCGTGTGAACACCACCCGCCAGGTAAAACAGCATCCATGCTATGCGTTCGAACTTGTCACTGCGGCCGAGACTTGTGGACCACAGCATTGAAGCATCGTGTGCAAGCCGTGAAACGACGGATGATGAGGGCGGGAAGCCGCCGTGGCGGCTGCGTCCTCATCACCCGTCGATGGCAGTCATCTACGATATAATCGATCCAGCAGGAGGTTTTTACGAGGGCTGTTGCGGTTTGAAGCTGTTGCAACGCATTGCCGTGTGTCGGTGGGGTGGGGGCTGTCGCTGCACTGTCTCTTCATGAGGCAAGGAGCAAGATGGGGCAGCACACTGTCCCATGGCCTCTGTCACTTGTCTGGCTCGCTTGCACACCGTGATATCCAATCGATTGCAGATTGAGGGCATACGTGTTTTGTGCCAGCTTGGTGTGCTGACACTCAGCAGTGTTGTGATTCCTTGCTGTGGGGTGCCTTGAGGGTTCAGTTCAGAGTTGGTATCTCTGCCTGCTGCTCGGACCCTGTTCTCGGTGCCCTGCAAGGTGGCGCGTCCAGGGTGAATTGCCGCGTAGATCTCTGCGGCACTTTCAGTGCTTTCGGTGTGCTCCTGTTGACCTGTGGCCGAGGGCGAGATCCTTCTGTGTCGGAGCAGATCAGTGTAAACCGAGGCTTGCCTGCACTGCCTCACACTCTTACTTGACACAGATCGCGGTTGCGCTGGCCATCATCGCGTGCGCCGTCGTCGTTGCGTGCGCTCTCGTGGCGTCCTCGGACCTCCAGGGCAAGCGTGTCGCGCTGTACGGTATCGGCTCCGGCGAGGAGACCGAGGCCAACAACGCCGCTGACGTTGCCTTCGGCACCTTTGCGGGGTCCGAGGCCAACGAGGAGATCGTTACGGAGGCGGGAGCTAACTACAAGGAAACGTTTGAGGAAATCGAGGAGTCTGCGGAGTTTGAGGAGACCCTCGAGGAGGTCGAGGCGGCGATCGATCAGGGCACGGAGGAGGGTGCGCTCCTTGCGCACTACTATGCCGGCGAATCGCCGCCCTGAAGGGTCCATTCCTTGTGTGGGACGTTCATGCCGCTGAAAAGTGACATGAGAGTAAACCTGCGCGTACCGTTGCGCGGTTGCTTCGGGAGAGCTTTGGTTTTGATAAACCCGAATCTCCAGCCTTGAGGCACGATAGGGTAAATTGTTGCACGTCGTTTACACTCGGAATCCAGAAGCAGCGTTTTCGGCGGTCTTGCGCAGTTTGCCCGAAGGCTGGCAAACCGCGAGCCAAGTTGGAGCGTCACTCGATGGCAGAAGCCGGAATGCTGATCGGTTGCGGCTGAAACATGCTGGAAAAATCCAGCAGTACGCGGACGCGCTCCGTGATAAGCCACGAGGGTCGCGGGGCAGAAAGCGCTCCTTGATCCCCCGGTCTGCCGCGCCGAACCCTTGGCACAGCGATTCTCCACAGTCCACGGACCTGGCGACAACCGCGAGTTTCGCCCTGAACGCACCATGTGGTTGTTCAGATAGCTCCACTTAGGTCAGTCTCCCCCTCCATGGCACCGGACGTGCACTGTACGCCTGCAGACGAGAATCGAAGTCCTCGAAGTGATTTTGACCACTCCATCTCTTCGCAAAAAAAACAAAAAGCACGCGAGGAGCTTTTTAATAATAAATGTAAAACTGAACCTTACGAACATTTGTGTTTTCGGCTGGGCCGTGTACGTGTGAAAAACTTACAAAGGATTCCTCATCCAACCTCGCCATCCGTGTAGCCGGACATTTCTCCCCAGACTCCGTCGCGTGCCGCGCTACCCACGGTAGCGACATCTACGGACGGGAAGCCTGAAACGACTGGGAGCGCGGGGAAGGTCACCGAGTTCACAACTTCATCATGGCGAACGACCTTAAGTTCATCGGCGGTCCGACGCCCGACCTCCTAGTGGCGAAGGTACCGCCCTGTTCCTCAGCGGTCTTCCTTTACAGGCCCCAGCTGAGGGGCGCCGGCTGCCAACACGCACCATCCCGACTTTCATGGTTGTGGATACACTTCCATAGTTCTGGCTGGTGGCTCGGCACTTGTGCTGGCATATTTTGACCTGCGACGAAATTGCCAGGGCACCATGGCAGGAATGCTAGCGGGCTACCTGTCAATGATCGTTGTGCTCCGGATGTTCATGAAGGGCAGGGAGCCATACACACTCAAACTCTCCATGCAGGTGATACTACACTCTTGGGCGGCGGTGGGATGACTGACAATGTGCTGATGCAGCATCGCGTGTGCTTTCGTCGCAACTCCCAGGGGAGCAGTCTTTCTGACAGTGGAC
>Ga0115567_10004373_pt1 | contig 13795 bp, 11 predicted proteins | sample COGITO_mtgs_1204_2_FD_88679 | JGI IMG/M metagenome (GOLD analysis project Ga0115567, IMG submission 88679) | Pelagic marine microbial communities from North Sea - COGITO_mtgs_120412 | ecosystem: Environmental > Aquatic > Marine > Epipelagic | place: Germany:Helgoland, sampling site Kabeltonne...
AAAATGCTGTTCACGGATCAGATTCTGCTGCTTCTGCTGAAAGAGAATTAGCTTACTTTTTTGAAAAAAACGAATTAGTAGATAGATTCTAATTTAAGTAATTACATACACTTAGATATAAAGGGACCATATGTTGGTCCCTTTTTTGTCTATAATCTTTACACTTCGCATTGTTCCTATGGCCTTGGTGCGTTATAACTATATTATATTGAGCCTAGAGCTCTTAAAACTTATCAAGGTTTAAAAGTTATGTACGAAATTGGAAGATATGTTGTTTGCCCTGGTCACGGAGTAGGTCAAATATCAAACATTGAGACTCAAGAGGTCGCCGGAACTGAATTAACTATGTACGTAGTTAAAATCATCTCCAATGGCATGACTGTAATGGTTCCAAGCTCCAAAAAAGATGGAATTCGTGGTCTCGTGAGTGAGAATGAGATCAATGACGTCTATGAATTGTTAAGTGATCACGAGGTAAAGGTTGATAATTCAACTTGGAATAGAAGACATAGAGACTATTTAGCCAAGGTTAAAACGGGATCTCTTGTTGAAATCGCTGATGTATTAAGATCATTATTCTTACTTAGGACTTCAAAGAAGTTATCTTTTGGTGAGAGAAAGATGATGGATCAGTGTAAAGAGCTCATCATTAAAGAGATTGCTATCTCGACTGGAGGATCTGAAAACGATATCTCTGGTAGGATCGATGCTTACTTTAACTAAATTAAAATAAATTCTTATACTAAAAGGGCCTATGTTTATAGGCCCTTTTTTATTTTCAAAATCCCTTATCTTGGGTACTCTTAGCTCAATATCTATCTTAGGAGAATCCATGTCTATCAGAGTTCGTTTTGCCCCTTCACCAACTGGTTACTTGCATATTGGTGGCGCGAGGACTGCACTTTATAATTACCTTTTAGCGAAGTCTAAGGGCGGGAAATTTATTTTAAGAATTGAAGACACTGATGAGGAAAGGTCTGAGCGCAAGTTTGAAGAGCTTCAAATCGATGATTTAAAGTGGTGTGGTGTCACTCATGATGAAGGTCCAGGTATTGGTGGAGAATACGCTCCATATAGACAATCTGAGAGGCTTGATTCTTATTTAAAGTATGCTCATGAGCTCGTTGATAAAAAACAAGCATTCTACGATTTTTGCAGCGGCGAAGAACTTGAACAAATGAAACAAGAAAACTTGGAGAAGGGAACTTCTGCCTATACTGGGAAGTGGAGAAATGAAGAATTTTTTGAAGAAGCAAAACAAAAAATTGCAAACGGTGAAAAGGCTTCAATTAGATTTAAAGTTGATGCATCTAAAAGTTTTAGTCTTAAAGACCTTGTTAGGTCGCAAGTAAATTTTCCGGCCAATATGGTTGGAGACTTTGTCATCATGAGATCAAATGGTGTTCCCACATATAATTTTTGTAATGTTATAGATGATCATATGCATGCTATCTCACATGTTCTAAGAGGTGAGGAGCATCTAAATAATACTGTTAGGCAATTGATGATCTATGAAGCGTTTGGTTGGGAAGCTCCAACATTTGCTCACCTTTCAATTATGATTGGAAGCGATAGGCAAAAGCTCTCTAAAAGGCATGGCGCTACATCAGTTCATCTTTATAAAGAAGAAGGTTATCTTCCTGAGGCCCTAATGAACTATTTATGTCTTCTTGGATGGTCTCATCCTGAAGAAAAAAGTATTTTTAAAATTAAAGATATAGAAAATATTTTTGATGAAACAAGATTTAATAAATCTCCAGCTATGTATGATATTGAAAAGCTTAAATGGACTAATGGACAACATCTAAAGCTTTTAAGTGCGGATGAATTACTAGAGCATGCCTTAGATATATTACCTAAGGATGGTCTTTTTCATTCACACAATAAAGAGTGGCAAGTGACTTGTCTCGATTTATTAGTTGAAAAAATTCAAGTCATAACTGAAGTTGAATCCATGTTAGAAAATCTTATGATTAAAGTTAACTACGATCGAACTGAAGCAACTGACGAAATCAAATCTTGGGAGACAACTCCTAAGATCGCAGCCTACGTTCAGAGTCAACTTGAAAAGACAAGCGATGACTACGTTAGCGCTGATGAATTTTCTTCTTGGATGGATTATTGTAAAAAAGAATTGGCCATAAAAGGTAAACCTTTATTTATGGGATTTAGATATACATTAACTGGCCAAGATCATGGGCCAGATTTAAAAGTTTTAGTACCACTGATTCCAGTGAGAGTTCTAAAAGAGAGATTAAAAAATATATTAGGATAATTTTATGAGTGAAAGAGTCGCTACCAATAAAAAAGAAGTAAGAAACTTCATTGAAAATATCATCGCCCGCGATTTAGATGCAGGAGTGCACGATGGAAAAGTCATTACTCGTTTCCCTCCTGAGCCAAATGGTTATTTACACTTAGGTCACGCAAAATCAATTTGTTTAAATTTTGGTTTGGCCTTAGATAATGCTCCAAAGTCTGAATGTCATTTAAGATTTGATGACACAAACCCTGAAAAAGAGAGTGTGGAATATGTTGAATCTATAAAAAAAGATGTGAACTGGTTAGGATTTAATTGGGGGGATCATTTATATTTCTCTTCTGATTATTTTGATAAATTATATGGTTTTGCAGTTGAGCTTATTAATAAAGGCCTCGCTTACGTTGACGATCAAGACGGGGAGACGATTGCAAGTCAAAGAGGAAGCTTTGAAAAACCGGGAACAGAGTCTCCATTTAGAAATAGAGATATTAAAGAGAACCTAGAGCTTTTTGAAAAAATGAAGTCTGGAGAGTTTGAAGATGGCTCAAAAGTTTTAAGAGCAAAAATAGATATGGCCAGCGGCTATATGTGCTTAAGAGATCCAGTTCTTTATAGAATAAGAAGAGTCCATCATCACAGAACTGCAGATAAGTGGTGCATATATCCAATGTACGATTTCACTCACGGACTAAGTGATGCCATTGAAAACATCACTCATTCAATTTGTACTTTAGAATTTCAAGACAATAGAGCTCTATACGACTGGTTCATTGCAAATGTAGATGCTCCAAGTACTCCTCATCAGTACGAATTTGCTAGGTTAAACCTCGACTACACAATCATGAGTAAAAGAAAGCTCTTAGAGCTTGTTGAAGATAAGCATGTAGAAGGATGGGATGATCCAAGGATGCCGACTATTAGTGGTGTTAGAAGAAGAGGTTATCCAGCAGCTGGGATTAGAAAGTTCATGGAACAAATCGGTGTTGGTAAACAAAATAATGTTATTGAATTATCTATCCTTGAAGAATGTGTAAGAAGTGAATTAAATACTTCTACAAAAAGATGCCTTGGAGTTTTAGATCCAATAAAAGTAACAATTACAAATTGGGATAAAGAAGATCAAATTATTGATGCTCCTTTTCACCCACAAGATGAATCTTATGGAAGTCGTGAAGTTAAGTTTTCAAAAGAGCTTTATATAGATGCTTCTGACTTTTTAGAAGAGCCTCCTAGTCCCAAAAAATGGTTTCGCTTAGGACCAGAAAGATCTGTAAGACTTCGCTATGGATACGTCATCACTTGTGATGATTACAAAAAAGATGAAAACGGAAAAGTGACTGAACTTCTTTGTACATACCACGAGGATTCTTTTGGCGGGCAGCAACCAGCTGCTTTAGAGAAAAAAGTTAAGGGGATTGTTCACTGGGTAAATGCGAGTGATGCCCAAGATGTAGAAGTAAGACTTTACGATAGACTCTTTAATTGCGAAAACCCTGCCAGCGAAAAAGATTTCTTAGAAGCAATTAGTCCTGATTCATTGAACATTATCACCGCTAAAGTTGAGCCCTTTTTGGCCAATGCTCAAATAGGGGAGCAGTTTCAATTTGAAAGAGTGGGCTATTTTACTGTGGATACGAAGTTAAGTACTGATTCTAAGAAGGTTTTTAATAGGACAGTTACTCTTAGGGATAATTATCAGAAGAAAAAATAGTAAACTAGCTACTATACTTGCCAAAAGTTAGTGGCTCATTTATTAGTATTTTAGCAAATTCGAGCGTAATACAAAGCTTAATAAAATTTCATATTGTTAACCCAATTGTCTGAAATCAGACTAATATTAAATTGTACATTTCTTCTAATTAAGCATTTCTACACAAATGAACTTTGCTGGTGAAGTCGTGACATTGGATACAGATACAGAAAATTATTACAAATATTGTGAAGGGATTTAATTGAGGACTAAATATTTAATAATACTAACTTGCCTTTTAATTATTTCTTGCAAAAAAGAAGGGCGAGTTGTCGATGGAGATTTTGAACCACCAGCTCCATACTTCTGGGAAGCTTACGATGATGAATCAGTCGAAGGTGTTGATGCAGACAACGATGGCCTTCGAGACGATATTGAAAGAAAGATAAATGAGCTTGTCGATACTCCAAATAGAAGAAAGGCATTTAAGCAATATTTTAAAACACTTTATGAGGCATTGAAGTATGCTACTCAATTAGGGGGGATGAGCAAATCTAAGCAGAGATATAGAGATGCTTCTTATGATCATAGCTGTCTTTCTTATTTTTATGAATTCAGGGGGAAGGATTGGGATTCTTTTAATCAAATTGAGGATGATATCAAGGACTTGTTTAAAAACTCGAAAGTGAGAGAAGAAAATTATAAGAAATATGATAAAAATTTGTCTGGGGATGTATATACAGTTCATCCTGATAGCATTAAAAATTGTAGATTTGAAATTACAAATAATTAAGAGGTATGTATGTTGAAATTCATCATTTTGATAATTCTAAGTTTAAATTCTTTTGCACAAGAAAAAAAATTAACTGTGTTCTTTCTGAATGGGGTTCTTAATAATAGGACTGATGCAGAAAAGTCTGCAAAAGTTGTTCTTGTGAAAATTAACAATCATCTGCCTCTAGCTTCTGAAATTAATGAAAAAATAAATGCAGGGGAAGTACTATATACATACGCTTACAATCAATCAGAATTCCTCCTAGACTTCTATGAAACAGTAGCTCAAAAAATTTACGAAGCTAGACCAGGTCTCACAGAGAGAGAGGCGTATAAGTTGCTGGCAAGTATTATTTTCAAAGGAGGAGTTACAGGTAGTTTCTTTTAGAGTACTTAGACCCCGCTGGAATTAGAGGGCTAAGGGAAGTTTTCGCTGAAGTCTCCGCAGAGTATATTAGAAAAACTAAGAACATAAGTGCAGCTGACATATTAAAGAAGATAAAGGATGAGGGATTAGCTAAAACAAGTACATTCGTTGTAAGTCACTCTCAGGGAAACTTATTTGCAAATGAAGTCTCTAATGGACTAAAGACTGCACTACCAGATAAAATTAAGTACTACGCCAATCTTCAGATCGGTTCTGCAGCAGCATCCATTTCTGCTGAAAATGGAAATTACATCACTGCTAAGCAAGACAATATTATTGTTGGACTTCTAAAGAATGTGTTAGGCTTTTCAATTTTATCTCCTAACATGGAGCTTTATAACTATCTTGATACTAATATTGCCCAATACCATAGCTTCAACGAAATATATACTTCCGATACTGTTTTGGGGGCTCTGGATGGAACTTTAGGTGTAAAGCCTATGGGAGAGCACTTTACTGATAAAGCGATAAAGCTGATTGATAAAATCATCCCAGACCCACCAAGAGCAGAAATTTTAGTTGAAAACTGGACTCCAGGTAACTTAAAGAGTGGAAGTATTGATTTAAAAATTGAGTTTAATGAATCGGTAACAGATTACAATCTCTATAAATATAAAAATGGAGAAATACTTCAACTTGCTAAGTTAGACTTTGCTTCTGCTTTCTTTGGCGCTGATGATAAAATTCGATCAAGTATTGTTAATGTTTCATACTCTCAAATCGAAGGAGAGAGACTTGAACTCTTTATATCAAAAAGTTTAGAGCAAAGAGATGATATCAGTATGATTTCTTGGCAAATACCTTATATCGAGGAAACAAGCCCATTGGAGAGTGGCGATGATATAGACTCAAGAGTTTTCACTGTTCATGATGATATTGAAAATGACGACTTTGAGATTAAGTTTGAGGGGTACTACAGTGCTTTAGGTGTAGATTATACACTTCAAGAGTCTAATGCAAAAGCCTACTCTCACTATCTTATAGGTTGTTATTTATATCCAGGGGATACTAACTCAGACCCCTCAAGTGATTACTATAGTGATAAGTGATTATTTAACTTTCAATATACAAGCATTAGTTTTTTTAGATCAACTGGTTGCTCTATTCAAATCGCAGGCTCTATAAATGCAAACTATTACTTTAAGGGTGAACTCATAAAATCTGATGCCATGCCCATGAGTGTTTACAATCAGAGATTGAGGAGGCCGCATTTATATGATTACTTGGAAGACTTGTGATTATATAGCCTATATTTAGAATGGTATTGTTGGTTAAAGTTATAACTAACAATACCTACTTTATCTAGCTAAACACTTAGTAATCGCATTTCGAAGCATACGATTATCTCTAATCATAACACCTTTATTCGTTCCATAAATATTACACCCACCATTAGTATGAATACCAATAATTTCATTTTTAGAATTTAAGATACTCGATCCAGAGTTTCCACCCATCGTATCAACATCATAATCAAATAATGATTTTGCTCTATTAATACTTTTCACATATCCGTAATGAGTTTGTTGAACACAGTTTTTTTCTTTATTTACTTTATCTACTCCAAAGCCAGTTATAACTAATTTTTCACCTTCTTTTGGAATTCTTAAGCCAATTTTATAATAACCATTGGCCTCACCTGGGTACATACCAGTTCTTTTATTTTTCTTAAAATTAAGGACGGCCCAATCATTGCCAAGTTTATGTGATCCTTCTTGTTTAATAATTGTTTTTTGATCAATATAATATTTATTTGAAAGCTTAGAAGCTCTTGGAATACCTAGTCTCGAAGACATCGGTGTATCAAACTCAGCGTACTCTAAAACTGGAGCGCAGTGGCCTGCAGTAATGCCGCAAGTGTCACTTATCATTGTAACAGTACAGCCCATGTGTCTATCACCCTTGGCCAATCTTCCGATTTTAATATCATAAGATAGTACGCGGTCATCATTCTCACCGCAGATAGATTTTGGTTGTCCAGCAAAGCTTGTGGCGCAAAGCATAAGTATTAAAAGATATTTAGTCATTGATTCTCCCTCTCTAGACTAAACGTTAGGACAAAACCCTTAGATTTTGAACTAAAATAACCTTACAGCTATGCTCAACTACTGTCTTGATAGCTCCAGAAGCTTATTTACAACGTTTAGTAATGGTTGAGGCTTATCTTCCTTGTATTCACAAGGAACCTCTCGAGAAGCGCCTGTTACCTTATTGATAACCTTACACTTCTCATTCCAACCATAGGCATGAGTCTTATTATATTTAAAAGAATGAGCGACTTTTGCAGCAGCTAGCCATTCTTTAGGAGGAGTTGTCGTTGTATCTGTCCACTGTGGCAAACCTTGAATTTCATCAAAGTAACCAGATTTTTTCCAATCTTTAGTAATGACCCAAAAGAAATCGGGCTGCTTTCTACCTTTACCAAAGTTTAAAAATGTCTTACCTGTTTTGGCTGCTCTCCACTGGCCACCAACAATTTCACCGTTTGCATCGAGCTCTAAGTCGTACATCATATCAACAAACTCTCTGTTGTTTTTATCATAATCAGATGACTCATTATTCAATCTTACAGGTCTAATCCAATCGATATAGGCCATTGTTGTACTTACACCAACAATATATTTTGCATTTTTATTTCTGAATTTATAAAACTGATCATCGCGATTAATCTCTTTGATTGATGAGGATAGGTGACCATCATCTCCAGTGTAGGGATTAAAGAATGACATCTTATAATCGCTCATTGGATGATTATCGACAGCAGCCTTTATTTTTCTCTCAACAATAAAACTTCTACCTTGTTTACCGATGATATTGATTAAGGCCATATGCCAAATAGCAGGGTGTACTCCGACACATCTTGGCTCAATCTCATTCGTTTTTGAATAAGGATCTGGTTCTGAGTCATAAAAGCGACCCCACTCATCTTTTTTAGGTGATTTGTTGTTACAACGAAGGCCCTGCATTAAAGTTCCACCGTTAAACTTTTCTTCTCCGCTCACTTGGTCAGTATATTCAGACTTTGAATTTTGAATTAATGAGTTAAACCAATATTGAGAAATTAGCGCCTTAACATCTTCAGGGTAAAACTTTAAGTCTTTTCCATTTGGAAGCTTAATTGAAAAAGAATGCAATGGTCTTGGAATGACGCCAGCGGCAGTAGACCAACCGTTACAAATACCTTCCCATAGGGCCATCAAATTATTTTTCTCTTCAAGGACATAGTTATCTTTTACTTTAGCTGCTTCTTTAAAGCCCATTGCTAAGGCATCTTGAAAGCTTGCTACGTTTCCACGTCTATAATATTTTAAAGCATACTCATCTGCGATACCACCTCTAAGTTTTACTGCATCAGGTAGTGCATCTTCAATGGAAGAGTACTTGTTTCCGCTCTCATCAGTGAAGCCATTTTCGAACATCAGTTGGGCGTATTCATAAGCACCACCACCCATAATATTTACATTCGATAAAAAGCCGAACTGTTTTTTTGATCCCCATTTGTACATATAGTCGAGTTGTCTATTTGTAAGATCAAAAGTCATATCTCCAAGAAGTAGGTCATACTTTTCACTTGGAGCAAGGCCCGCAAGAGCGCCTTCAGACCAGTCCATCATATTCTGTCTGCCTCTTCTATATTTAAGTCTATTGTAATTATGTTCCCAACTTAATATTTTTCTAGGTCTTACAATATCACCAAGAACTCCAGAGTTTCCTTTGTAAGGATCTGCGATACCACCTTTATTAAGTGGCCAATAAGTTGAAACCCAAGGAGTATTTTGTGTCTCTTTTTCTTTAAGTAGACCCTTGGCATACATAGAGTAAATATTAGTCTCCGCTTGCGGATCCTCAGAGACTCTCTTTACATCATTTAAGAGTTCTTGCGAATTAACAGGAACAAAAGGGTATATTTTTGGATATGGTTTTCTAGCAGCTTCTTCAGCTACAGCAGATAGTGTAATCATTGAAATTACTAAGAATACAGTTTTTTGCACAAAGGCTCCTTGTTGTATTAGTAAAGGCACTTTATATAAAATTTTCGCCCCAGGTTAAAGTCGATTGAAATGATTACAAACCTTAAATAATACTTATTGCGCTTTGCGCATTTGTTTAAGCATAGTGGCAGTTGTAGTATGAAAATAATTAACTAAAGGAGAACATATGAAATTATTACTATCTTTAATTCTCATTATTTCTTCCAGTGTATTTGCTAACTCTGTAGATATTAAGAGATTTACATACACTGGTCAGAATAACTTAGAACAAGTAAACCTCTCTACTGAGGTGACTAAGACTATCTATGAAAACAGGACTGTAAGATCAACTTGTTACAGGACGAGCACAAGAAGACAGTGTCGCAGAGTTTGTAGTAGCAATAGAAGATGTAGAACAATCTGTAGAAACGTTATCGTTAGAAGACCATATACTTGCTATAGAAATAGAAGGGTAGCGGTTCAAGTTTTTGACTATGAAAATATCTCAGACTTAACATTTAGCTTTGATAGCCCAGATACAAACACTAACTTTAATGAGGACTTCACAATTACTCAAAGAGGAAGTAATTTTGATGTCGATGTTAATGGTTCAGGAAATCAATTAATTAGACTTAGAAAAACAAGTGAAAATATAACTAGAGATAACGATGTAAGGTACGTAAAGACAGACTTTGCTGTTAGCTTTACTAATGTTGCTCTTGGAAGCAAAGTTTTAAGCTCTGGCCTCACAGGTGTTAAACTTTCAAGTAATGTTCTGACTTTTAATGTTGGATCTGGCTATAATTTAAAAGACTTTGATTTAAATTTAAAGCTTTATAGAAATAGAAGATTTGGAAGTGATATTCTAATCCTTGATAGAGACGTAAGAAATGTTGCAAAACTTAATGACAATGGGTTCATTACTGAAGTGACAATTGATCTTAATGAGCTTGGAGTGAACGTACCAAATAATAAGAGAATTATCATCGACACTAAATATGATATTGATCTTACGGGTGCTTTAAATGCACAAGAGCTTAAGTTAAGTGCTAGTGAAAATTGGATTTTTAGATAAAAAAAAAGCCTCTCAAGTTTGAGAGGCTTTATAATCCTATTTAGAAAGTTCTATTAATTTATTGATAACATTCGTAAGTGGAAGAGGTCTATTTTCTCTAAGTTCACATGGAACTTTAATATGATCTCTTCTTTTATTCTTATTTCTGATCTGACACTTTTCAAACCATCCATTATCATGAGTTTTGTAAAACATTGTATTGTGACTCTTTCTCGCTTCTGCTAGCCATGAACTTGGAGGTGTTTTTGTTGTATCACTCCAGGCCGGAAGATTTTTATTGTCAAAGTAGTCAGTCTTTTTCCAGTTTTTACTTATAACCCAAAAGAAATCTGGTTGAGTTCTTTCAGCTCCAAATCCTAGAAAGTTTTTACCGGCTTCTTTTGTTCGCCACTGACCACCTGTGATATTACCTGCAGCATCTAGCTCTAAGTCGTAAAGCATTTCAACTTCTTTTCTATTTTGATAATCTTCACTTGCTGGCTCATAGTCTTTTCTAGCAGGTCTGATCCAGTTCATATAGGCCATAGTTGTTCTTACACCAACTATAAACTTTGAGTTTTTATTTCTGTACTCATGAAATTGATCTTCTTTATCAATCTTAACCTTAGATGTCGCTAAAGATCCATAGTCACCTGTGTTTGGGTTGTAGAACTCCATCTTATAATCACTTAAGGGATGATTATCTACAGCAGCTTTTATTTTTCTTTCAACAACAAAGCTTCTACCTTGAACACCAATTAAGTTAACTAGTGAAGAGTGCCAAATTGCTGGGTGAACTCCAACACATCTTGGTTCAATGATTCCAGTATTGGCATACTTGTCTGGTTCAGAGTCATAATAACGACCCCATTCATCTTTTTTAGGTGATTTATCATTACATCGAAGGCCTTGAGATAAAACTCCACCTTTATTAAACTTTTCATTTCTTGTATTTTGAATCTTAGAGTTAAACCAAAGATGACTTACTAAGGCTTTAACATCTGCTGGATAAAACTTTAATTTTTTACCATTTGGTAGTTCTACTTTAAAAGAATGTTTCGGTCTTGGAATGATACCAGCGGCAGTAGACCATCCATTACAAATTCCTTCCCATGTTGCAATTCTTTTTCCTGGATTTGTAAGAACATAATTATTTTGAGTTTGAACAGCAATCTTAATCCCTTCATCAAGAAAGTTTTCAAATAAATTAAAGTTTGTCTCTTTAGCTTTTTCATAAGCATATCTATCAGCTAGGCCACCCATCTCATCTACTGCATACTTTATTGCCATCTCAAGATGTTTAACTTTATCGTTCATTACAGTTCCATCATAGTACTTCCATGTTCCGAAATTTAGTATCTGCATTGCTCTTTTATAAGTCTTTCCACCGACTTTATCTAATGTATAGATGTCAGCGTATTTCTTATTTGATCCCCATCTCTCCATGTAGTTGACTTGTTTCTTAGTCAGATCAAAGTTTGTATCCCCAAGAAGTAAATCGTATTTTTCACTCGGAGCGAGCTCTGCTAATTCTTCTTCAGAGAGCGAGTAGATCTTAGGTTGAAGATCTTCTTGTCTTCTAGTGAGAACTCTGTAGTTTTTCTTCCAGCTTAAAGTTTTAGCTGGTCTAAAAATATCTCCAACTAAAGTCCCTTCATCACGATATGGGTTTGCAATACCACCGTTTACTAATGGCCAATAAGTAGAAGACCAGGGAAGCTCTTTAGTTGCAGCGTGATCCAATAGTCCTTTGTTCTTCATATCATAAATATTTATTAGAGCTGAGCTATCCTCAGATACTTCTTTAATAGCATCTTGAATATGAGTAACTTCAAAAGGCCTAAATGGATAAATATTTGGATAATCTCTTTTAATTTCCTCTGCAGCAAAGCTTGTAGAGAAAACTAAGCTCAGTGAACTAATACACATCAATGACTTTAGCTTATTCATTTGGACTCCTAAAATTATTTGAGGCCAACATATACTGAAACTAAAAAATGTGCAACGCTGTGTGTCTTTGACTGTAAAATATACAATACTATGATTGTAGTTTCAGGCAGTTATGATGTCATTATCGATTGTAACTATATACTCTATTGGCTTAGAGCGCATATTATAGTGAGAGCTCATAGTGTGTCCATAGGCTCCTGTATGGGAGATCACGATGAAATCATCCTCTTTCAAAGAGGGAAGAGACCTTTTTTCACCAAAACAATCAGCCGTTTCACAAATTGGGCCTACGATATCTGTCTCTATTAATGTATCGCTTTTTATTGAAGCATAGATTTCATGATAGGCGCCGTATAAAGATGGTCTTACAAAATCATTCATACCACCGTCTACAATTAAAAAACTGCACTCTTCGCTCGTTTTACTTCTTATGACCTTTGATAATAAAAACCCTGCACTAGCACTAATACTTCGACCAGGTTCAAAAAGAATATGCATATCATTAAAGTAGCTTTTAGTTATTGTTGAAATACTTTGAACATAACTCTCAATACTGGGAGCGACTTTCTCTAGAGGATTGTAATCAACTCCTAAACCACCACCAACATCTAGAAACTTTAAGTCATGATCTAATTGCTTTGCAAGTTTACAAAGCTCATGAATCGCTTCTTTTGTGGCATCTAGAGATAGTAATTGGCTACCGATATGAACGCTTAGTCCTATCAGCTTACAATGACTCCATAAACTCTCATCCTTCATTGCCATTAAAATATCATCTTTTAAAAGGCCAAATTTATGTGTCTTAAAACCTGTAGATATATGCTTATGAGTGATAGCGTGAACTTTAGGGTTTAGTCTAAACGCAATGTCTGTCTCTACATTCAGACTTTTAGATATGGAGTTTATCATTCTTAGCTCAGAGATCGACTCTACGTTAAAAGATAAGATCTTATATTTTATACCGAGCTCAATATCTTCTCTTGTTTTCCCAACCCCAGAAAAAACAATCTTTTTAGGATCAATCCCAGCTTCAATCGCACGAGTAAGCTCGCCGCTAGATACAATGTCAGCGCCACAACTCTTTTTGGCCATAGACCTTAGAAGTTCAAGATTATTATTTGATTTTAATGCAAAACAAATTGTTGAAGTAATACCACTAGTCGTTGAAGCTTTAAGATAACGATTTAAATTATCAAGAATGATCTCTTCGCTGTATAAGTAAAAAGGAGTTTTATATTTCCTGACTAAGTCTGAGAGATCCAGATCTTTGAAATGAATCTTTTTATCTTTATAATTTATGAATTTATTGAATTCTTCCATTCTAAAATTATGTCAGTATCTTTTTGAGTTAGCAAGTTGGATTCTAATGCGTACTTACAAAGCTCATCTAGCCCTGTTAATGATTGGTACGGCTGATTGATGGATGAAAAGTTTTCTTTAGATATTTTGAAGCCATAGTCAAAAATAGATAAAACACTCTTAGGATTTATGTCTTGTGATTTTAAAGTATTACATACATCGATAGAGCTTTTTCCTGTCGATATGAGATCTTCTATGACGATAACACTTTTTATGTTTTGGGTGTTGCCTTCAATTAATTTTTTTAAACCGTGAGATTTTTCTCCACTTCTAACATAGAGTAGGGGAAGTTTAAGTTCTTGAGCAA
>Ga0115567_10004379_pt1 | contig 13788 bp, 12 predicted proteins | sample COGITO_mtgs_1204_2_FD_88679 | JGI IMG/M metagenome (GOLD analysis project Ga0115567, IMG submission 88679) | Pelagic marine microbial communities from North Sea - COGITO_mtgs_120412 | ecosystem: Environmental > Aquatic > Marine > Epipelagic | place: Germany:Helgoland, sampling site Kabeltonne...
AAATCACGCACCGTGAAGAAATTGCCCAGCGACTTGGACATCTTCTTGCCCTCGACCTGCAACATTTCGTTGTGCATCCAGAAATTCGCGAATTCATGGCCGGCACATTTCGACTGGGCTATTTCGTTCTCGTGATGCGGGAACATCAGGTCGTTGCCGCCGCCGTGGATGTCGAAATGGCTGCCCAGCAGATCGTTCGCCATGGCGGAGCATTCGATGTGCCAGCCGGGGCGGCCCCTGCCCCAAGGCGATTCCCAACCCGGTGTTTCAGCATCCGACGGCTTCCACAAAACGAAATCCATCGGGTCTTCTTTGAACGGCGCCACTTCCACCCGCGCACCGGCGATCATATCGTCGATCGACCGGCCCGACAGCGCACCGTATTCGCCATATGACCGGACACGGAACAGCACATGGCCTTCTGCAGGGTACGCGTGGTCCTTTGCGATCAGGTCTTGGATCATCGTGATCATCTGGTCGATATACGCGGTCGCGCGCGGCATCGCCTTTTGATGGTCCTTATCGCGAATGGAAGGTTCAAGCGCGCCGATGGCCGCCATGTCGTCGAGAAACCATTGCGACGTTTCGGCGGTGATCTCGGCGATGCTGCGTCCACTTTCAGCCGCCCGGGCGTTGATCTTGTCATCCACATCCGTGAAGTTGCGCACATAGGTGACGTGGTCCGCGCCATAAGTGTGGCGCAAGAGCCGGTACAGCACATCAAACACCAGAACGGGCCGCGCGTTGCCCAAGTGGGCGCGGTCATATACGGTCGGGCCGCAGACATACATGCGCACGTCCTGCGCGTTGATCGGGACAAAATCTTCCTTGCGGCGGGTTTTGGTGTTGTGAAGTCTGATCGTCATGGCGTCGTCCTCGCGCGGGTGTGGCGCGGGCTTGGCACATATTTTTCAGGATGGAAATAACATGAACGACGCCCGCAGCTGATAGCTCAGCGGCAAATACAGATCGTTGGGGGGCATATCGTGGTCATGGTGCCTGCATAGCAAACCGTGCAGCCCGCGCCAAGGGTCTTGTCTGGAACGCGTCTGCGCCGGATAATAACGCCATGACCCGCGAGATCGTCAACACCCTGTGCGCCCGTCTGCCGGGGGCGGAAAAATCCGACCCTTGGGGTGGCGGGCATGACGCGTGGAAAATCGGTAGCAAGATGTTTGCCAGCATCGGATCGCAAGGTGGCGGCGTGTCGGTCAAGACGTCCGATATCGAGACAGCGCAGATGTTGATCGACGCCGGTGTGGGCGTAAAAGCGCCCTATCTTCATCGAAGCTGGCTGCATTTGCGTTGGGGAACGGACCGCGAAGAACTGGCGCACCGCATCCGCGCATCCTACGGTATCGTGCGCAGCGGTCTGACCGAGAAACTGCAGGCGACTTTGCCACCCGCAGATTGACAATCGCGGTATCCCCTGCGCCCCTGCGCGCCACAGGCAAGAGGAGACCTAGGTCATGAAACCATCAAAGCGGATTTCGGAGCTGCTGGGCGGCGGGGACGACGGCTGGGGCGTGTTCACACGCGCCCGGGCGATGATCGCGGCTGGCACGCCGGTGACAGAGCTGACCATCGGGGAGCATGATATCCGCACGGCAGCACCAATCTTGCAGGAAATGCACCGCGCTGCGATGGCGGGCCATACCGGATATGCGTCTGTCCCCGGCATCACGACATTGCGTGATACGGTCGCCGCACGGGTTGCGGCGCGGACCGGCGTTGCGACAACGCGTGACAATGTGGTGATCACGCCGGGCGGGCAATCGGCACTGTTTGCCGCGCATAATGCCGTGACGGACCCCGGCGATGTCGCGCTGTATATTGATCCCTATTATGCCACGTATCCCGGTACGATCCGCAGCGTTTCGGCCATTCCGCGTGCCGTGCAGGCAGAGGCGGAGAATGCGTTTCAGCCGCGCGCATCCGATATCGAAGCGGCCTGTGACGGGGCGGTCTCCTTGATGGTCAATTCACCGAACAATCCCACAGGCGTCGTCTATTCGCGCGACACGCTTGACGGGATCGCGGACGTTTGCATGCGCCGCGATCTGTGGCTGATCTCGGACGAAGTTTATGACACGCAGGTGTGGGAAGGCGCTCACCTGAGCCCGCGTGCCCTGCCCGGCATGGCGCAACGAACGCTGGTCGTCGGTTCGATGTCGAAATCCCATGCCATGACGGGGTCGCGCTGTGGTTGGATCGTGGGGCCCAGGGACGTGATTGCCCTGCTGATCGACCTGGCCACGCATACGACCTACGGCGTGCCGGGATATATTCAGGACGCCGCCGTCTTTGCATTGGATCAGGGCGAAGCATTCGAAGCGGAAATTGCGGCCCCGTTCCTGCGGCGGCGGGCGCTGGCCAAGGCGGTGCTCGCGCAGCAGAACACGGTGACGCTGGTTCCGGCGCAGGGGGCAATGTATCTGATGCTGGATGTTCGCGCGACGGGCCTGAGCGGCGCGGCGTTCGCAAATGCACTGCTGGACGCGCATCATATTGCCGTCATGCCGGGCGAGAGTTTCGGTACGGCAGCAGCGGGTCATGTGCGCGTTGCGATGACAATCGAGGATGGCGCGTTTGAAGTGGCGCTGAAGACGCTATGCGATTTCGCCGCGTCATTGGCGTGAGGCGCGGGATCGACCCGCGCCTCAGCGTTGTTTAGAAGCGGAACGAACCGCGGATGTTGAATGTCGTCGCATCCGCATCCACGCCCGTGTCGTTGATGTCGTTGAAACGGTGCTCCAGCACCTCGCCGCCAATCACGAAACGATCCGTAACCTGATAGGCCACCCCGAGGCCGACAAAGCCGCCTGTCTCATCACCCAGCGTGGTGTTGGCGCGCGCCGCACCGGCAGTGGCATAGATCAGCGTGCTGCCGAGGTCATAACCGCCGCGGATTTTCAGGCGCGTCACATCGTCGACATTCGCCACACCGTTCAGGTCGATGTCGGCCTTGTCATATTCAAGCTCACCACCCAATACGAAGTTGCCGAAGTCATAATCGTAACCTGCGTGAACGCCGTAGGTGTTATCGTTACCCTCGACGCCGTCCACATTGGTCGAAACGTCGCTATAACCGAGGTTGAGACCGGCGTAGAAGCCCGTCCAGTCATTGCCGGTGTAGATCGGATCGGCCGGTGCAATGACAGGCACATCTACAACGGGTTCCGCCAGACTGCCCGCCTGTGCGACCCCTGCAAGGGCCAGCGTGGATGTCATTGAAACAAGTACAATTTTCTTAATTCGTTGCATGAGATGCTCCTTTTAGTTCGATATATGCTCGAGCGTTTGCTCGTGGCCTAACGCGCTACATAGATGTTGGTTTCGGAAAAATCCCATCAACTGAATGTGATCAGCGTGATTGTGCTCATTATGCAACTTGTCGACGAGATGTCGCAATCGGGAATCACGTCGCAAACAGGACAGATCGCACAGGGGATATTGCACAGCATCGCAAAAAGGAGAGGCTGCATTGCAACATAGCACATGCATGATCACGCTGGTCAGCCGCACCATTGGCGCGGACAGAGGGCGTGCGGCACGGGGGGCACCGCGCAGCCAGCGGTCCTAGCCAACCTTTCCCCTGATCCAGCCCAGAGACATCCCATGACAGAACAATCTCCAATCCGCAGCGGTGGCCGAGCCGCAAGACGTGCTGCGCGCGCAGCCCCATTGGCAGAAAACCTGCGCCCCATTCGCCCCGGCATGTCTGGCGGTCAGTACAGGCCCCTCAGCGACGCGGATGTGCAGCGCATCCACACGGCCGCCCTTGATGCGCTGGAGACCATCGGGCTGGCGGATGCGCCCCCTTCGGGTGTGGCGTATCTGACGGGTGCCGGTGCCGGTGCCGTTCAGGGCAGCGACGGGCGCATCCGCTTCCCGCGCGCGCTGGTAGAAGAGACCATCGCCAAGGCCAACCGGTCCATCACACTGAACAGCCGCAATGGCCGCACCGATCTGGAACTGAGCGGAACGCGCGTGCACTATGGTACCGCAGGTGCCGCGGTGCATATGATAGATGTCGATGGTCGCCATTACCGCGAAAGCACGGTGCAGGATTTGCATGACGCCGCGCGCATCGTCGAGAGCCTCGACAATATCCATTTCTGCCAGCGCCCCATGGTATGCCGCGATATCGCCGACAATCTGGAGATGGACATCAACAGCGCCTATGCCGCTTGCGCAGGCACGTTCAAACATGTGGGCCTGTCGTTCACTGAGGCCTCCTTTGTGCGCCCCACCATCGAAATGTTGCACATGATCGCGGGGGGCGAGGACAAGTGGCGCGAACGGCCCTTCGTGTCCAATTCCAACTGCTTTGTCGTCCCACCGATGAAATTCGCGACAGAATCCTGCGAAGTGATGGAGGCGTGTATCGAGGCGGGCATGCCCGTCCTGCTGTTGTCAGCGGGCATGTCGGGGGCCACGGCACCCTCTACCATCGCGGGTGCCATTGTGCAGGCGGTGGCCGAATGTCTGGCGGGATTGGTTTATGTCAACGCAATCAAACCGGGGCATCCGGCGGTGTTTGGCACCTGGCCTTTCGGTCTTGATCTGCGCAGCGGCGCGATGACAGGCGGATCGGGTGAACAGGCGCTGCTGACGGCAGGATGCGCGCAGATGCACCACTTTTACGATCTGCCCGGCGGCGCGGCGGCCGGTATTGCAGACAGCAAACTGCCGGATATGCAGGCCGGATGGGAACAGATGTGTTCCAACGTGATGGCGGGTTTGTCGGGTCTGAACATGGTTTATGAGGCGGCGGGCATGCATGCCTCGCTGCTGGGATTTTGCCATGAGTCCCTGATTTTGGGCGATGACATCATCGGTCAGGCCCTGCGCTGTGTGCGGGGGATCGAGGTGAGTGACGAAACGCTGGCGCTGGACCAGATGGCGCAGGTCTGCATGGGAGGTCCGGGGCATTACCTTGGCACCGACCAGACGCTAAGCCGTATGCAGACCGATACAGTGTACCCGACACTGGGCAACCGGATGTCGCCGAAAGAATGGGTCGAAAACGATAAACCCGACCTGATTGCCCGCGCCACGGCGCGCAAGCTGGAGATTCTTGGCCGGCGCTCCGCAGCCCGCTTTGATCCCCAGATCGATGCGGCAATCCGGGCAAAGTTCAACATCCACTTGCCCGCCTAGGTCAGGACCGGGACGAAAAGAGGCCCGGCGCTGGGGAACACCGGACCTCTCTTCCTCTCGTGGCTGCTTCTTAGCCTGCTGGCATCAGGCCTGCGTCTTGCGCGGCCTGCACTTCGACGTCATCCAGCGCGCCGTCGGCATTGGCGTCGATCTGGTTGAACTGTTCTGCTGTCATGTCAGGATAGACTGCCTGAACTTCTGCGATGGTCAGCAGGCCGTCCCCGTCTGCGTCGACCTCAGTCGCGGCAGTGCCCATTGCAGGCAGAAGCATCGCGATGGATGCAGCAGCAGCGAATTTGGTGAAATAGGTCATGGTGTACTCCTTAAGTAACGGGCCTTGAACCACTCGCGGCCTCACTAGGGTAGATGCTGCAAACCCGGTTTGCGTCCCTGCCGTTTGCCAACCTGCCAAAGCCCGCCGATTGCGGGGGTGGCAATGCGCGGCACGTCGCCGAAAAAGGGGGTAAAACGGGAATAGGCGGAAATTCCCGGTCTGGTTGCAGGTGGCAGCATAGGTAATGAAAGAGCATCCCAAGCAAAGGAGACCCTGTCATGCAGTATAAGATTGAGGCCGAAGGCACCCTCGTTGCGGCCCTCCTGCCGCGATTGCGCCGCCGCGCGCGCCGCCTGTTGCGCGACCCTTCCGAAGCGGACGACATCGTTCAGGACGCGTTGATCCGTCTGTTGCAGGTAAACCGGCGCGAGAAGATCAAGACGCCGGAACCTTATGCGATGATCATTCTGCAAAACCTCGCCCGCCAGCGCTGGCGGGCGCGGCGCGACATGCAAGAGTTGGAGGACGACGCGGCAGCGACCCTCCCTACGGGCACTGCGCGCCTTGTCTGCGAGGAGATCGCGGCCGCCATCGACCGTCTGCCGCCCGATCAGGCAGCCCTGATGCGGCAGGTGATGCGCGGCGAGACGAGCCCGCAAGTGCTGGCCGCCGCCGCCGGGTGTCCTGTGGGCACGGTCATGTCACGTCTGGCGCGCGCCCGCGTTACGTTGCGCAAAGAGATGGACATGTTGCCGAAAGTATCGGTCGCAGAATTACTCTGAGCCGGGGGGCACAGTCAGGCGGGGGCGCTTGCGTGCCCCTGCCACCACGCCTCGATCTGCGCAGGCGTGATCCGCGCCTCCAGACCGATGCCGACGACTTGAGTGTCACGTCCGGCGTTGAGCGATTTGATGCTGACGCTGTTCCCGACGCATTGAACCTCCCACGCGGACTTATCGTCATGCCCGACAAACCCTTTGAAGCGGAACAAACCATCGGGCCGGTTTTTCACCAGCGCCATCAGGGAATTCCGGTCCATTCGGCAATCCCCCGCATGGTGCCAACCGGTATAGGCACCGTGCGGGGCACCTGTAATCTGTGGCGTGGCGGCTGAAACACCGAAGATTGCCGGTGCAAGGCTGTGTATCTGCGCCAGATCGATGACTTCTGTAGCGCTCTCCACGGCCAGCCTCAGCATCAGCGCGGGATCAGGCGCGTCCAGCTTGCTGACACAGATCAGGTCAGCGGCCTGAACCTGCCCCGCCACTTGCGCGCCGATCTGAACGTCCTCCCGCAGACGGGGGTATTCCACGGCATCCACCACAGTAATGATACCGCCATAGATCAGGTCGGGTTCTGCCTGCGCGACCTGTGCAATACGGGCGGGGTCCGCAATGCCGGACGCTTCGATCACCAGATGATCAGGCCGGGTTGCGCGGTCCAGCACATCCCCGATGGCCATGAACAAATCCGCGCCCATCGTGCAGCAGACACAGCCGTTCGAGAGCGTCAGCGTATCTGCGTCCGATGACACCAGCAGCGCCGCATCAATGTTGATGGCACCGAAATCATTGACCATCACCAACAGACGCAGCCCGTGATCCTCTGACAGCAGGCGGTTGAGCAGTGTCGTCTTGCCCGCGCCGAGGTAGCCCGAAATCACCGTCAACGGCAGTCGCGCCATCACAGCAGATGCACCTGCCCGCCAATAACCGTCCCCAACACGCCGATATCCTTGAGCGTTGCCGGGTCAATCGCCAGCGGATCACCGTCCAGCACCGCGAAATCCGCGCGTTTCCCGGTTTCGATACTGCCGATCTCGTGATCCATCTTGAGCGTGTAGGCCGCCCCCATGGTGATGGCAAAAAGCGCTTCGTCAACGTCGATGCATTGCGCTTCGCCCAGAATGCGCCCGCTCATGGTCTGGCGGTTCACGGCGCACCACGCGGTAAAAAGGGGTGCCATCGGTGTGACGGGGGCGTCCGAATGGATGGCGATGTTTACGCCTGCATCGATCGCAGTGCGGCAGGCATCCATGCGCACTGCGCGGTCTTCGCCGATGGTCAGCGCTGCATGTTGGTCACCGAAATACCAGATGTGGTTGGAAAAGATGTTGCAGCACACTCCCATATCTGCGGCGCGGGTATAAAGATCACGGCCCATCATCTGGCAATGTTGCAGCACATGGCGGTGCCCCTGCCACGGATGCTTGCGCAGCGCGGCCTCGATGGCATTCAGCGACACCTCCGCGGCCTCGTCGCCATTGACGTGGATGTGCATCTGGATGCCGCGGCTGTGCAGTTCTTGAACCAGCGCGAATATCCGTTCGGGAGGCGTGTTCCAGATGCCGTTGGGCTGACCGCCGACATAGCCGGGACTGCGCACCCGCGCGGTCCAACCCTGGATCGATCCATCCGTCATCAGCTTGACCGCGCCGAGCCGCAGTTTGTCAGTTGATTTTTTGGCGAGCTTTTCCGCCATATCCCCTGCGCCTTTGGGATCTTCCGTCGCCCCCAGGGCCGGTACGATGCGCACCGGGAAATCATCGGCACCGGTCACGCGCAGGATGGTTTCCAGATCGTCAGGCTGCATCGTTGAAAACAGATCCGTGGCCGTGGTTACGCCGGCGCGGCGGCACACGTCCCCGAACGCCTTGATCGAGGATTCGGTCTGGCTCAGCCCGCGAAAGTCGATGCCAAGACGACGCATCACCGGAAACATCGCCGCCATCTCCTGCAATTCGCCCGTTGGGTTGCCATCCGCACCTTTAACGACCCCTTCGGCGTTGCTGGTGGCATCATAGCCGGCCATTTCCAGCGCCACGGAGTTCACGCACATCAGATGAAAATTCGAAAACATCACTGCGATGGGCCGCGTACTGCTGATGCTGTCGAGATGTTTTGCGGACAAGCGTTCGGACGTCAGAAAGATCGGATCGAGACCCCAGCCGATCAGCGGTGTATCCCCGTCCAGCCCTGCCTCGAAATCCTTGAGGCCGCCGATTACCGCGTGCATATCCGTCAGCCCCGGCCAAAGCTTGCCTTGCGGGTCAATCCGGTCATGAAACCCTGCGTAGGCATATTGCCACATCGCGCCCGCCATCATATGCGCGTGGCCTTCGATCAAACCGGGCATCAACACGCTTTGCGAGAGGCTGTCGTCATGGCGCACATCACCCCACTGATCGGCGCAATCCGCACCGCCGACCGCCAGGATTTCGCCGCCGCGCACCGCGACATGGGTCGCCTCGGGGCGGTTCACATCCATCGTGATGATCTTTTTCGCCGCAAAAACAGTGATTTCTGACATGGTGTTTCCTCCAGTTCCCCTACTGCTAGCGTAGCTTGGTTAATCGGAAAAATGCAATTACTGTGGGTCCAAAATCCATTTCTTGGAGGAATGACGGCGTGCACTATACCTTCAAACAGCTGCGTTATTTCGATGCTGCATTACGACATTCATCCATTGCGCGGGCGGCCGAAGAGATGAATATCTCGCAATCCTCGATCACCGCCGCCATCGACGTTATGGAAGCCGCCATCGGCAGCCGCCTGTTCCGGCGTATCCCCGCCAAGGGAATCGTGCCCAGCGATACGGGCCGCGATGTTGGTGAACGTGTGGCGGCGTTTCTTGAGCAATGCCGCCTTTTTGACAGCGAACTTTTGAGCATTCAGGGCAATCCCACCGGCACGCTGAGGCTGGCCTGCTATGCACCGACTGCGCCTTATGTCCTGCCACCGTTGCTGAAACTGCTGGCAGCCAGACATCCGGCAGTGCGCATTGATCTGCGCGAGGGTGACATGCAGTCGATTGCCGACATGCTGCAATCGGGCACTGTTGATATGGCGCTGACCTATCGAAACCAGACCAGGACCGGCCAGCGGTTTCTGCCCCTGTTCCGCGCCCGCCCCTTTGCCTTGTTGCCAGAATTTTCACCGTTGGCGGAAAAGACGGCGATTGAACTGTCGGATCTGGTGGAACTGCCAATGGTGCTGTTGGATCTGCCCGCCACACTGACTTATTTTCGCAGCATCTTTGCGACCGTCGGGCTGGAGCCGCGGATCGTTCACACGACCAAGTCCTCGTCGGTCCTGCGGGGCATGGTGGCGGCGGGTCTCGGATATTCGATCATGAATATCCATGGCCACGCAGACCGCAGTCCCACCGCAGGCTATGTCACGCGCCCGCTGCTCGGCGATCTGGAAGAGCCGGAGTTTGGCGTCGCCTATGCGCCTGAGGTCGAAAGGTCCGCAATCTTACAAGCGGTATTGGAAATTTCGGCAGGTTTGATTGCGATGGGGCAGTTCGATCCGCTGATTTTGCGACAAGATACACAACAGTAAATACATTTTATGTGTTTTCAGCACCCAGAAAACACTGTTTTCTGCAACAACGCACGACGATAGCGTGACGTTAAGCAAAATAAAAAACTGAAGTAGGGAGACTGCCACATGTCCATTTTTGTCCGCCTCATGGGCGCCGCCGCCATTGCCACCGCGAGTATGGCCGCAACACCTGTCTTTGCCGAAGGCGGCACCCTCGTCATCGCATCCAATCAAGTACCGCGCCATCTAAACGGCGGGGTGCAGTCGGGCATCGCGACGGCCGTACCCTCGACTCAGATTTTCGCATCCCCCCTGCGCTATGACGAAAACTGGGAACCGCAGCCCTATCTGGCTGAAAGCTGGGAAACCGCTGCCGACGGGTTGAGTGTGACGCTTAACCTCGTGAAAAACGCGACGTTTCATGACGGCAAGCCTATCACGTCCGAAGATGTTGCGTTCTCGATCATGACGATCAAGGAAAACCACCCGTTCAAATCCATGTTCGCGCCGGTCGAAGCCATCGAAACGCCAGACGCGCACACCGCCGTCATCAAACTCAGCCAACCGCACCCGGCGCTGTTGCTGGCGCTGTCGCCCGCCCTCGCCCCGATCATGCCCAAGCATATCTATGACGACGGACAGGACATCAAATCCCATCCGGCGAATTCGGCCCCCGTCGGCTCGGGCCCTTTCAAGCTGTCGGAATTCACCCCCGGCGAAGCCGTGGTGATGAAGAAGAACCCGAATTTCTTTATCGAAGGCCGTCCCAAGCTCGATGAGATCATCGTGCGGATCATCAAGGATCCGTCCGCGGTCCTGATCGCGATGGAGAACGGCGAGGCGGATATCTATCCGTTCATGGCCGGATCACAGGAGATCAAGCGGCTTGAGAAAGTCGATTCGCTGGTGATCACCGATCAAGGGTATGCCGCCGTCGGGCCGCTGAACTGGCTGGCATTCAACACAAAATCAGAAAAGCTGTCGGATGTGCGGGTCCGTCAGGCGATTGCCTATGCCACGGACCGCGAATTCATCACCAAGGCGCTGCACCGCGGTGTATCCACCCCGCAGCGCGGTCCGATCATCGAAAGCTCGCCGTTTTTTGACGACACCATCGAACCCTATGACGTCGACCTCGACAAGGCCAACGCGCTGATGGCCGAAGCCGGGTTTGCCGACGGCATGGACCTGACGATCGACTTCATCCCCGGTCCCAAAGAACAGCAGCAATCACTGGCGGAGTATCTGAAATCCCAGCTCAAGAAGATCGGCATCAACGTGACCGTGCGCGCCGCGCCCGATTTCCCGACCTGGGCGGGCCGCATTTCCAGCTATGATTTTGAACTGACGATGGACGTGGTGTTCAACTGGGGGGATCCGGTGATCGGTGTCCACCGCACCTATCTGAGCAGCAACATCGTGCCCGGCGTGATCTGGTCCAACACCCAACAATACAGCAACGCGCGTGTCGACGAATTGCTGACACAGGCCGCAGTCGAGCTGGATCAGGCCAAGCGCAAGGAGCTGTATTCCGAATTTCAGCAGATCGTCGCGCAAGACCTGCCAATCTACTGGATCAACGCGACGCCCTATCACACAGCCTACAGCACCAAGATCAAAAATCCGCCTGTGGGCATCTGGGGCACCATGCACCCGATGGATATGGTCGAAATCGACAACTGATCTAGGGCCCCTGCCGGGGGGTGGTCGATGCGCCCCCCGCTTGCCCTCTCCTGTTCTGCGGAGGCGACATGACCTTTTCCTTCATCCTGCGCCGAATTGGCTATGGCCTGTTGCTGATGCTGGGGGTCGTTGTGCTGAACTTCCTGCTTATTCGGCTCGCCCCCGGTGATCCTGCGGTCGTCATTGCGGGCGAAATGGGCGGTGCCACCCAGGAAATGCTGGATCAGATCCGTGCAGACTACGGTCTGGACAAGCCGGTTCTGGTGCAGCTGGGCATCTACATCACCAATATCGCGCAATTTGATCTGGGCGAGAGTTTCTTTTTCAACCAACCGGTCGCCAAGCTGATTGGCCAGCGGATCGGACCGACGATCCTGCTGGTGATCACGGCGCAAATCCTGTCGATCCTGATTGGCGTGTTTCTGGGTGTCATCGCCGCACGCAAACCCAACGGTGTGCTGTCGGGTTTCGTGTCGATCTTTGCCACCATCGGCTATGCGGTGCCGGTGTTCTGGACCGGCATCATGTTGGTGATCCTGTTTGCCAGCGTGCTGCCGATATTTCCCGTTGAGGGAATGCAATCGGTGCGCCTGCGCGATGCCGGGCCGCTGACCAAGACATTGGATGTGCTGCACCATCTGGTACTGCCTGCGTTCACCCTCGCGATTATTTATCTGGCGCAATACGCCCGCCTCAGCCGCGCGTCGATGATGGATGTGCTGGGGTCCGACTACATTCGTACCGCCCGCGCCAAAGGGGCATCCGAAAAATCGGTCCTGTTCAAACACGCCCTGCGCAATGCCGCGCTGCCGATCCTGACGGTGGCGGGCCTGCAATTCGGGAATCTCATTTCCGGTGCGCTGCTGGTCGAGACGGTGTTCAACTGGCCCGGTATGGGGCGATTGGCGTTTGATTCCATCCTGCGGCGGGATTATCCCACCGTCTTGGGCGTGCTGTTCTTTGCCGCGTCTATGGTGGTTGTCGCCAATATCCTGACCGATCTGAGCTATCGCTGGGCCGATCCCAGACTGAGAGGCCGTTCATGAAGGACCCGACAATCCGCGCTGCTATCGGGGGCGAACCGCCCGCGAAACCACAGTTTTATGTGGCGCAAAGCCCCGGCCGTGAGGCATGGCGTATGTTCGTGCGCAACCGAACGGCGGTATTCGGGCTGGTATTGCTGGTCATCATCCTGGCGTTGACGCTCTATGGCAGCTTGATCTACGGCGGCGATGCGTTCGATATCGTCTGGGCCCCGCATGAGCGACCACTGGCCACGCCCGAATTTCCGATGGGCACAGACTATCTGGGCCGCGACATTGTCGCCGGAATGCTCAAGGGTGGCGGGCCGACGATGGCCGTGGGGGCAGCTGCAGCCCTGATTACAATGGTGATCGGCATTACACTGGGCGCGCTTTCGGGGTATTATGGCGGCTGGGTCGACAATTTGCTGATGCGGTTTACCGAGTTTTTTCAGGTGTTGCCCGCATTGCTGTTCGCGATGGTGCTGGTCACGCTGTTTTCGCCCTCGCTCTGGACAATCGCATTCGCCATCGGTGTGGTCAGTTGGCCACAGACGGCGCGCCTGACACGGGCAGAATTCCTCAAGATCAAAGAGCTGGAATACGTCACCGCCGCCCGCGCCATCGGGGCCAAGAACAAGCGGATCATCTGGAAAGTCATCCTGCCTAATGCCGCACCGCCCCTGATCGTCTCAGCAACGCTGACCATCGGCGTGGCGATCCTGTTCGAGGCAGGGCTTTCGTTTCTGGGACTTGGCGATCCCAACGTGATGTCATGGGGCCTGATGATCGGCGCGAACCGCGACTATATTCTGGACGCGTGGTGGCCGGTGACCTTTCCCGGCCTTGCGATTTTCCTCACTGTGCTGGCGGTGTCGCTGATCGGCGACGGGCTGAACGATGCCTTCAATCCAAAACTGAGAGAACGATGAGCGCACTACTGGAAATCACCGATCTGAACGTCACCTTCAACACCCGCCATGGGGACGTGACGGCGCTGGATTCCGTGTCACTGCATGTAAATGAGGGCGAAACACTTGGCGTAGTCGGCGAATCCGGCTGTGGCAAGTCGATCACGGCGCTGTCGGTGATGGGATTGATCCCGTCGCCGCCGGGCAAGATTGCGGGCGGGTCGATCCGCCTGAATGGTGAGGAACTGACCACCGCCACGCCCGCCCGCATGCGCGCCATCCGCGGGGCCGAGGCGGCGATGATCTTTCAGGAGCCGATGACGTCGCTGAACCCCGTGTTCACCGTGGGCGCACAGATTGCCGAAGCGATCATGCTGCATCAGAAGGTCAGTGCGTCAAAGGCGATGAAG
>Ga0115567_10004385_pt1 | contig 13783 bp, 13 predicted proteins | sample COGITO_mtgs_1204_2_FD_88679 | JGI IMG/M metagenome (GOLD analysis project Ga0115567, IMG submission 88679) | Pelagic marine microbial communities from North Sea - COGITO_mtgs_120412 | ecosystem: Environmental > Aquatic > Marine > Epipelagic | place: Germany:Helgoland, sampling site Kabeltonne...
CTGATAAAGTTTCAATTAATACTGCAGCAGTTCAAAATCCAGAAGTAATAATTGAAAGTTCAAAAAAATTTGGATCTCAATGCATTGTAGTAGCAATTGATGCAAAAAAAAACCAGGATAAATGGGAAATTTTCACTCACGGTGGAAGAAAAAATGCTGGAATTGATGCAATTGAGTTTGCAAAAAAAATGGAAAATAGTGGAGCAGGCGAACTATTAGTAACGTCAATGGACAGAGATGGTACTCAAGTTGGCTATGATATTGAGCTTATGTCTAAGATATCTTCAAAAGTAAATATTCCAGTGATTGCATCTGGTGGAGTAGGTAATTTAGATCATCTAGTAGATGGAATTAAATTGGGAAATGCTAGTGCGGTTCTGGCAGCATCGATATTTCACTATGGCAAACATTCTGTAAAGGAGGCTAAGGAATATTTGGATTCAAAAGGAATTCCTGTTAGAATTTAATATGCTTAATACATTAGAAAATTTGATCAAACTTGCTCGAGAAAGAAAATCATCACCTGTTGATGGATCTTATACAAATAAACTACTTACAGATAAATCTTTAAGCAAATCAAAAGTTTTAGAAGAAGTTGATGAGTTGATTGAGGCTGTAGATGAAAATTCTAATAAGATTCATGAAGCTGCCGATGTATTCTACCATTTGCTAATGTATCTTGAGGCAAATGACATAAAAATTGAAGATGTAATGCAAGAATTAGAAAAAAGAAAAAAATGAGTTATGATAACAATAATATTTTTGCAAAAATATTAAGAGGAGAGATACCTTGTAACAAAATTTATGAGGATGATTTTGTTTTATCCTTTCATGATATTAATCCTCAAAAAAAAATTCATGCTTTGGTTATTCCAAAAGGAAAATATATCGATTTAGATGACTTTACTCTAAATGCTTCATCTGAGGAGATGGTAGGTTTATTAAAAGGCATAAATATAGTTGCAAAAACGCTAGGTGTTTCAACAGAAGTAGGCAAAGGCTATAGAGTTCTAGCTAATATTAGTGATCATGGTGGTCAAGAGGTTCCTCATTTACACTTCCATTTATTTGGAGGAGAAAATGTTGGTAAAATGGTTGAGTGATAGAAGAGGTTAAAAGAAATTACCTAGAAATAAATTCACTTCAAGATCTTCAAGAGGTAACTGAGCCTACAAAGGATTATTCTTTAAATTTGCTAGATCCAATTAATTTTCAATTGAACAAGTTTTTTTATAAAAATATTGGCCAAAATCACAAATGGGTAGATCGATTAGTTTGGACAGAAACTCAATGGATAGATTATGTTTCTAAAGATAAAGTTCAAACTTATATCTTGAAATACAAAGATGATCTTGCAGGTTTTTTTGAATTAATTTTTCATTTTGAAAAAAAAGAAGTTGAAATAGCTTACTTTGGTATATTAGAGGAGTTTCGTAATAAGAAATTAGGGTCATATTTATTATCACAGGCAATAAAAAAGTCATTTAGTCAAAATATTGACCGAGTTTGGGTTCACACCTGCTCACTTGATCACAAAAATGCGTTAAATAATTATATCGCTAGAGGCATGAAAATTTTTAAAACTGAAATTATCAAAATCTAGTTTTGTTTAGGTGATTTGAATAAATTTTTATCAACTTGTTGATTTTCCTTAATTGATGAAATGTATGTAACAGAGATATTTTGATATACATCTTTAGTTTGCCACCCAATTAAATGAAAAGATTTTTTGTCAAAAAAAATATTAATTTCATTATTATTTTCAATTATTTTAAAATTTATATATGCATCATCTATTATCTGTTCATTCAATATGTTTATTTTTTTAATTAAAAACTTTTTATCTAATAATAAATTTAATGGTGTTTTCTTTAGAGAATATTGATGAAAGTTCGGTTTTTTTCCAATATATAATATTTTACCATTCGATACTAAAATTTTATTATTTTTTGTATATTTACAATAAATTTTCTTTGGATATTGAATTGTACAATTTCCAATTTCAATTTTTCCATTTATATTTTGTTCAAAATTAAAATTTAAATTTTTGATACTTTGTAAATTTTCTATAATTTTTTCTTTGTTACTTGCTTGAGCATTCGAAGTCAAAATTAAAAAGATAAAAATAATTAGATACTTAAACATTAAAGCACATCTCTTTTTCCTACATGATTTGCTTTGCTAACAATTCCATCTGCTTCCATCATATCAATGATTCTTGCAGCTCTATTGTAGCCAATTTGAAGTTTCCGTTGTAGAAATGATGTTGATGCTTTACCTTCAGATCTTATAATTTCAAGAGCTGATTGATATAACTCGTCTTTATCACCTTGGTTTTTGACATCACCAATCTCTTTTTCATCAGCAAAATTTAAAATCTCATCTACATAATCAGGCTCAGCTTGTGTTCTCACTGAATTATTAATTTTTTCAATTTCATTATCAGAAACAAAAGGTGCATGAATTCGGACTATTTTATTAGCTGAAGACATATAAAGCATATCTCCTTTACCTAGTAATTGCTCAGCTCCTTGCTCACCAAGTATAGTTCTGCTATCTATTTTAGAGGTAACTTGAAAAGATATCCTTGTTGGAAAATTTGCTTTAATAGTTCCAGTTATCACATCAACACTAGGTCTTTGAGTAGCCATTATTATATGGATTCCAGCAGCTCTCGCCATCTGAGATAATTTTTGTATATAATTTTCTATTTCTTTTCCAGCAACTAGCATCAAGTCGGACATTTCATCTACAACCACAACAATATAGGGCATAGGTAATTTATGTTTGGTGTTATATCCGTCTATGTTTCTAACACCTTCTTTTGTCATTAATCTATATCTACTTTCCATTTCTTTAACGACCCACCCAAGTACAGATGATGCTTTTTTTGCTTCTGTTATAACTGGACATAAAAGATGTGGAATCCCCTCGTATGTTGAAAGTTCAAGCATTTTTGGATCAATTAAAATAAATTTACATCTCTCCGGGGTATGTCGATAAAGTAAAGATAATATAATTGTGTTTATACAAACAGATTTTCCAGAACCTGTAGTTCCAGCAATAAGTAGATGAGGCATAGATGCCAAGTCACCAACAATAGGTTTGCCAGAAATATTTTTTCCAAGAGCAATTGGAAGTTTGATTTCTTTTTTTTTAAAATCAGCATGATTTAAAATCTCACTTAAGTAAACATTTTCTCTTGAATTATTTGGAAGCTCAATTCCTATAGTATTACTTCCTGGTATCGTTGCGATTCTGGCAGACTCAGAGCTTGTATTTCTAGCAATATCATCAGAAAGGTTTATTATTTTGGATACTTTTACACCAGCCGCAGGTTCAAACTCATTAAGCGTTACCACAGGTCCGTGACTAACTTTTTTGATATTTCCACTTACCCCAAAATCCATTAATATTTTTTCTAAAAATTCAGAATCAATATTTTCACTTTCATTAAAATTTTCTCTTTCTTTTTTACTAGGAATTTTTAACAAATTTATATTAGGTAATTGAAATTTAAGTTTATTGTTAGCTTTGCTCTCTGTTTTTATAAATGGTAGGTCTTCTTGAATAAGATTTTTAATTTCATCTTGCGGAATGTATTCATTTATTATTTCACTTTTATCTGTATAATTTTTACTTTCTTTTTTCGTAAATATATTCCAGACATTTTTAAATGATAAATAAAAATATTTTGGACTAAAATTAATACTTTTAAGAAACAAAACTATTATCAATAAAATTAAAATATAGAAAAATATACTTTCATTTATTTCTATAAGAGAATTAAAAAATGTTTGATTCAAATAGTTACCAACAAAACCACCGTTACCATTTATATAAAGAGTAAACCCTTTAGAAAAAAAATAAGTTAAAAATAGAGTTCCCAACAAACAGTAAAGAGTAGCAAAAAAAGTATTTTCAATGATTAAGAAAAATTCTTTAATTCTAAAAATATTTATACCAGTAATTATAAAAGTAACTGCCAATAGATAAGATATTAAACCAATTGATTGAAATAATAAGTCAGAAATAAAGCTTCCTTGAAAACCTAATAAATTTTTAATCTCACTATTTTCGGGAAAAATGAAATTTGGATCTTCAGGAGAATAAGTTAATAGCGCTGCCAACAACATTGCACCTCCAAAAAAAGTGATAGCCCCAAGTATTTCTGCTAATCTTTTAATGGCAAAATTCATTAATAAATTGGCTGTTTTTTTAATTTTCATAAAAATATTTCAACTTAATCACTTTGTATCATCTAATTATTATTGTTAAAATTAAAAATATTATGAGAGTTTGTATATTAGGTGATGGGTTATCAGCATTAACTTTGGCAAAGGCGTTAATTAATCAAAATATTTTTGTAGATATGTTTGCCAAAAAAAAAGCATACAATATTAATCAGACCAGAACACTTGGTATTTCAAAATATAATTTAGATTTTTTTAACAAGAATATAATTAATGTAGAAAAACTTATTTGGAAAATAAAAAGAATCGAAATTTTTACTGATAATCTTAAAGATGAAAAATTGTTGAATTTTAAAAATGATAATAGTCAACTTTTTTCAATTATTAGAAATAATGAGTTGTATAAAATATTAGAAAATAATTTATTTAAAAACAAATATTTTAAAAAAATAATTACTATTAAAGAAAATCTATCTTTAATTAAAGATTATGAACTAATTATAAATTGTGATTATGATCACAAAATAACTAAAAAACATTTTAGTAAAAAAATCATTAAAAAATATAATAGTTTGGCCTATACAACTATTATTAATCACGAAAAAATTTACAATGATACTGCTGTACAAATTTTTACTAAACTAGGACCTTTAGCTTTCTTGCCTATTTCTAAAAATCAAACTTCTGTAGTGTATTCAATTCAAAGCAGAAATAAAAAAAATGATAATATCGAAGAGTTGATTCATCGTTATAATTTTAAATACAAGATCAATAAAATTGAAAAAATTGAGAATTTTGAGTTAAAATCTTTAAACCTAAGATCATACCATCATAATAATATACTAGCTTTTGGAGATTTGCTTCATAGGGTACACCCACTTGCGGGTCAGGGATTTAATATGACTATTAGAGATATTATAGAAATTACAAAAATAATAAAAAAAAAATTAGAATTTGGTTTGCCTTTTGACAAATCAGTCTGTATTGAATTTCAAAACAATATTAGACATAGAAATTTAATTTTCTCTAATGGAATTAATTTAATTCATGAATTTTTTAATATAGAAAGAAAATCAAAAAATGATTTGTTAAGCAAATCAATTAAATTTTTTGGAAATAATTCTTCAATAAATAAAATATTTACCAAAATTGCTGATAGAGGAATTTTCTTTTAAATTACTGAAGCGTATTATTTTCAAAAATATCATGAGAATACGTTCTTAATATTTCATTAATCTTATTTTTTCTCAAATCAATAGTTTTGGCTTCCAAAAGAACTTGTTTTTCCTCTAAGGAGAATGGCGAGGCCATTGCTAAAGCGTTTATCGTTTCATTTAGACTTTGTTTTTCAAGAGCTTTCCAATTAATAATAAATCCTCTTTTTTCAAATAATGATTTTAAATCTTTAAAAATTAGTTCAAGGTCTGCAAATTTAAGCTCTTCTTTTTTATCTTTAAGATCATTTTCAAAAGTATCAAAATTAATTTTACATTGTCTATATTTTTTATCAGATTGTATTTCATTAATTACTTCAAATCTTACTAAGCCCTGTAGTTCAATTAAAAAACTTCCATTTTCAGATTTCTTTAAACTAGTTATTTTACCTAAGCATCCAATTTTGTGCAATTTTGGAACTAATTCTTCGTTATTATTTGAACTTAAAGGCTGTATCATCCCTATTAATTTATTTAATTTCATGCTGTCGTTAACCATATCAATATATCTAGGCTCAAAAATATTTAATGGTACCGACGTTTTTGGAAAAAGAATAAAATTACTTAATGGAAAAACAGGTATTATTTTAGGTAAGTTTTGTTTCATTTTATTTATTAAAAAGTTTAAAATATAACATTTTTATCTAAATTACCATATGGATCTTGATATAGGAAAAAAATTTATCCAAGAAAAAAAATTTGATCAAGCATTATCTTTTTTTTTAAATGAATTAGAAAAAGGAAACAAATCTATAAGATTATATTTTTTTTTAGGATTTATTTATTTTGAACTAAATCAAATTGAAAATAGTATAAATTATTATAAGTTAGCTCTAAAAATTGAGCCAAATTCATTAGAAATTATTTTAAGCCTTGGTAATGCCAACTATGTTTTGGGAAATTTTTTGTCAGCAAAAAATTTATATTTAAAAGCTATAAAGTTAAATCCATATAATCCTAGAGGATATTATGGTCTTTATTTAATCAAACCCCAATATCTTACTTCTAGTTATATTCCAAATCTAATTAAAATTAAAAAAAGAAGTATAAATTTAAATGATAATTATTTAGTCGAATATTTATTATCAAAAATAGCAAAACAAAAAAATGATTATGATACTGAATTAAAACATCTAAAGAATTATCAAAATGATTGTTTTAAATCTAGAAACGATCATAATTTACAAGGTCTATTTTACTATAACAAAATTATATCCCAGCATTTTAATAAAATTAAATTTAATAAAAATATATCTGATAATATGGAATTAAAGAATATTTCACCAATATTCATAATAGGTCTACCACGATCAGGATCAACATTAGTTGAGTCTATACTTAGTGCTGCTAAAAGTGATATAATCAGTTTGGGTGAAACTTCAATTTTTAATACATCAATAATTAATCAAATTAAAAACCAAATATTTCAAAAGAATTTTAAATTAGAAAAGTACACTTTAAATATTAATCTTAGTGAGTTAAAGGCTAATATTACTAATAGATATAAAAATTATCTTCCCAAGAATAAAGGAAAAATATTTTTTATTGATAAATCATTAGAAAATTTTTTTAATATTGAATCAATTTTAAATATTTTTCCAAATGCCAAATTTATTAATACTAAAAGAAATTATAATGACTCTGCAATTGCTATATATCAAGCCATGTTACCTGATTTGCCATGGACACATTCTATTTCAGATATATTAAAGTATATAGATAACTACATAAAAATAATAAGTTTTTATGAAAAAAATTATTCAAATCAAGTTTTAACAATAGATTTAGAAAAATTGACTAATAATCAGGAGTTTTATACTAAAAAAATATTTGAATTTTGTAATTTATCTTGGACACCAGAAATTTTAAAGTTTTATATAAAAAAAAATTTAATAGTTAAAACATTAAGCAATACTCAAATTAGAGGTCAAATTACTCCATATAATCAAAAAAAATATAAATTTTATGAGACACTTTTGAAAAATTATAGAAGCAAATATGATTGGTTAAATTAGTTATTTATTTATAATATATTTACAATGATATTTTGGATTGCTTCTTATCCCAAAAGTGGGAACACATGGCTTAGAACTTTAATTAGTTCTTACTATTATTCAAAAGATGGAATTTATTCTGATAATATAATTAAAAGAATAGGTCAATTTCCAGAGAAAAGGCACTTTACAGAATTTAAATATGATCAAAATATTATTACTGACACTTCAAGACTTTGGATAAAAGCACAACAAAAAATAAATCAAGATAAACAACTTAGATTTTTTAAAACCCATAATGCTTTTGGGGCTTTAAATAATCAAAAGTTTACTAATAGAGAAAATTCAATAGGGTGTATTTATATAGTTAGAGATCCTAGAAATATAATAACGTCTTTAAAAAATCATTATGAGATGAATGATGAACAAGCTTTAAAATGGATGGCTAATGAAAAGCAATTTATTTATGATGTTCAAAACTTAGAAAAAGATGGTTACAGTGATTTTCAGTTTATAAGTTCTTGGGAAACTAATTATAAATCTTGGACAGTTCAAAAACAAATACCTATAAAACTTGTTAAATACGAAAGTTTATTAAATGAAACCTATATGGTTTTTAAGGACATTGTTGAGTTTATTAATAAATTAACTGGTATTAATAAAAAAATAGACAGGGAGAGATTGAAAAATTCAGTACAATCTACTTCATTTATTAAATTAAAAAATAATGAAAAAAAACATGGTTTTTCTGAGTCAATTTTGTCTAAAAAATCAAACAAAAAAATTCCATTTTTTTTTCTGGGTCCTGAAAATGATTGGAGAAAAATTTTGTCGCATGATTTAAAAACAAAGCTTAATAAAACTTATGAAAGAAATTTAAAAGAGCTATCTTATATTTAGTATTTAATAAATTATTTTCACACTTGCTATATTTTTAAAAAACTACTAACTTTAAGAATTATATAACAAGCGGGCATAGCTCAGTGGTAGAGCGTCTCGTTGCCAACGAGAAGGTCGAGGGTTCGACCCCCTTTGCCCGCTCCAATATTATGAATAATAAAAACCAACTAAATATAAATGAAATATTTAGTTTGGCTGTTCGAAATCAAAACAACAATAATTATCAAGTTGCTACAGATTTATACAAACAGATTCTAAAAATAAATCCAAATCTTGTAGAGGCTTATAATAATTTGGGATTTATATATGGTCTAAAGGGACAAAATGAAAAAGCAAAAGAATGTTATGAAAAAGCAATTGAAATAAGGCCAAGTTTCATTAGTGCACATCAGAATCTAGGGTTGATATTTCAAAAATTAGGAAACTACAAGGAAGCAAAAAAATGTTATGAAAAAGTGCTCGAGGTCAATCCTAATTTAATTAATGTTCAGTATAATTTAGGTCTAGTGTTTCAAAAATTAGGAAACTACAAGGAAGCAAAAAAATGTTATGAAAAAGTGATCGATATAAATCCAAGAACTGCAGAAGCACATAATAACCTTGGTATTGTTTTCTCAAATATGGGTAAATTTAATCAAGCTATTAATTGTTACTCAGAAGCAATTATAAATAATAGAAAATATAAAAAAGCAAAACAAAATTTAATTTTATCCTTATCCAGTGTTATTTCTGACAATAATAATTCAATTGTTAAAGCAAATAATGATTTAAAAAATTTACATAACAATTTTGTACTAAAAGATTTTTTTAAAAATGAAAATTTATCAATCTTTTTTAAAAAATCTAATAAGATTATTAAAAAAATTAATAATGATATTCAAGATATAGAATATCAAGAAACTCAAACCTATAGAAGAAATTCAGAAGACCTAAATTGTAAAAGACATCATAAAATATTTAACCAAAACAAAATAATTCCAAAAAATTGTTTTAGTTGTTTTAAAATTCAAATTGAGCCAAAAAATGTATCAGAGTTAATTAAATTATTTTTTATTTTTGATAATTTTGAATTTCCAAATAATAATTGGAGAAAATGTATGATAGAATTAAGACCAAAAGTTTCAGGAACTTACAAAGGTTTGATTTATTGTTCTACTGTAAATGAAGCAAACACGATTTTAGAAAATCTAAATCCTATATTAAATTTTATTTTAATAAATACAGTTGGTATTAAAAGAGGATGTTCAGAATTTTATGAACCATTTCCTAATTTTAAACAAATTGATAGTAAAGAATCTAATTTTATGAATTATAACAATAAATGGGAGAATATTGAAAAAGTAGAAGATGCTAAAGAAATTTTTAAACAAAAAAAATTTGTAGAAACTGTATCAGGTCTGTCCATTTCAGATTTTTTGATTATAAATAATTGGTTAAATTATGCAAAATTAATAGACGACCTATCTTATAAAGATTTAAGCACTGATTTTATCTATTCAGATTATTTAATTAAAAAAATGTCAAATCAATTAGAATTAAGAAGAAAAGAATTTTTACGATAAAATAATTTTTATGGACGAACTTTTAAAGAAAAAATGCAAACCTTGCGAAGGAGGTGTTTTGCCATTTGATATATCTGAAATTCATAAATATCAAAAAAAAGTAGATGGCTGGGATATTTTAACAGATTCAAAAAAAATTTTCTTTCTAAATAAAAAATTTAAATTTAAAAATTTTTCAGATAGTCAAAATTTTATAAATAAAGTTGGAGAAATTTCAGAAAATGAAGGCCATCATCCAGACATATTGTTTGGTTGGGGTTATGCCGAAATAAAAATCACTACACATGCTATAGAGGGATTGTCAGAAAATGATTTTATTTTAGCAGCTAAAATAGATAAATTAATTAATGTCTAAAATGTCTAGTTTTTGAAAAAACTAGTATCGTGTCAGTCTCGTTAGCAAAATTAATAATTTCCTTGTCTCTAAGAGATCCAGAAGGTTGTATAACTGCAGTCACACCTGATTGAACTAATTTTTCAATTCCATCAACGAATGGAAAAAATGCATCAGATGCAGCTACTATGTCCTCTTTTGTTTTCATAAATTTTTCCATTTTATCTATTGCAATTTGACAACTATCCAAACGACTTGGTTGGCCTGACCCAATTCCTACCGTGGTCTCGTTCGTTGCAATTACTATCGCATTAGATTTTACATACCGGCAAATATTGAATGCAAAAATAAGATTTTTCATTTGTTTGGAAGTTGGCTTTCTTTTAGAAACAATTTTAAAATCTTTATTGCTAAATTTTTTTAAATCCTCTGTTTGTACTAATAATTCTTCATTTGAAGAAATTAACTTCAATTTTTCTTTGATAGAATAATTGGTAGCATCAATTAATCTTAAATTTTTCTTCTTTTTTAATAATTTAAGTGCATCTTTATCAAAGCCATTTCCGATAATGACTTCTAGAAATAATTTATTTAATTCTGTCGCTAAATTTCTACCTATCTTAAAATTACACGACACTATTCCTCCAAAAGCACTAATAGGATCACATGCAAGTGCTGATTTATAGCTTTTAAGATGATCTTTATGTATTGAAACTCCACATGGATTAGCATGTTTAATTATGGCTGTTCCAATATTTTTTGGTAGTGATTTTGAAATAGTTAAAGCTGAAAATATATCGTTATAATTATTATAACTTAGTTGCTTTCCATGAATTTGATCTAATTTTATAGAGCTATTTTTTGAATATATAGCACTTTCTTGATGTGGATTTTCTCCATAACGTGGAGTTTCAAATAGATTTGTATGATAAATTTTTTTTTTAGGAAAAATTATATTATTTTTTTTATTAAAATAATCGGAAATAACCGAATCATAATAAGCAGTTTCTGTAAAAGCAATTCTTGATAATTTTTCTCTAAATTTCAAGGATGTGCCTCCTTTATTCTTTTTTAACTCTTCAATTAGTTCCACATATTGATCTGACGAGGTAATAACCGTTACATCTTGATAGTTTTTGGCTGCAGATCTGACCATTGTTGGCCCACCCACATCAATATTTTCAATTATTTTTTTGTGATTCTTAGTATTTCTTAATGTTTCTTCAAAGGGGTAAAAGTTTACAATAACTAAATCTATATTTTCAAAATTATTATTTCTTAAGTCTTTTAAGTGTATTTTACTTTTTCTTTTGTTCAAAATCCCAGCATGTATTTTTGGATGAAGAGTTTTCACTCTACCTTCTAAAATTTCAGGCGAACTAGTGAATTCAGAAACTTCTAAGCACTTAAATCTTAACTTTTTAATTTCTCTATAAGTACCCCCTGAACTAATAATTTTTACATTATTTTTTTTTAAAAAATTAAGAAGTGGTTTTAAATTGTTTTTATCTGAAACTGAAATAAGAGCTGTTTTTATTTTTTTCATTATATTTTAGTAATTTCCCATTTTATGATTTGGCTTTCGTCTTTACTAATTCCTGATATGCATATGTTTTGATTATCTTTATATGAATTTTTATTACCTAAATATAATCCATTATCAATATTTATATCAAAATTATCACAACTAAATTTCCAACCTTCATCTTCTAATTCTATTAGGATTGACTTGTTATCTTGTGTTTTCATTACTTTTGAACTTGGTTCCAAGTGAAATCTTATATCGAATCTGATATCTCTCAACTTATCTTTTCTTAATAATTTATCAAATCCGATAAATTTTGTTTGTTCCGGATAAAATTCGATTTCTCTTTCATGAATTGTTTGAAACTTTTTTAAATACCCATCATGTGAACCTGATATTTTCCAATAATTATCCTCAAACACTAAATTTTTTTTAATTATACGAATACCTTTATCAACAATTATATTTGACTTATCTAATTTTCTATAATCACAAGAAGAATGATCTTCAATTGACAAAGTGCTTTGTAAAGCAGTACTTTTTGAAAGTTTATTCAACTTGTTTCTATTATTAGGAAAATATCCAGAGTTTGTTATTAGTTTTTTACCATTTGAGAAAATTTCAAATGAAAGAGCACCAGATTGATAAAATTTTGAAAAATTATTACTAGGACTCTCTCCTATATCCATTGTTAATATAATTTTTTTATTTTTAAGAATGGCATAACCTGCGATCTCTTTACTTTCATTTTTAAATACATATCCAAATCTTTTTAAATATTGATCAAACTCAATATTATTTGAGATGTAGTTACCATTAAATAGAAGATCTTGATTAATGTCTTGCCAAATAAAAGCATAACTTTGACCAAGATAATATATTGTTTCATCAATATATTCAGGAATTATGTTTTGAGATTCTTTAAACCACTCTCTAATTAAAATAAAATATTTTAAGTAGAAGATTAATTGTTTTATATTTCTAGATTTTGGAAAACCCTGATTGTCAATTGATGATTTTATTATCTTTTTTAAAAGGGCCAATCCATTAGTAAGATACTTATTTTCCTCTTTGTATGATAGCCCTGTTAAAATTATTGCCGCACATCCAACAATTTTATTTTCAACCTCTGACAAATTTTTGATTTCATTTAGAAGATGATTTGTTTGTTTTTGAATACTTTGGTTAAACTTTTTCTTAAATTCTTCTTCACAATCTTCATAAGTCAATTGATGATTGGATAACCAAGAAATTATTCTTTTAGAAGTGATGTCAAAATCCCAGCTGTTTTTATTATAGTGATGGTTTTCGTTGATCCAATTATTTATAACTGTTTGAGTTGTCTTTTTTGATGATTTTAAATCAAGGCTAAAAAACCAAAAAAAATTATTTAATTTTTCAAATTCTTCGTATTTTAAATCATTTTGCCAAATACTTTCTAAGGCAAAGTCTTCAATTTTATATTTTTTTTTTTGATATTTTACTATTGATGATATTAAGTAAGGACTTGGTTTGTAACCAAAAGCAATATCTTTAATTTTAGAAATTTTTTTGTCATAAAAATTTGAGTTTTGATAAAATTGTTTTAAATTTAATTTAAAAGTAAAATAAATTTGGCCCAATTCTGCTATAATATTTTTGATGGTCATTAACTTATTTTAATTTTAATAAATTAATATTTTTTTTTATATCTCCATTATTACTTTTAAATACAGTTGTTCCAGAAACAAGGATGTTGGCACCAGCCTCAATTGCTGATTGACAATTATCAAAATTAATTCCTCCATCAATTTCAATGTCAAAATACAAATTATTTTTAGATTGGATTTTTTTGAGCTCTCTAATTTTATCTAAAACTTCAGGCATAAATTTTTGACCTCCAAATCCAGGATTTACACTCATTATTAAAACTAAATCTATCTTTTCTAGGTAGTTATTAATCAAATCAATTTTAGTCTCTGGATTAAGTGAAACACCAACTTTTTTATTTAAACTTTTAATCTTTAGAATAGATTCCTCCAAATTATCAGTTGCCTCAGGATGAATTGTAATAATATCAGC
>Ga0115567_10004390_pt1 | contig 13771 bp, 17 predicted proteins | sample COGITO_mtgs_1204_2_FD_88679 | JGI IMG/M metagenome (GOLD analysis project Ga0115567, IMG submission 88679) | Pelagic marine microbial communities from North Sea - COGITO_mtgs_120412 | ecosystem: Environmental > Aquatic > Marine > Epipelagic | place: Germany:Helgoland, sampling site Kabeltonne...
GATACGGGCACTGACACGTCATTTATGGATTTTTATCTAGATGGCCACCGTTCAGTTATTTTACTTGCAAAAAGGCACTCATCTGATCTTATGTCTACTGCCCGGATTCCTTATGATGATGCGGTAAGACTACACCTCCTTAACGGTGTCTTCCGAATTTGATAGTTATTTGTGTTCATAACAAATAATCTAAGCAGGAGATAGTATGGATAATAAAGTATTTTACATAGTGTTGGCGGTTCTTGTCGCTGCATTTGTCACATTTGCAGTCGTAACAAAAGAACCTACTGAAGAAAAAGAACGACTTGGCTATGCCCATGAAGATGAAGGCCGCAAGCATGTTGACGACAAAGAGTATGACGATAGCGCTGAGCCACTGACATCAGGGGCACATGCAAGCCCAATACCATGGGGTTCGTACGAGAGTGATCTGAAAGAAGTTAACACGATTCACAATCTTGAACATGGTGGTATCTATGTGTCGTATCAGCCCAACCTACCAGATGAGCAAGTACAGGCAATGAAAGAGCTGCTTTTTGAACCCTATGGTGATAGTGAGTTTAAACCTAAAAAAGTAATACTAGCACCACGAGCGGCTAACTCATCACCAATAGTTGTCAGCTCATGGCTACGCAGCATGAAGCTTGAGAAATTCGATGCACAAAAGATCCTAGATTATTATGAGACAAATGCTGGTAAAAGCCCTGAGCCACTTGCGCAATAGTTTATAAAGCGACTATGAAATACTTGTGACTCTACGGTATAGTAGAGGTATATGTTTGATGGAATAACTGAATCTATCGGTATGTTTCTGAGCCAGCACGTGGTCGCAGTAGCGTTTATTTTGGCGGGAGCCTACCTAGCGCTTTTTATCGCTATGAAATTTATCGAGAAAATCACTCGTAGAGCTATCCGTAAAGGTAAATTCAAAACAGCCAAAGATGAACAGCAACGTGAGGATACGTTGATTGCAACACTCGAGCGAACGGTACGCGTGGTCATAATTGTTGTAGCATTTTTCATGGTGTTGGCTGAGTTTGGCTTCGATATCGGTCCACTACTAGCTGGGGCTGGGGTTATCGGTGTTGCGCTTGGATTTGGTGCCCAGACTATGGTCAAAGACTACCTAGCAGGATTTTTTATTATCGCCGAAAATCAGTACCGAGTCGGTGATGTGCTGCAGGTAAACCGAGATGTTGCTGGAACGGTAGAGCATATCACGCTTCGCACGACGGTCCTTCGCGACCTTCAGGGCATGGTGCATCACATACCAAATGGCACAATCGAAGTAGCGACCAACATGACAATGGATTTTGCGCAGGTAGACCTCAATATTGGTGTAGGCTACGACTCGGATATTGATCATGTCGAGAAAGTTATCAATGCAGTAGGTAAAGAAATGGCAAGTGATGAGAAATGGAAAGACGTTATACTTGAAGCTCCTGCAATGTCACGAGTCGAGGAGTTTGCCGATTCGGCTGTCACAGTTAAAATTTTGTGTAAAACTGCTCCTATCCATCAATGGGAAGTGAAAGGTGAATTGCTGCGTCGTCTGAAAAAAGCCTTCGAGAAAGAGCATATAGAAATTCCATTCCCGCAGCGTGTCATGCGTCAGCTCAAATAATTACGGTGTTGGATCTTCTTCTGGCGGCGCTGGCTCTGCAGGGGGATCCGGCTCAGGTTCAGGTTCGGGAGTCGGTTCTGGTTCAGGTTGTGGTGTTGGCTTCGGAACTGGAGTTGGCTGAGACGGAGGACTCGGTACTGGACTCTGTGATGGCGGTGTGGTAGGAGTGGGAGACGGGGATGGGGTAGGTTCTGTAGGTAAAACTGTCTCAGTGTCGTAGACGCTATTGGCTGCCCACCATGCAGCCGATTCTTCATCTGTAGGTTCTCTGTCAGGAGCTGGTTTTTTATCTTTGTCGTTTGATTTCTTTGGCTCTACGACGGTATCGGAGTTATTAGTATCTGAGGTTGATTGAACTTTCGATTCCTGCTCGCCATGGGTTATATCAAGTGCTATTACCGAACTATAGAACCCAAGTATAAATACACCACAGCCTATAAACAGCGTGATATTCTTTGGGCGTTGTCGTTTGGGCAGCTGTAACATAGGCATCCTCCTTTATAACGTGAAGTAGTAGATATACTCAGTATAATATTTTGTAACAAATTTTACTAATAATAAATAAAATTGTATTAAATGTCTATGCTTATATGTTTGATAAATAATTTACGAATTGGTGATGTATTTCACATATCATAGTCGCAATCACCCGTATGATAGTTTTATAACTAAAAAGGGAGATAGATAAGTATGAGTATTATTATATGGTTAATCGTTGGTGCACTTGCAGGTTGGATTGCTTCAATGATTATGAAAACTGACGCACAGATGGGTGCTATTGCAAACATCGTTGTTGGTATAATCGGTGCATTCCTCGGTGGTTGGGTTGTCGGACTTTTCGGTGTAGAAGTTGCCGATGGCGCGCTCAACATCCCAAGTATTCTTACTGCAATCTTAGGTGCGGTTATCCTACTTGCGATTGTCAAAGCAGTAACTGGCCGCAAATCTGTCTAGTTAGACAGTATCTACTATGAACCGATATAAAAGAGATTGTCGCCAGGCAATCTCTTTTATAATATAAATATGAGGATCAGAGTATGACGAAAAAAACACAATCAACTAATCCTGTGAATAACCCACAGCTGAAGTTCATGGCAGACTCGTTCCCACAGCTAGTTTGGATTACTAGACCTGATGGATTTCATGAGTATTACAATCAGCGCTGGTATGATTTTACTGGTACAAAAACCGGCTCAACTGATGGCGAAGGATGGAACAACTTGTTCCATCCTGATGACCAAGCAAGGGCCATGAAAGTATGGAAGCACTCACTCGAAACTGGTGAGAACTATGAGATAGAGTATCGACTATACCACCACAAATCAGATTCGTATAAATGGGTTATAGGAAGAGCGCGTCCATACTACGACAAGAACGGTGTAATTTCGAAGTGGTACGGTACTTGTACGGACATCGATGCTCAAAAACGCAATGAGCAGCGACAACGTTTTCTAGCTGACTCGACGAAGCAACTTAATTCATCACTCGACTACAAATTAATGATACAGAAAGTATCAGAACTATGCGTACCCGAGATTGCTGACTGGTGCACTGTTGATTTATATAACGAAAAGGATGGATTTACACAGGTCAGTATGGCACATACTGACCCCAAGAAATACGCGCTTGCAAAACAGTACCGTGAGGATCATCCGCTTTCTATGGATGAACCGGTCGGAGTTCCAGCGGTTATAAAAAGCGGCAAGACTGAGTTCACTCCACATGTTAGTCCAGAAGACATCAAAGCAGCTATGGAGCCGGGTCCTGACCGTGATTTCATACTAAGTCTGCATCTACGTTCAATAATAATTGTACCTATCAAAATTAATCATAAAAATGGCGGTGCGCTCAGCCTCATTGTGTCCGATTCTGGATATGACTACACCGAGGCTGATCTTGAGCTAGCTGAAGAGCTGGCACTTCGTATTTCGATTGCTGTTACGAATAGTATGCTCTATAGTGACTCCCTCGATGAGGTCCAGTACCGTAAGTCACTCGAAAAGGAGCTGATATTAGAGCAACAGAAACTTGAATCACGAGTCAAAGAACGAACCGCCCAGTTGCATCTGACTAATCAGGGTTTGCGAGACGAAATACTACGCCGACGAGAGGCAGAAACAGAGCTAATGAGAAGCAATAAAGAGCTAGAGGACTTTGCATACGTGGCGTCACATGACCTTCAGGAGCCGCTTCGGAAAATTCAAGCGTTTGGTGATTTACTTGAAAGTGAATATAAAGACTCGCTAGGTGAGGGAGCTGATTATTTATCTAGAATCAAATCGGCTTCTTCGCGTATGAGTACGCTTATCCAGGACCTGCTAACCTTTTCGCGTGTGGCAACTAAGGTCAATCCACCAGAACCGGTAGATCTCAATAAAATTGTTTCGGCTGTTCTAGATGATCTAGAGTCACGTATCGATGACTACAATGGCAAAGTAACATTTGACGAGCTGCCAACTGTAATGGCCGACCCAACTCATATGCGTCAGCTGTTCCAGAACCTTATTGGGAATGCACTAAAATTTCACAAGCCTGGAGTAGATCCTGTAGTTCACATAGAAGAGCGAACCGGCGATGGCACTATGTTTAAAATTACCGTTCGTGACAACGGCATAGGGTTTGACGAGAAATATCTTGATAGAATATTTTCAGTTTTTCAGCGATTACATGGAAGAGAGGACTATGAAGGCACAGGGATTGGGCTGGCGGTGTGTCGGAAAATAGTCGAGCGGTATAATGGTACAATTACAGCAGAGACTGAGAAAAATAAAGGTTCAACGTTTATAATTACTTTACCAAAAAACGTTGCGTACAGTAGCGTAAAGGAGACAAATACTCATGGAAGTAGCTAAAAATTCAATTGTTATACTTATGGCCGACGATGACGATGACGACTTTTTGCTAACACAAAAAGCGCTCAAAGAAAGTAAACTGCTCAATACCTTGATACGCGTTAAAGATGGTGAAGAGCTAATTGATTATCTATGCAAACGCGGTGATTACGAATCAAAAGAAACAATTCGCCCTGGAGTAATATTACTCGATCTTAATATGCCAAGAAAAGATGGCCGCGAAGCGCTTAAAGAAATTAAATCTAACCGTGATTTGCAGGATATACCGGTCGTCGTATTCACCACATCTAAAGCCGAAGAGGACATTTACCGCTCATATCAACTCGGCGTTAACTCATTTATCACAAAACCAGTAACATTTGAAAACCTAATGAGTGTTATGCAAGCTCTTGGGAAATATTGGTTCGAAATCGTACAGCTACCGCAAAAAAATGAATCTTGAAAATCTCAAAGACGTCCAAGTACTTATCGTAGATGATGACGAAGACGATGTATTTATTATCAAGAAATTGTTCGAACAAATCCCGTCATCTCCGTTCAACGTAACCTGGACTTCGTCATATAAAAAAGCCAAACAGTATATTACCGATGAGGCGTTTGATATATATTTGATTGACTATCGCCTCGGTGAGTTTACCGGACTCGATCTACTAGAGTTCGCTGAACCTGAAACTCGTATTGAGCCATTTATTCTACTCACCGGAGCGGGAGACAAAGAGATAGAGTGGCGCTCAATGAAACTAGCCGCTGCAGACTATCTTATCAAAGGTTCTTTCGATGCTCCTATGCTATCGCGCACGCTTTACTATGCGATGCAACGAAAATCTATAGAGGAGCAGCGCATCAAAGAGCTGCTAGAGCTCAACCGTAGCAAAGACGAATTCATCTCTATCGCATCTCACCAGCTTCGTACTCCTGCCACTGCTGTTAAGCAATATGTTGGGATGGTTTTGGAGGGATTTGTTGGTGAAACAACTGAGCCGCAAACAAAACTACTTAAAAAAGCTTACGAAAGTAACGAACGGCAACTCAGGATTGTATCGGATTTATTAAAAGTTGCCCAGGTGGATGCCGGCAAAGTACTACTTAAAAAATCAGAAGTTTCAGTAAATCAGCTTGTCGAGAGTGTTATCTATGATCAGATGCAGCTCTACGCAGAACGTGATCAGATGATAGAATTTACTGCTCAGCACCCAGATGTGCTGCTGATGATAGATGCTGATTCTATTCGGATGGTTATTGATAACATTATAGATAATGCAAGTAAGTATTCTGAAGCCGATACGATGGTGAGTGTTACGATTGATCAGCAGAAGCAAGGTGTGGTTTGTATTAATGTAACTGATCAAGGAGTCGGCATAAATCCAGACTACGAAAATAGATTGTTTCAGAAATTTTCTCGGCTGGACAATCCGCTCTCGACCAAAGTTGGCGGAACAGGTCTCGGTCTATACTGGGCTAAAAAAATTATGGATCTGCATGATGGTACGATATCGCATAAAGCAAATAAACAAGGTGGAACTACCTTTACGATTTGTTTGCCGAAGAAAAAAATAAAGAGCTAAACTTCTTTGCATACTGTGAAAAATCTTACTACTTTATTCCTGCATAGTCGTTACTATGAGTCTACGTAAATATTGAAAAGAGTGTTATGAAAAAAAGCAGTTCTATTCTAATTGTAGAGGACGACGTCGATCTTAACGGCGCCTACGAAATGATACTTAGCTCTGCTGGGCATCAGATCCGTACCGCGTTTAACGGCAAAGAAGCGCTCCAAGATATCGAGGCTCAGGGTAGCCCCGATATTATATTTCTCGATCTTCGTATGCCAATAATGGATGGTATAGAATTTTTGAAACAGTATGAAGCACCATCTCATAGCAATACAACTATTATTGTGTTTAGTAACTATGATGCACAAAAAGAAGTCGATGTTGCGTACGAACTTGGCGCTGAGCGGTATATTCTCAAAGCCCGTGCTGCGCCAAAAGAGCTGCTGCGGATCGTTGATGACATCGTACACGAGAAGAAATCAAAGGCTTAAATCACGGAAACTATCTTCGCCTAAGAAGCTTTCTAATCTCTGTTTGTTGATGGTGTAAGTCGAGCTAGTATAACTGATAACTTGTTTTTCTTTGAGTAGCTTCAAGTTTTTCGTAGTGCTTTCTCTGGTCAGCCCAACCAGGCTTGCGATGACATTTTGGCTCATTTTTATGTCAATCGTGAATACACCAGGCTTCGTTTCGATACCATATCGAAACAATAGGTAGTAGAGGGTGAATCCTATTTTTTCGATTGCACGCGACTGTTCAAGTCCAGTAATGCGAAGTAGCATAGCTGTATAGCTGTTGCCAACGAATGAGAGTAGTATGCGTAGCATTTCAGGACTTGAATTTACGACTTCATCAAAATCAGTTTTTGAAACAGCAAGTACTCGAGACTCTGTCAGTGCGTCGTAGTAAAACAAGGTATTTGATGTTTCGCCCAGCACCCATGACAGAGGTAGTATGTCGTTTTTGCCGTAGAGCGCGACAATTCTCTCTTCACCTGATGAGGTAATGGTGTAGGCGCGGATAATGCCATCACGAACAATCATGGCTTTTCGCGGGACTTCTCCTTGGAAAAATACATTGCTACCTTTTTTAAAAACGCGGAGTGTACTATGTGGTTTTATCTGTTTGAGGAATGTCTCCATAGACCTATTATAGCCTTTATTAGAGTAAGAGTGAAAATTATCACTACTTTTTTGTAAATCGTCTCACAGTAGTAATCAGAGCTTATGGTTATAGTTATACGTAATCACCAAGCAAATTGACAACTCGGGGGCATAATAAACCAAACAAGGAGTAGCACTATGCATATATTACAAGGTAAAGCATTAGACCAAAAAATAGACACATTCATGAGCCGTAAATTAGACAAGTTTCCAGAACTAGCGAAAAAAGATAGCCATCGCTCACGATTCATCCCGCAGCTATCAGCACTTCGATTCACCGCAAATTAACACATCTATACTTAGGAGATATCATGTCACGGACAAAACGTAGTAAGAACATTTTCAGCGAGGTATTACGTTCTACCAGACCATACAAACGTCAATCTCGTAGAAGTTTACTAAAAGAGTTTGAACAAGAGTACACTAGTCGTAATAATAGCCCCCTTATTCAACTATAGTCGTACCTAAAATACCTGCCATAAGCAGGTATTTTTTTAAATCTATCTGCAGCACGTTTGTTATAGGTAAACACAAATAGCTAAATGTGTAAAAAAGATTACATAACAGGGGTAAGATGCTTGCTAATATACCTATATGAAGGTAAAAAATATAATCTCAAAAATAGATATTAGCAGTAAATTACTTGTCTTAGCCACAATAGTCTTGGTGGCTAGCGTAATGATAGCAAGCGTGTATTATCAGTCAAGTCCAGTTGTTTGGTTTATGGATTCTTCCCAGTATTTTATGATGTTACGCGGTGCAATGATCGTACTGCTCCTGGTTTTACTATTTAGTAATCCACCGCGCTCAATACTTTTTAGAACAGCGCTTCTTATAGGATCAGTTGTATTTGGCGTAGTAGCGTTTCACCAACTCTTTAGCTATAGCATGCATTTTATTGATATGGCAGTAAGTGTGCAGGTCGGCATCATCCTTGCTATCGAAGCGCTTGAGTTTCGGCGAGAGACGCAAAATGATACAGTGCAGCCGCGCAAGATACCCGTTACGGTTGTATGATCCGTAGTATACTTTAGTTATGAAAGAACTTATCCTAAAACTTGTCGTGGCTGGTGGGGTAATGGGCATGATGGATGCGTTTTGGCTAATGGTCGCTATGAAGAAATTTTATCGTGATGAAATAGGTAAGTTATTACTTGATAAGCCAAACATGAATGCCGCGCTACTGTTTTATGTTATCTATGTGGTCGGTGTGGTTGTGTTTGTCATCACGCCAGCACTTGAAAAAGACAGCTGGCAACATGCGCTTGGTTACGGTGCATTTTTCGGATTTGTCGCCTACGCCACCTATGATCTGACCAACATGGCAACGCTTAAAGGTTTCTCATGGAAGTTGGTCGCGTACGACCTCGCATGGGGTGCATTCCTCACGGCTACGATGTCTGTCGTGACGTATTTTGTCGTTAAAGCATTGATTTAGTCGTATACTGAGCCGTATGAATATACGGGCTTGGCCAGCAAAACGATTTCATGCTTGCTATGGAATTGGCTGGGCATGTCTTGGGCTGGTTATTGGCCTAGGGTGTGCAAAAATAGTGAGTATACAATCACCGCCGTTTGCGGTGATTTTTATTTTAGTGGCGTTAACAGGCTATCTTATATGGAACGGTAGATTGCTTGCGCTTATCTTAGTCGTAGTCGTTTCGGTAGTCGTTGGCATTAGCCGTGGAGAGATAGTGCAGTCACAGCTCATGACTATTGAGAGTACAGTTGGTAGTCAGATAATACTACAAGGTAAGGTGTTTGAAGATCCACAACTCAGCGACAGAGGGGATACGAAGCTTGTTCTCAAAGACATTGTGATTGATAATCACTCAGTTCGTGGTCAGATTTGGGTGACGCTGCGTGGTCCGCAAGAGATTGGCCGTGGAGATAGTATTACTGTCGCTGGTAAAGCCACTGAGGGTTTCGGTCCGTATAGCGTCAGTCTTGCATATAGTTCTTTACTTGAAATAGTGCCGAGTCGCGATGGCATAAGACAACTGCGAGATCGTTTTGCTGAAAGTGTCAGGACGTATATCGTTGAACCCGCTGCTAGTTTAGGGCTAGGATTTGTTATCGGACAGCGTTCCGCACTCCCAAGCACACTGGACGATCAGCTCAGGATTGTCGGGCTGACGCATATTGTGGTTGCAAGTGGCTATAATCTGACGATATTAGTTCGATTTGCCAAGCGTCTATTAGAGAAAAAGTCAAAATACGCCACGATGCTACTTTCAAGTGTGTTGATCCTTGGGTTTATAGCGGTATCGGGTGCCAGTCCCTCGATGATACGGGCCGGGCTGGTGACGGGTCTTTCGATTGCTGCGTGGTACTACGGTCGAAGGTTTCACCCGATACTGCTAATCATCTACGTGATGGCACTGACTGCAATGTATGATCCGATGTTTCTATGGGCCGATGTTGGCTGGTGGCTATCGTTTCTAGCATTTGCCGGTGTGCTTATTGTGGCGCCACTGTCCATGCGGATTGTATTTAAAAATAGTGAGTCTAAAAACTCACTCGTACATATTGGTTTTGAGACCATGGCAGCACAGATTATGACGTTGCCGCTCATTTTGTTACTGTTTGGAGAATTACCACTACTATCACTCATTGCCAATCTGTTGGCGGCACCGTTCATACCGTTTGCGATGGCGCTGACATTTATTGCTGGGGTCTGTGGAATGACCATATCAGCTATTGCGCCAATTATAGCGCTACCAGCTGAGATAGTGCTGAGTTATTTTGTGGCGCTGGTTCGATTTTTGGCGACACCTGAATGGGCGCAACAGTCAATTGCATTTGGTGTAGTGGATATGGTCTTATCGTTTGGGATGATAGGAATAATCGTATTAATTGCATGGTGGAAAACCGGTCATAATTTTCGTTCGCAGAGTATCGTTGACTAACTTGCTATAATAGAACTAATTGAGCGAAAGGAAACGTAATGTCAGGTCACAGTAAATGGTCAACAATCAAACGTCAAAAAGGTGTCAATGACGCCAAGCGCGGTGCAGTCTTTACCAAACTTGGAAATCAAATTGCGCTTGCCGCCAAGAGCGGCACTGATCCTGTTATGAACTCGACACTCGCAATGGCTATTGATAAAGCTAAAGCGGCTAACATGCCGATGAATAATATTCAGCGCGCTATCGATCGTGCGGCTGACAAAAACGCCGCTCAGCTAGAAGAAATTACCTATGAAGGCTATGGTCCAGCCGGCACGGCAATTATCGTTGAAGCTGCAACTGATAACAAAAATCGTACCTATCCAGATGTGCGCCATGCCTTTTCTAAAAATGGTGGTTCGATAGCTGAGCCGGGCAGTGTGGCATTTCAATTTGAACGTAAAGGCGTAATTGCGGTAGCGGTTGGTGATGATTCTGATGAGGCTCTACTGACTGCACTGGATGCGGGTGCTGATGACGCTACCGTAGAAGGCGACGAAATAATCGTCTATACCGATATGAAAAAACTACATGAAGTGCGAGAGTCATGCGCCGCCGCTGGCTTGCAGGTGCAGAGTGCTGAGCTACAATTTGTCCCATCAAACATGGTCACGATTGATGATTCTGAAACAAAAAGAAAAGTTCTGAACTTACTTGAAGCACTAGATGACTTAGATGATGTAGCGAATGTCTACAGCAACGCTGATAGTATTGACTAGATTTTTCCACAGGTCGTTGTTGACAGTACCATAAACACAAGCGCATTATGTGTGTATGAAATGCGTCGCATCATTTCTCGTATTTGTTATCTTAGCTAGTTTAATGATGTTTAACGCTCCAGCTGCCAGTGTAGTCGGTGAAGTGATTGTGACCGATCCATTAGTGCCATCCGAAATTGAGCAGAGTCAGCTGGTGGTCTCTGCCGTCCCACTAGCGGGGGCTGAGTTTTTAGAGATTCACAACCACTCGGATACGCCTCTGCTACTTGATGGTTATAGTATTGAGTTACGATTTGAGGATGATAGCGTGTTTACTATAGCGATGCCGACAGAGGTGTATATCGTTGCTGATGGATATGTGTCGATGTTTAATGGCTCAGCTGAGAGTAGTGATCATCTGTATTACTCATTACCGGCAGAGCTTGTCGGTCTCAATATCGTAGCGGTAGATATCATCAATGGTGATCGCAGAATAGCTCAGATTAGTGATATTGAGTATAGTGGTTCGACTTACTCATGGCTGAAACGTAAATCAAGTTCATCTGGTTTTGGCGCAAGCATGGATAATTTTACGAAGAAATCATCGCCAGCTGAGCTGTTTAGCTACGGGATGTTTGTTCGTCAAGGTCATCCTCCGGTTGAGATTGTAGAAATATATCCACGGTCGAGTGATTGTAGCCCGACTGATGAGAGCGTGCTGTGTGGTGACTATATCAAACTCTATAATCCGACGAATAACCGTATTGGTCTCAGTGAGTACCGACTACGTTCTGATAGCGGCAGCTCACTGAGTGGAAATGCATTTAGTCTCGATACTATATCAGCTGGCGGCTATCTCACTGTTTATTTGCGTGACGATGGCAGTAGTCTAAACCTTACTGATTCAGGTGGCTATGTATGGCTAGAGGATAGTGCTGGGATTGCGCCGTATGAGTCAACAATGCGCTCATATCCGAGCGCAACTTCGGGTTATCTGGGCTGGAGCTGGGCTATACACGACGGTACGTGGCAGTGGACGAGTACACCGCAGCCGACTGGGCCAAATAGCATATCTATTCCAACATCTGAAACACCCGACGTGGATGAAAATGGTAATAATCCTATGCTGGGTGAATGCGGTGCAGGTAAGTTTCGCAACCCGGAAACCAACCGCTGTAAAACAATCCAGACAGTGAACACGCTCGTGCCATGTAATGCTGGCCAAGAGCGAAACCCACTTACAAACAGATGCAAAAGCGTTACATTAGCTTCGGCTAGTTTGACTCCTTGTGGGGCTGGGCAAACTCGCAACCCTGCGACGAACCGCTGTAAGAGCACCACTACTGCTACGGCTAGTTTAGTTCCTTGCAAGGAGGGTCAGACCAGAAATCCTGAAACAAATAGATGCAAGAGTACCAGTGCAGCTGCATCTTCACTCGTACCCTGCAAAGAAGGCCAAGAGCGCAATCCAGCTACTAATCGTTGTCGCAAATCTTCTTCTGCCACGCTCGCTGCTTCATCTGGTTTGTCAGCTCAAGAGCCAGCTGGATCAGAAACTAAGCCAACCAGCTGGTATATGCTAGCTGGTGTCGTCGGTGTAATTGCAGGTGGTTACGGGATTTGGGAGTGGCGCAGTGATATTGCAGGTGCGACTAGACGGTTGCTTGGTGGACTGAAATCGCCCTGAGTTTTAGCGTATACTGAGAGTATGAAATTATACTTATCTTCACAGGGCTTAGGAAATCATGTTAAACGACTCCAGGATATGGTTGGTAGCAACAAACAGGTATTATTTATCAACAATGCCAAGGACTATTTGTCTGACAGCGAACGTAAAACGCATGTAAGCGAAAAAAAACTGGAGTTTGAATCTGCAGGGTTTAAATTTAATGAATTAGACTTAAGAGACTATTTTATTGACAATGGTGGACTTGAAGATCGAATTCGCAGCGGAGGTATGGTATGGGGAAGTGGCGGAAATAGTTTCTTGCTTATGCGAGCGATGCACTATTCAGGTCTTGATGCGATGCTCAGCAACCATCTCAAGCATGGTAATTTGGTCTACGGAGGCTCAAGCGCTGGCTCAATTGTAGTGACGAAAAGTCTCCACGGCACTGAGCTTGGTGATAGCCCATATGAAATAGCTGATGGCTACAAGGAAGAGATTATTTGGGACGGTTTGGCACTAGTTCATCCGCAAATAGTACCCCATGTTGGCTCTGATTGGTTGGGTGCAAAAGCCATGGAAGACTATTTCAAAGCTGAAGTTATCGAATACATAGCCCTTCGCGACGGTGAAGTCTATATCGTGGATGGAGAGTACGAAGAGCATCTCAAATGAGAATAATCGGCATCGATCCTGGCACCGGAATATTAGGATTTGGTGTTATCGATAGTGTCAAAGGTAAGATGACATTGGTGACTGCCGGAGTCATCACGACACCACCGCATACGCCACTCGACGAGCGTCTCGAGGAGATTTATGATGGTTTGATGGATATCATTGCTGAGACGAAACCGAGTGTGATGTCGATAGAGAAGCTTTTTTTCTCTAGAAACGTGACGACAGCCATGAGTGTCTCTCATGCGAGGGGCGTTGCGATGCTCTCAGGTAAGAAATCGGGTTTAGAAATTGCTGAGTATACGCCTATACAAATCAAACAAACAGTGACTGGGTATGGAAAAGCAGATAAAAAACAGGTTCAGGAGATGGTGCGCATGCAATTAGCGCTCAAAGAAATCCCAAAACCAGACGACGCGGCAGATGCGCTCGGTGCCGCACTGACACATAGTATGATGTCTCGTGAGTAAAGTGGTACAATTAATAGCATGAACGCATTAGCAGTTGGATTATTTATTTTTATCGTCGGTATCGCTGCCATGGTCCGTGGCACAGGTTGGGGCAACGACTAAACTATTCTGGTTTGCCAAAA
>Ga0115567_10004395_pt1 | contig 13764 bp, 11 predicted proteins | sample COGITO_mtgs_1204_2_FD_88679 | JGI IMG/M metagenome (GOLD analysis project Ga0115567, IMG submission 88679) | Pelagic marine microbial communities from North Sea - COGITO_mtgs_120412 | ecosystem: Environmental > Aquatic > Marine > Epipelagic | place: Germany:Helgoland, sampling site Kabeltonne...
AGTGGATTCCTGCGGTTCGGGCGAGCGGATGACCGATAATTGCGCTTGGTAATTTGATGTTTTCATCGAGCGCAAGCTTGGCAATAATGATAAAATTGCCGCCTGCAATTTACGAAGTCGAAGCCCATTGAGCACATTGCGGTCAGGCGCATCACGGCTGCGCCCCCGTTTCAGACAGGACCGCGCCAAGCCTATCCAGCAACATCTCTATACCGTCGGCATCAATGGTCAGGGGTGGGCGGATCTTGAGGATATTATCGTGCGGCCCCTCGCGGCCCATCAGGATGCGTTCTTCCTTCATGCGGTTGACGATATAGGACGCCGCACGGGTGGCGGGCGCGCGTGTGGTCTGGTCCGTGACCAACTCGGCGCCAATGAAAAGCCCCATGCCACGGACGTCACCGATCAGGGGCGTTTTTGCGGCAAGTTGCTCCAAACCTTCCTTAAGCCGCGCACCCATGGCCTTGGCGTTCTGCATCAGCCCTTCCTCATCGACGATATCAAGCAGAGTCGCCCCCACTCGGCAGGAAAGCGTCGACCCACCAAAGGTCGAAAAGAACTCCGGACCCTTGGAAAAAGCGGCGGCGATGTCAGGAGTCGTGATGACGACACCTAGCGGATGGCCATTGCCAATGGGCTTGCCCAGCACCACGATGTCAGGCTGCACGCCCTGCGCCTCAAATGCGAAGTAATGACTTCCCAGCCGACCCAGACCGGTCTGGACCTCGTCCGCGATGCACACACCGCCTGCTGCGCGGATGCGGCGGTAGACCCCCCCAAGGTAACCGGGTGGCGGGATGATTTGGCCGCCGACCGAGGGAAAGGTTTCGGCGATGAATGCGGCGGGTTTGTGGCCCTTGTCGGCAAGGCGCGCCACTGCGGCGTCCACCTGTGCCGCGTATCTCGCCCCACTATCCGGGTTGTCGCGGCGGTGCGCGCCGCGGTAATCGTCTGGCAGGTCCACCAGTTCGACCCAGTCGGGTTGGCCCACGCCACCCGGTGCGTTGAACTTATATGCCGAGATATCTATCGCTCCGGTGGTGTTGCCGTGGTAGCCGTGATCGGGCGTCACTATACCACGGGCACCTGTCGCGGCGCGGGCCAGTCGCAGGGCCAGTTCGTTCGCCTCGCTACCCGAATTCACAAACCAGCAGACGGACAGTGCAGGCGGCAGTTTTGCCAGCAACTTTTCGGCAAAGGCAGTCTGGGCGGGATGCAGGTAACGGGTGTTGGAGTTCATCCGTTTTAGCTGGTCAGCGACCACGGCCTGAATGCGCGGATGGGCGTGCCCGACGTGGGGAACATTGTTGTAGGCATCCAGATACGGGCGGCCCCATGCGTCGAACAGATGATGGCGCCAGCCGCGCAGCAGCATGACCGGATCAGTGTAGCTGAGGACCAGATTGCTGCCGAAGTGCGCCTGTCGGGTTGCCAAAACGCCGACCGCGTCGGGGGCGACATGCGCCACATGGGCATCGGGCAGGTTTAGAAGCGCCGCCGGATTGGGACAGATCGCACCCCACACGTCCAGCTCATCCGGATCGGCCACACCGGGCCAGTCGGTGCCCATACCGTCCAGCGTCAGTGCCAGTTGAAAGTGCAGGTGCGGGGCCCATCCGCCGTTACAATCGTCAGCACCGAGGGCCGCAATAACCTCGCCGTGTTCTATGCGCTGCGCGTCTTGCAGATGGGCGATGCTGTCGGGGTCAAGATGGCCGTACATGGTATGGAATATGTCGCCTTGGGGCGTTTCGTGGCGTAAGATCACCATGCCGCCGTAATCCAGCCGGCCGGTTCGGTTTTCCGTGAACGCTACGGTGCCAGCCATCGGGGCGCAAATCTCTCGGCCCGCGGGCGCGAAAACATCGACACCCAGATGCACAGTGCGGCGGTTAGACGCCTTCCATTGACCTTTGCGAAAGGCAGGCGCGGTGTAGATCAGGCGCGGCTCGCCATAATAGCCCAGCCAGATATCGCTCGGTTCGAATTGATCGGCGCCCAGCGATGCCGCTTCGGCGTCAGTGATCTCAAAGGGATCGCGCGGATTGGTTGCGGCCTCGACCGACAGCGCGCCCATCGGCGCGTCGGTCAAGGTTTCGCCGATGACCTCGGCAAAACCGCCGCGTGCGGTGTCGAGCCATTGGGCCACCCGCGCCGCTGGGTTGTCCAATGGCAGACCGCAGGCGGTCCGCAAACGAAAGCGAAGCAATGCGTCGACAGGGGTTTCAAGGAACCGCCACGCAGGGGCCTGACTGATCGTGATGTAAGGATCGTCGGGATTTTTGCGGGCCATCAGGGTCGAGTTCACGACGCTGACCGCCAACCGCATCTGCAGCAACGGCCATAGCATGTCTATCTCGGCTTCGGTCAGGGGGTTCGTGGCATGATATCCCGACACAATTGCGCACAGGGCGGTTTGGGGCGTCGGGTGATCCAGCACGACATAGGCGGCGGCGGTGGCAAGATCGCAGATGCGCGGAGCGGCGCAGATATCGCCAAGGTCTATCAGACCAGAGATACACGGCGCGTCGCCCGCTAGATCGACGAGGATGTTGTAATCGTTCAGATCGTTGTGAATGGCCTGCACGGGCAGGGTGGTCAGCGCAGATTTGATGGCGGTAAATGCTGCGCAAACCTCAAGCAGTCTTTTGCGGCGGGCGGGATCTTTGATCACGTCAATGTTGGATTTTATCCAGTCCGCCTGCACCGGGTTCCATTTGAAATCGCGCATCAGCCCCGGATGGGTAAATTCACGCATTGCGGCGGCCAGTCCGCCGGATTTGGCGCCAAGGTCTTGGATCAGCGATTGGCTATGAGGACTGAAGGTCGCGTAACATTGCCCCGCGAGTGCCTGCTGCACCCAGACCAGCCGGAGGTTTCCATCGCCGTCCGGTGCCGTGATGACTGACACGCCCTCAGGCGTTTGCAGAACGCGGGGCAGGGGCAGCGCGGGCGCGGCTTTTGCCACATGGGCCAGCGCCTGTATCTGCATGTCGATCAGCGCAGGATCACAACCGGGCCGCATTACCTTGAGGACATAGGCGTCGCCTTCCGGCGATTTTGCCAGATAGTTCAGATCGTATTCCCCGTCGAGCGGTTGAAGCGTCGCGCCGATCCCCCAATGACTGCGCAATACCTCTGCCCACATGTCCTGCGTTCTCCGTTTCCTGACTCTTGTGTCTGCACATTGCGCAGGATCGTGCGTGTTCGCAATGGGCTGCCTTGACCCATGGCGTCGTTGGGCGCACCTTTGCCCCATATGCCAAACAGAGGTTTGAACATGGCCCGGACCCACGACCTTGTCGTGCATGATGTCACGCTGATCGACGGGACGGGGGCGGATGGGCGCATTGCCAGCGTTGCGATTGCCAGGGACCGGATTGTGCAGATCGCCGACAGTATCGGACGCGGTGCTGTGCGGGAGATTAACGGGAGCGACCTGACCCTTACCCCCGGTTTTGTCGATGTGCATACCCATGATGACCGCGCGGTGATTGCGACGGACATGGCGGCCAAGATTTCGCAAGGGGTGACAACCGTGGTGGTCGGCAATTGCGGCATTTCGCTGGGGCCGCTGCCTGGGCAGGGTGTCGTCGTGCCGCCGCTGGACCTGATTGCGCAGGGGCAGGGTGATCTGTTTGCACGTTATGGCGATTATCTGAACGCGGTCAGCGACGCGGGATCGGCGGTCAATGTGGTTGGTTTGGTCGGTCATACCACATTGCGGCTTGCCACGATGGACAGATTGGACCGGGCTGCCACAGGGGCAGAGGCGCGGGCGATGCGCGATCTTCTGGACCGGTCGCTGGAAGAGGGCGCAGTGGGGTTGTCGACGGGGCTGTATTACGAGCCAGCAAGTGCGGCATCGACGGCCGAGGTTCTGACGGTGGCCGAACCGCTGGCGCGGTATAACGGGCTTTATACGACACATTTGCGCGATGAGGCGGATCACGTGCTGGAGGCCATGGAAGAGGCATTCGAGATCGGGCGGGGTGCGGATGTGCCTGTCCTGTTGTCGCATCACAAGGTCACCGACACGCGCAATTACGGGCGTACTGCACAGACATTGCCAGTGATCGCAGCACGGGCGCGGGAACAACCGGTGTCGCTGGATGTCTACCCCTATATGGCATCCTCGACCGTGCTGGAGGCGCGCCGCGCGATGCAGATTGACCGTATCCTGATCACATGGTCGAAACCGCGGCCCGACATGGCGGGGCGCGAATTGTCGGACATTGCCGCCGAGATGGGATGCAGCCGCGTCGAGGCGGTGGAAAGATTGCTGCCTGCGGGCGCGGTGTATTTTTCGATGTCGGAGGATGACGTGCGGCGGGTGTTGCAGTTTCCTCTGAGCATGGTCGGATCCGACGGGCTGCCGCATGACACGCGACCCCATCCGCGTCTGTGGGGGACGTTTCCGCGCGTGCTGGGGCATTACGTGCGCGATGTAAAACTGTTCGGGCTACAAGAAGCGGTGCGGCGTATGACTTCACTGCCCGCCACGCGGTTCGGGTTGACCGGGCGCGGCACGCTGCGCGAAGGGGCGCTGGCGGATATGGTGTTGTTCGATGCGGGTGCCATTCAGGACACGGCGGATTTCGAGCACCCCACGCGCAAGGCGGCAGGGATCAGGGGGGTCTGGGTGAACGGTACGCTGGCATATGACGGTGAAACGCACACAGGCGCGCGCGCGGGGCGGGTGCTGCGCAATGGTGATCTGTCCGCCAAGGATTTCAGTTGAACGCAGACATTCCGGCGCGGGCGACCAAGTCTGCGAAACCGGCTATCGGGTCGATAGAGTTGTGCAAAAGGGCAAGCGCGCGGCCCGAACCGTAGATCAGCGTCTGCCCCCGGTCGCCGCGTTTGTGAACTTCTGCGGTTTCGGCCAGCCCAATGCCGTCGCGCGTGACGGCGATCAGACCCGCGTCCAGCGTCGGGTTGTCGGCGCAGACCTGTGTTACCGCGTCCTGCGGCGCGGTGCACCGTTCGATCCGTCGCAGGGCGGCGATGTTGACGGGGATACCATTCGCGCCCTTGAGGTTGGGCAGGCGGTGACCAGTGACGAGCGCCGAATTGCCCGCCGCCAGAAACTGCGTCAGCGGCTGGGGCCTGTCGGGCCCGGACGTGATGAGGGCGGCGACGGGTGCGTGGATCATTTCGTCGGGGATGCCTTGCGCGTGTAGGGCAATCAGACCGCCGCGCTGACATTCAATGCTGATCGGGCCCGCGGCTGTCAGCACGGTGAAGACTACAAAACCGCCAATGGCACCGCTGCCCGCAGTTTCGGCAGCGGCCCATGCGGACAGCACCGCGCCACCTGCGCCCGCGCCGTATGCGGCGACTCCGAGGGTCATGGCAACCTCAGTGCTACGACACGGTTGGACTGGTTTTTTGTGGCGTTGTAGCCCTCCATTGGATTGGCCATGAGCAGAGAATTCAAGATCGCTTCCTCAGTCGCTTCGATGGCGGCTTCGAACAAGGAGGACATGGCCGCGTTCGATACCGTAGCACAATCGTGCTGCGTCGAGAACGCCAGCGCGTAATCGCCCGAGCCGTTGCTGAGGGCGGCACCACTGCGCGCGAGCCCCCCAAAACAGCGGCGCGCCAGTCGTTCCAGATTGCGGGGGCAAACAGGCGCGTCGGTGGCGGCGATGATCACGATGGAGCCGTCTGTGTCGGTGTTTTGTAGCGGCTGCGGTGCGGGCAGACCGTCAATGCGCAGCGTGCCGCCAAAGTTGGTTTGCACCAGTAAGCCCAAAGTGTGATCGCCGACCAGCCGCGATGCGGTGCCGATCCCGCCCTTGAGACCGAACGCCACGGTGCCGGTTCCCGCGCCCACCGCACCTTCGGCAACTGGACCGGTGCGGGCGGCGGCGAGGGCCTGCGCCATTTCCTGAACGGTTGGACGTGCGGCGCGGATGTCATTCAAACGCGAGTCGTTGGTTTCGCCCACCACGGCGTTGATCGACACGACTGCGCTGTTGTCGGGATGTGACAGCGTGTGCGCAATCAGTGCGTCAATCGCGCGGCCCGTCGCCAGCGTGTTGGTCAGCAGGATCGGGGTTTCGATCTCGCCCAGTTCCATGATCTGGGTTGCGCCTGCGAATTTGCCGAACCCGTTTAGCACGGCCAGACCTGCGGGCGATTTGAGGGCAAAGGCATTGCCGCCGTGCGGCAGAATTGCCGTGGCCCCGGTGCGGGTACGGTCGCCTTCGATCAGGGTGCAATGACCGACCATCACGCCCGCCACATCGGTGATCGCATTCAGGGGTCCCGGCGCAAATTTGCCGATGGTGATTCCCATTTCGCGCAGTCGGCAGGGCATATTTCGGCTATCGTTCATCCCGGCATTCCTATTTCAATTGGGTAAATTGCATGTATTTGCATTAAAATTTTTCCTTTTGCCTTTTGGGCTTAGCCGCGCAAATATCGACCCGACAAGCGAATAGTCAGGGGAATCGCAAAATGTCCGCTACCATTGCCGCCGATACAATTCTGCATAATGGCATCATATGGCGCGGCTTTGAATTGGGCATCTGCGATGCTCTGGCGATCTGGCAGGGGCGTATTCTGGCGACGGGCGACGCGGACGACATGCTGGCGCTCAAGGGGCCGGATACGCAGGTGATTGACCTTGAAGGGCGGTTTGCCACGCCCGGTCTGAACGATGACCACCTGCATCTGATGCCTTTGGGGATCAGCATGGCTTGGGTCGATGCCAGCCCTGATAAACACCCGACACTGAAGTCATTGCAAAAGGCGATTGCCGAACGTGCGGACAAGACGCCCAAGGGTGGATGGGTCATGGCGCGGGGCTATGATCAGGTCAAGCTGGACATTGGCCGCCACCCCGACCGGAGCGAGCTGGACGAGGCGGCACCCGACCACGCTGTCGTGCTGGTGCGGGCCTGCGGACACGTCACGCTGGGCAATTCCAAGGCGCTGGAAATGGCGGGGGTGAACGAGGATACGCCTGTGCCGTCGGGCGGTGTCATCGAAAAACTGAACGGGCGCCTGACCGGCCTGTTCGCTGAAAATGCGCAGAGCTTGCTGCGCAATGCGCCGCCCAAGCCGACGGTGGAGGAGTTGATCGCGGCGGCGGAACTGGCCGGGAAATACCTGCTGTCACATGGCATCACGTCCTGCATGGATGCCGCCGTAGGCATGGCGGGCGGGTTTGACGAGATCAAGGCGTACCACATGGCCAAGCGGGACGGGAGGCTGCCGGTGCGGGTCTGGCAGGTGCTGCTGGGTGATCCGGGGCGCACGTCGATAGTAAAGGAATGTTTCGATGCCGGGCTGGTGTCGGGTGTGGGCGACGATATGTTGCGGGTCGGGGCCGTCAAGATTTTCCTTGATGGATCGGCGGGCGGGCGTACGGCGTGGATGCGCAAACCGTATCTGGGCGATGATAATGAAACGGGTGTGCAGATCCTGTCGGATGACCAGTTGAACGAGATGGTGCATGATTATGTCGGCATGGGATACCAAATGGCCTGTCATGCCATCGGCGACGGGGCGATCGAGCAATTGATCACGGCCTATGAAAAGGCCAACGCGGCACATCCCGATCAGGTGCATCGCCACCGGATCGAACACTGCGGTTTTTCCGATGACGCACAGCACAAGCGGATGAAGGCGGCAGGGATATTGCCGGTGCCGCAGCAGGTGTTCGTCTATGATTTCGGCAACAGCTATATTGCTGTCCTGGGGGAAGATCGTGCCAAGCCGAGCTATCCGCTGCGCACTTGGACGGACATGGGCTTCAAGCCCGCCACCGGATCGGACGCGCCGGTGTGCAAACCTGATCCATGGCCCAACATCTACAACATGGTGACGCGCAAGACTTGGAACGGTACGGTGATGGACGCAGACCAATGTGTCAGCATCGAGGAAGCCCTGCGCGCCTATACCGAATACAGTGCCTACAGCCAGAACGCCGAAGACACCAAAGGCAGACTTATCCCCGGGCAGTTGGCAGACATCGCGGTCTTTTCGCGCAACATGCTGCAGGCTGATCCCGAGGATATTCTGAAAGATACCCACTGCACGATGACCATTCTGGGAGGACTAATTGTCTACCAGAACGGCACCTGACAGGCCGATGAGACACCGGAATTAACAAAAGGGAGAAAGCAATGTTCAAATCACTCACACTTTCCGCGGTACTGATGATCGGTGCTGCCACGACGGCGCTGGCGCAAGACCCGCAAAGTGGTGGCACGTTGAATTTCACAGCGCCCTACGGATCGACTTTCGGGACGCTGGATATCCAGTCATCCTCCAGCACGCAGGACGAATTCCCGTCAAAGGCGATCCACCGGAGCCTGTATGACTGGAACTCGGACAAGGGCGAGCCAGAATTGGAACTTGCCAGCGAAGTCGAGGTCTCCGAGGACGGCAAGACTTTTACCTACAAGCTGCGTGACGCCACGTTCCATGATGGCGAGCCGTTGACGGCGGACGACGTAATCTATTCTTACAAGCGTCTGGCGACACCGTCCAACGCCTTTGCCGGTGCGCGGTATTTTACCAATCTTGAAGGGATCGCGGCGTTTCAGGATGGGTCATCTCCCGACATTTCGGGACTGAAAAAGATCGACGACAAGACGTTTTCGCTTACCTTCACGGGAGCGACGGAACCCGGTTATGACCTGATGCGCGGCAATGCGGCGATCTATCAAGACGGTGCGGCGGAAAAGGCTGACTTCCTCAGCAATCCGGTTGGTCTTGGGCCGTTCAAGTTTGTTGAAAACGTGCCGGGCAGCCGTGTCGTCACCGAGAAATATGACGGGTTCTATGAGGAAGGCAAGCCGTACCTTGACCGGGTGAACCTGATCCTGCTGGGCGATGCATCCGCGCGCGATGTGGCGTTCCGCAATCAGGAAATCGACGTATCGGTGCTTGGGCCGTCCCAGTATGTCGCCTATCAGGCAGACCCTGCGCTCAAGGACCAGATCCTTGAAGTGGCGGAGGTCTATACCCGCAACGTCGGCTTCAACCCTGAGTTCGAACCATTCAGCCACAAGGAAGTGCGTCAGGCGTTCAACCATGCGATCAATACCGATCTGATCATCGACCGGCTGGTCAAGAACAAGGCATACCGCGCGACCGGGTTCCTGCCGATTTCGTCACCTGCCTACAACCAGGATGCCGTGCCTTACGAATACGATGTGGAAAAGGCCAAGCAATTGCTGGCGGATGCGGGGTATCCCGACGGGTTCGACATGACCCTGACGGCAACGCAGAATGAAAGCTGGGGCATGACGATCGTCGAGGCGATCATTCCGATGCTCAACGCGGCGGGTATCCGCGTCACGGCGAACCCTGTCGAGGGGTCTGTCTTGGGCGAGGTTGTGCCGGCGGGTGATTTTGAAGCCTTCATGTGGTCGAACGTGTCGGGGCCTGATCCTTATGCGGTGATGACCAGCTTCTATTCGAAAACGCCGATCAGTGCTGGCAACTACTGGCGCTTCAACAACGCCGAGTTCGATGCGTTGTACGAACAGGCGCGGGACGAGAATGATCCGACCAAACGGACTGACCTGTTGCGTCAGGCCAACGACATCATTCAGGAAGAAGCGGCGATGTGGTTCTTCAACTACAACAAGGCGGTGATGGCCTATCAGCCCTGGGTCCACGGGTTGCAGGCCAACGCGACGGAGCTGGCGATCCAGAACTACGAAGACGTCTGGATCGACGACACGGCGCCCGACTCGCGCAAGTAAGGCTATCTGAACATTCCGGCGGCGCTGTTTCACGTGCCGCCGGACCACTGGCAAAGGACCGCAAATGCTGGGATTCACGATCAGGCGCATCTTGCAGATGATCCCGACAATTCTGGCGGTTGCGTTGCTGGTGTTCGTAATTTTCAGCATCATCCCCGGCAGTTTCGCGTCCAGCCTGATGTCGGACGGGCGCGGTGGTGCGGATGCCGACATGCTGGCGCGCATCAACGCGGAGTTTGGGCTGGACAAGCCCGTACATGTGCGGTTTTTCGAATACATCACCGGATTGATCCAGTTTGATCTGGGCACCTCTTTCAAATTTCGTGAGCCGGTCACGGATGTAATCAACGCGCGCATCTGGGCCTCTCTCAAGCTGTCGATTGCGGCTATGGTGTTCGCGATTGCCATCGGTGTGCCACTGGGCTTCATCGCGGCCCTGCGTCCGGGCAGTATCCTCGACACGATCACAATGGTTTTCGCGGTGTCCGGCCTGTCGATGCCGCAATTCTGGCTGGGCCTGCTGCTGATGTACTTCTTTGCCCTGCAACTGGGGTGGTTGCCGAGTTTCGGCTATGGCGGGGGGCAGTTGAAATACCTGATCCTGCCTGCGATCACGCTGGGCGTGACGCCGCTGGCGCTGCTGGCCCGAACGACACGCGCCGGGGTGCTTGAGATCATGAACGAGGATTTCATCCGCACCGCCCATTCCAAGGGGATGAGCAACGCGCGCGTCATTCGCTGGCATCTGCTGCGCAACGTGATGGTGTTGGTGGTGACCACAATCGGCCTGCAATTCGGGTCGATGATGGGGCAGGCGGTGGTGATCGAAAAGCTGTTCGCTTGGCCGGGGATCGGGCTGCTGCTGGTGGATAGTGTCGCGGTGCGCGACATTCCCGTGGTGCAGGGCACGATACTGGTGATCGTGGTCTGGTTTCTGGTGATCAACACCTTTGTTGATATCATTTACGCCGCCATTGACCCAAGGATCAAACAGACATGAGAGGGTTCAATTTCAATCTGTGGTTTGGCGGGTTTCTGACGCTGGTGGTCGTGATCGGTGCGCTGTTCGCGCCTCTGCTCACCTCGCTTGATCCGGTCTATGACGCCAACCTGATGAACGCCGAACTGCCGCCCGACGGGGAATTTTGGTTTGGCACGGATGAACAGGGGCGCGATATATTCACCCGCGTTCTTTATGGCGCAAGGATCTCGCTGACGGTGGGTGTGGTAAGCCAGATCATCAATTCGGTGATCGGCCTCGCGCTGGGGATATCAGCCGCCTATTGGGGTGGCTGGTGGGACGATCTGGTGAACGGGCTGACCAACGTGATGCTGGCGATCCCGTCGCTGATCTTTGCGCTGGCGATCATGGCGATCCTCGGGCCGGGGTTGTTGAGCTTGCTGATTGCGCTGGGGCTCACGAACTGGTCATGGACCTGCCGGATCGCGCGATCTTCCACCCTGTCGCTCAAGGGACAGGGGTATGTGCAGGCCGCGCAGACGCTGGGGTACGGCGACATCCGCATCATGGCGACACAGTTGTTGCCAAACATGGTCGGACCTATTTTGGTGATTTCCACGTTGGGCATCGGGGCCGCGGTGCTGGCCGAGGCGGCGCTGTCCTTCCTTGGTCTGGGCATCCGCCCGCCGTTCCCAAGCTGGGGCAGTATGTTGACCAATGCGCGCGAATTGATCGCGATTGCGCCTTGGGCAACGATCTTTCCGGGGTTGGCGATTTTTGTGACGGTGCTGGGCTTTAACCTGCTGGGTGACGGCCTGCGCGACTATCTGGACCCCCATATGAGGACGCGCGAGCAATGACCCCCCTGTTGGAACTCAAAGGCCTGCACGTCGGCATCCCCGCGCGGCGCAAGACGTTTGAAATTGTCAGCGACGTCAGCTTTTCGATTATGCCCGGAGAGGCGTTCGGGCTGGTCGGCGAAAGCGGATCAGGAAAAAGCCTTACGGCGCTGTCGCTGATCCGCCTGCTGAAAAGTCCGCTCAAGGTGACCGCGGGGGAGATCCTGTTCAAGGGCGACGATCTGCGCGGATTATCGGACCGGGCCATGCGCAAGCTGCGCGGTGAGCGGATTGCGATGATCTTTCAGGAACCGATGACGGCGCTGAACCCGCTGAAAACCGTGGGCCGCCAGATTGCCGAGATGTTCGTGCTGCATCAGGGCAAAAGCTGGGCCGAGGCGCTGAAGATGGCCGTCGACGCGCTTGCCGATGTGAAAGTGCCCGCGCCGGAGGAACGCGTGCGGGCTTATCCATTCCAGATGTCAGGCGGCATGCGCCAGCGGGTGATGATCGCCATTGCGCTGGCCTGCGACCCTGACCTGCTGATTGCCGATGAACCCACGACCGCGCTGGATGTCACGGTGCAGGACGAGGTGCTGAAACTGATCGCGGAACTTTGTTCAGCGCGGGGCACTGCCGTTTTGCTGATCTCGCATGATCTGGGGGTGATCGCCAACATGTGCCAACGTGTCGGGGTAATGTATTCCGGTCGGCTGGTGGAAGAACGCGACACCTACGATGTCTTCGCCGATCCACAGCATCCCTATACCAAGGGATTGCTGGGGGCGCTGCCGCGTCTGGGGTCGCGCCATGGGGCGGCGGGGCGGCAACGGCTGGTGGATATCGACAGCCTGATCACCGACAAGTCGAGCCTGCTGGAAAAGTTCTACTTCGAGCCACGTCATGCGGTGCGCGACCCGCGTTTGCGCGCAGGGGGTCCGCCGTGAAGGACAGTGTGGCAAATCCCATTCTGGATATCCGCGACCTGCACGTGCATTTCCCCGTTGGCGGGCAGTTTCTGTCGCGCAGCAAGCGCACACTGCACGCGGTCAGCGGCGTCAATCTGGCGCTGGCGGAGGGGGAATGCCTGTCCATTGTCGGTGAATCGGGCTGCGGGAAATCCACCACCGCGCTGGCTGTGATGGGGTTGCAGGAACCCACGTCGGGGGAAATCCTGTTCGAGGGAAACTCGATTATCGGGGAAAATGCGCCCGACCGGATGGCGCGTGCGCGCATTGCGCAGATGGTGTTTCAGGACCCCTACGCCTCGCTGAACCCGCGCCAGACTGTCTATCGGTCGCTTGCCGCGCCGCTGCGGTTGCATGGGACATCGGCCAAGAGCGAAATTGAAGATCGCGTTGCGGATATCCTCAAGAAAGTCGATCTGCGCCCTGAACACGCAACGCGCTTTCCACATGAATTTTCCGGCGGTCAGCGCCAGCGTATCGGGATCGCGCGGGCGCTGATCCTTGACCCCCGCATTCTGATGCTGGACGAACCGGTGTCCGCACTCGATGTGTCGGTGCGCGCGCAGATTATCAACCTGCTGCTGGACCTGCAGGAGGACATGTCGCTGTCGTTTGTGATGATCAGTCACGATTTGGGCGTTGTCGAACACATGAGCGACCGCGTTGCGGTAATGTACTTCGGTCAGATCGTGGAACTTGGGCCGTGGAACGCGATATTCGCCAACCCGACGCATCCCTATACCCGCAAGCTGATCGCGACCATTCCCGACCCTGACACGGTGCTGCACCCCGACCGTGCGGTGGCGGTGGGCAAGTATGTGGCCCCGCCCGCAGGCTACCGGTTTCATCCACAATCAGTTAACCGCCCGGACGTCTATGCCGCACCCGAAGCATCGCAACTGGTAGAGATCGGGCCGGGTCATGTAGTGCGCTGTCAGCCTGATTAATACGTCTGCATCGGGAGCCAGTTGCCGTCGCCGGGTGCAACCTTGATTGCGCGGTTATCCACGATGATTTTGCCGCGTGACAGAACGGTTACGGGCATACCCTTGACGGTGGTGCCTGCGTAAGGGTTATAGCCTACGTTATCATGCAAATCGTCCGCGCCGTAGTTGTGGGTGATGTCGGGGTTCCACAAAGCAATATCGGCATCGAACCCTTTTTCTGGTGTTGTCACGTTATCGGGCCTGAGGTTGCTGGTTCATTGATCTGGGCGTAGTCGGTGCCGATGCAGACACAAAAGATCAGCTACAAACGCCACCGCTTTC
>Ga0115567_10004397_pt1 | contig 13757 bp, 9 predicted proteins | sample COGITO_mtgs_1204_2_FD_88679 | JGI IMG/M metagenome (GOLD analysis project Ga0115567, IMG submission 88679) | Pelagic marine microbial communities from North Sea - COGITO_mtgs_120412 | ecosystem: Environmental > Aquatic > Marine > Epipelagic | place: Germany:Helgoland, sampling site Kabeltonne...
AACTTTTCTGTAAACAGCGTAGTTGATCCAAAAAATAAAGGACCATAAATTTGATAGTGTTTTGCACCCTGGGCATCTATATGCTTGCGAGCGCGGATCCGTTTTGCATTTTCCCATGAATAAGCCAAAGCAGAGATAATTACTCCCAATAATACTGCAACCGCAAGATTATGTGTAACAGCGGTAATTAGCGTCACCAATACCATGACTACCACATCAGATTTTGGCATTTTACCAACTGTTTTAAAGCTTGCCCATTCAAACGTTCCAATGGCCACCATAAACATAAGGCCTACTAAAGCAGCCATAGGTAATTGCTCTATTAGACTAGATCCAAACATGATAAAAACAAGCAGCATTATAGCAGCTGTAATTCCAGAAAGGCGTGCTCTTGCTCCAGAAGACGTATTAATTAAACTCTGCCCTATCATTGCACAACCACCCATGCCAGATAAGAAACCAGACAAAATATTTGCTGTTCCTTGTGCTACACATTCTCTGTTACTGCTACCACGGGTATCGGTAATTTCATCAATAATATTTAGTGTAAGCAAACTCTCTATAAGTCCTACGCCAGCCACAATAGCGGCAAACGGCACAATAATTTTAAAGGTTTCTAATGTCCAAGGTAACTGTGGGATAGATATTGGAGGAAAGCCTCCTTTGATCGTTTCGCCAGCACCCATTGTGTCTGCAACGGTTAGCGTATCTACACCAAACCCAATTACAATACCAGACACCACTACAATGGCTACCAAGGAAGAAGGTATTGCTTTTGTAAGTTTTGGCAGACCCCAAATAATAACCATGGTTAGTAAGGTGAGTGCTAACATGATATAAAAGGGACTTCCAGTAAGTAGCATATCTGTCCCCTTCTGATAAAAATTTGGGAACTGCGCCATAAAAATAATAATTGCCAGCCCGTTCACAAACCCGAACATTACGGGGTGCGGCACTAATCTTATAAACTTCCCTAAACGTAAGACACCCGCTAGAATTTGTAATATACCTGCTAGAATAACCGTAGCAAAAACATAGTTTAAAATAGTTTCTGGAGTAATGTCTGGAAAGTTTCTTTTCAATTCTAAAATAAGTCCTACAAAAATTACAGCAACTGCTCCTGTTGCGCCGGAAATCATACCTGGTCTACCTCCTAAAATTGAAGTTACTAGGGCTAATATAAAAGCGGCGTATAAACCTGTAAGCGGTGAAAATCCTGGAATTAAGGCAAAAGCAATTGCCTCTGGCACCAATGCCAAGGCAACCGTTAATCCTGAAAGGATCTCTGTTTTATAATCTACTTTTTGCTTAAAATTGAATAAATTGAGATACTTATGCACGTATAGAGATTTTAAGGGCGCAAAAATAGTATTATTTGAAGGATGCTACTATAAACTAAATGATTATTAATGATTTAGATATAACCTGTAGTGTTACTTCTTACTATTTTGAGGAGCGTTTGACAAAACGGAGAAGGAATTCCCGATAAGTATTCTATCCTCTTCGGGTATCTCGCGCGCTTTAAAATACTCTCATCACCTTACTACATTTCATATAAAAATAGTCTTTAAATCTAAATGGCTCTAGTTCACTAATCATACTTAAAAGAACAGCAATGTTCCCCCACAAGTAGCCTCTTCTTACTATAACTAGGATACTCCAAAATAAAAAAAAGAGTTCTATAGGCATGCCTATAGAACTCTTTTTTATTCCAATTATAATAACAAGCCATTTGTAACCTACTTTAAATCTGGTCTGGTAGGGCGTACCTCAATTTTACTAGGCAAGGTTCTAGGATTCATATGTAATAAATCTACCACTAGCGCTCCAATATCTTCTGGTTGAATTTTCCAATCGTCTTCTTTGCTTGGTTCGTTACCGCCAAAATGGGTTGCTACAGAGCCCGGCATGATTGTAGAAACTTTAATTCCATACTTTCTTAGGTCTAACATTGCTGCTTGCGTAAAACCTACTACGCCAAACTTAGTAGCATTGTATCCTGCCCCTTTTGCGAAAAAGTTAGTACCTGCCAAACTGGCTACTGTAATATAATATCCTTTAGAATTTTTTAGTGCAGCTACTGTAGCTTTAAGCGTATGAAAAACTCCGTTTAAATTTACATTTACCATTTGGTGCCAATCCTCTAAAGACAAAGTATCTACGGGCGCAAAATTTCCGACACCTGCGTTTGCTAAAACAACATCTAATTGCCCCCATTTCTCTAAAACTTCTGCTACTGCCTTTGTTTCATTATCCATTCTAGAAACATCAGAGACTACTCCTAAAACATGTTCGCTATCTAACGTTGCTAATGCTTTACTAACGCTTTCTTTGCTTGTACCACTTACTGCTACCTTCATTCCCTGCTGTAACAAGCTTTTTGCAATACCCAAACCTATACCTTTAGTGCCTCCTGTTATATAGGCTACTTTTCCTTGCATCTTTTCCATAGTCTTTTCTTCAATTTATTTACTTCTCTAAAGATAAGTAACAAACTTCAGGACTATGACACATTTGCATCTAGTAGTACTCTGATTACAGAACAGAAACATCTTGTTCAGCAATGCGTATTAAGCCTACTATAGTTTAAAAACGCCTATTCTAAATAGTAGAAAATACACAGTTTATTTCTAATGGGAGCTGTAGTAAATTTCCCCTGTGCTATTCGGCATATCATAAAAGTAAATATCAGGAAAAATAATTTGAGAAAATTAGATCGATACCTTCTTTTTGTTACATTTTCATGTTTTAACGTATAGCTCTTTTACTTTCGCATTCAAATTTTCCTAAGAAACAGTATTTTTTCAATATCCTTCTGTTACTTTTTTTTGGGCTATTCTGTCCTACTCTAGCATGTCCTACTATTATAGCCCCCTGAAGTGTTTAGTTTTTTACACCGCTAAAACCATAACTAATACTAGTACTATCTATTTTTATAAATAATTAAAGACTTATTATCTACTTTTGAGTTCTCAAAAGAAAATACGTCTTAAGAAGGATGTTACTTATTATGCAAAAAAATAACTGAATTATGCTAGACAATACCGACTATAAACTGTTAGAAATCCTTCAGAAAAACGGAAAACTAACTACAAAAGAAATTGCTAAACTGGTAAACTTATCTCCTACGCCTGTATATGAAAGAATTAAGCGACTAGAAAAAGCGGGGATTATTTCTAACTATGTTGCCATAGTAGCGCCTGAAACTGTGGGTAAGGCACTTACTGTGTTTTGCAATGTCACCTTAAAAGAGCACACCAAAGAGATTGGAAATTTATTTGTTGAAGAAATAACCTCTTTAAAACAAGTAACTGAATGCTATAATATTTCTGGAGACTATGATTTTATGTTAAAAATTATTGTGAATGATATGAAGCAGTATCAAGAATTTGTTATTAATGACCTAGGCTCTATAAAAAATATAGGAAGTGCACATAGTACCTTTGTCATGGGCGTTATTAAGCATTCTTATGCCGTGCCGTTATAGTAAAGATTTCGTGTGCAATGTTGGTACACGAAATCTGTTTACTTGTACTTAATTATGAATGCGCTACCTAACTTGCTGTCGAACTAATAGTAATTTAAGCTAGTTTTTAGTAGCTATTTTAAGATTCAATTCTTTAAGTTGATCTTGTGCAATAGCAGCAGGTGCATCTATCATAACATCGCGTCCACTATTGTTTTTAGGGAATGCAATAAAATCTCTAATAGTTTCCTGGCCACCTAAAATAGCTACTAATCTATCTAAACCAAAAGCTATACCCCCATGTGGTGGTGCACCATATTCAAAAGCATCCATTAAAAAGCCGAACTGTTCTTTTGCTTCTTCTGGTGAAAAACCTAAATGTTTAAACATGGTTGCCTGAGTTTCCTTGTCGTGAATACGAATAGAGCCACCGCCTATTTCATTCCCATTTAACACTAAGTCATAGGCATTTGCTCTAACTGCAGCAGGGTCTGTATCTAATAATGCTAATTGTCCTGGCTTTGGAGCAGTAAATGGGTGGTGCATAGCGTGGTAATGCCCTGTTTCTTCATCTAGTTCTAACAAAGGAAAATCTACTACCCACAATGGAGCAAACTCGGTATTCTTACGCAGACCCAAGCGGGTTGCTAACTCCATACGTAATGCACTTAATTGCGCTCTTACTTTAGCAGTATCACCAGAAAGCACACAAATTAAATCACCAGATTTTGCCCCTGTAGCTGCTGCCCATTTTGCTAGATCTTCTTGGTCGTAAAATTTATCTACAGAAGATTTAAAGCTACCATCATCATTACACCTGCAATATATCATCCCCAAAGCACCCACTTGTGGGCGTTTTACCCATGTTACTAAGGCATCTATTTCTTTTCTTGTATAATTATTAGCTCCGGGTACGGCAATACCTACAACTAATTCCGCATTGTTAAAAATACCAAAATCCTTATTTTTTGTTACAGTATTTAGATTGCTAAATTCCATTCCAAAGCGAATGTCTGGTTTGTCATTTCCGTATCTCTCCATTGCCTCATCGTAGGTGATTCTAGGAAAATCAGCAACGGTAACGCCATTAATTTCTTTTAATAGGTGCTTTGTAAGATTCTCAAAAATTGCCAGAATGTCTTCCTGTTCTACAAAGGCCATTTCACAATCTATCTGCGTAAATTCTGGCTGCCTGTCTGCTCTTAAATCTTCATCTCTAAAGCATTTTACAATCTGAAAATACTTATCCATACCCCCTACCATAAGCAGCTGCTTAAAAGTTTGTGGCGATTGTGGAAGTGCATAAAATTGCCCTTGATTCATACGGCTAGGTACCACAAAATCTCTTGCACCCTCTGGCGTAGATTTTATTAAATAGGGTGTTTCTACCTCTATAAAATCTTGATTAGACAAAAACTTACGCACCTCCATACTTACCCTACTCCTAAAAATAAGATTGTTCTTTACGGGGTTTCTACGAATGTCTAAATACCGATATTTCATACGTAAATCTTCCCCACCGTCCGTTTCATCTTCTATCGTAAAAGGGGGTGTTTTAGATTTGTTTAGTATGGTAAGTTCGCTAACTAATATTTCAATTGCTCCTGTAGGAATATTGGGGTTTTTAGAAGCTCTCTCTATCACTTCTCCTGTAACCTGTATTACAAATTCTCTTCCTAAATTTCTAGCGCGTTCTAGCAATTCTGGTGCAGTCCTATCTTCATCAAACACCAACTGTGTAATACCATAACGGTCTCTTAAATCTACCCAAACAACAAAACCTTTGTCTCTTGTTTTGGAAACCCAGCCAGATAGGGTAATGGTTGTATTATTATGGGATGCTCTTAATTCTCCGCAGGAATGACTTCTGTACATACTATTTTTTTTACTGAAACATCAAATTTAAGAAGTCTACCGTCATTAAATATAAAAACACAGTACAGCTTTTAAAAAGTTAGTAGCTATAAAATTACGCGCCTTTCTATGATTAATACATTAATTATCAGACTCTTAAAATTATAATGTAAATTTAATGTAAATAAAAAGTTACGTAAACAGTCGTTTAACGCAAAATTATTTTATATTTGTAATATTATTGTAAATAAAAATCGTATTTAAAAAATAAATATTATGAAAAATTGTATTCTCGTATTCATATTAGCACTAGGATTTTCTGTTACCGCTCAGGAATTAAAACCAACTTTTGAAAAAGAGGGTGATAAAGTAAAAGCAACGTATTTTCATGCAAATGGAACGATCTCGCAACAAGGCTTTTTCTTAAATGAAAAATTAGAAGGTGCTTGGAATATGTTTGATGAGCAAGGAGAAAAAATAGCCATGGGAAATTATGAAGATGGTGTAAAAATAGGAAAATGGTTGTTTTACGAAGGTGCTTCTATTAAAGAAGTAAATTTTGACAATAACCGTATTGCAGGAATCAATACTATCCAAAACACAGAATCTGTAGTTACTACCAAATAGCAGAATCTATATTGGCATAAAAAAGCTCCAACCCTGCGGTTGGAGCTTTTTTTGTTCCCTACTTAACTAAAATCGCATTTATATAATTGCAGGAGCTTCTTTCTTGTATCCCTTAATCCCTGTTTTAATACGGTAGATAATATTAAAAAGTACGGGGACAATTATTAGTGTTAAAAAAGTAGCAACGATTAGTCCAAAAATAACCGTCCATGCTAAAGGTCCCCAAAAAATAACATTATCCCCGCCAATATAAATTTTAGGATCAAACGTTGTAAAAAGTGAGAAGAAGTCAATATTTAAACCTATTGCTAAAGGAATTAATCCTAACACGGTAGTTATGGCGGTTAAAATTACAGGGCGTAATCTTGCTTTTCCACTTTTAATGATAATGTCTGTTGCGTCATCCATTGGCAACAAATCTTTATCCTCTAAGTTTAAAGTCACTTTTTTCCTATCTATCAAAATCTGCGTGTAATCTAATAGCACTACGCCATTATTTACCACAATACCAGCCAAGGAAATAATACCCATCATAGTCATTAGAATAACAAAAGGCCATCCTGTAACCATCAATCCGCCAAATACTCCAATAAAACTTAGGAATATGGCTATCATTATAATAAGTGGTTTTGAAATACCACCGAATTGAAAAATAAGAATGAGCATAATAAGTCCCAATCCAGAAAAGAATGCCCCTATTAAGAATTGCATTTGCTTGTTTTGTTCCTCAATCTCTCCTGTATAATCTACCTTTACAGAGGTGGGTATGCCTTTAAAACTTTCCATTTCTTTTTTAATCTCTTCTACTACAGAAGCAGGATTCCCACCCGCTTTTAGACCAGAGTAAATGGTTACCACCCTATTCCCATTCCTGTGCTTAATGGCACTGTACCCAGATGAATTTTTTTGTGTTGCCACAGCAGAAATAGGCACTTCTTTTATTTTGCCCGTAGCAGGATCTCTAAAAATTATATTCTGATTAAAAAGCGCGTTCTTATCAAACCTAAGGTCTTCTTTAAAGCGTACATTAATATCATAATCATCACCATCTACCTTATAGACTCCTGCTTTCTCACCAAATAGCGAACGTCTTAGTTGCTGCCCTACTTGGCCAACTGCAACACCTAGGGCTCCTGCCTTTTCACGATCTACAAGCACCTCCATAGAAGGTTTGCTTTTATTTACATCAATCTTTAATTCCTCTATAAAGGCAATATTTTTTGTGTTGATATAATTTTTAATGTCCTCTGCGCTATTAATAAGCTCTTCATAATCGTCACCTTCTAACTCTATGTTCACAGGGTATCCTGGAGGTGGCCCGTCTGAATTTTTCTCTACAGAAATAGAAACACCTGGGTAAATATCTGTTAAGGTTTCTTGTATTTCGCCACGGAGTTCTTCTGTATCTAGACCATTTCGGTATTTATACTCACGCATAGAAACCGTTACTTTTCCTCTATGTGGCATTTCTGCCGAAGATCCACTATCTGTTTGTGGGTTACCCGCTCCTTCACCAACTTGAGATACAGCCGATTCTACTAAATAATTTTCGCCATCGGCATCTATATACATCGGTCTATTTACAACTGCATACACCCGATCCTCTATTGCTTTTGTCAGCGTGTTTGTTTTATTGATGGATGTACCTTCTGGATATTCTATATAGACGTAAATTTCATTAGGGGTATTTTCTGGAAAGAATTCAATCTTTGTTCTACCTGATCCTACAGACATACCAAAAAGTACAAATGTGGCAATTAAGAGCACAAATGTAATTCCGAAATACCAATACACATTTTTTCCTCTAAGGGCATGCGCTATGCGCCGTTCGTACCAATTTTCAAAACGAACCATGGTGTTATTCTGGAAACTAGTAGCCCATTTTTTAATAGCGTATTTATATACCCAAAACATGATTGCTGTAAATAATAGCACCGTTCCCAACCCTCTCATAGCACCACCAAAAACGAGTATAAATGTTCCAAAACCACCCAAGATAATACTAAGGCGAATGAGTTGTTTTCTACTAAGTTCCTTCTCTTTAATATCCATAAATTGAGAAACAAGCATGGAGTTCATAAATATGGCTACGAATAAAGAAGAGCCTAAAACTACAGATAAGGTAATGGGGAAGAAAATCATAAACTGCCCAAATATTCCAGGCCAAAATGCTAAGGGCACAAATGCTGCTACGGTGGTAATGGTAGAGATAATAATAGGAAATGCAATCTCCCCTATCCCCTTTTTTGCCGCTTCTGTACGGCTCATACCTTCACTCATTAGGCGGTAAACATTTTCTACTACCACAATTCCATTATCTACCAACATTCCAAGTCCCATTATCATTCCAAAAAGGATCATGGTATTTAGTGTGTAACCAGCTAGATTCAGCACAGCAAAAGAAATAAACATAGACATAGGAATAGCAAAACCCACAAATAGTGCATTCCTAAACCCAAGGAAAAACATAAGTACGGTTACTACTAGTAGTATTCCAAAAATGATATTATTTACCAAATCATCTACTTGGTTTAGCGTTTTGCTAGAAGAATCATTTGCAATAGAAATATTCAAATCCGCAGGGTAATACCCGTCTTGCGATTTTTTAACAAGCGCTCTAATTTTAGTGGTTGCAGCGATGGTGTTCTTACCAGATCTTTTCTTAATATCTAGCATTACCACACTTTCTCCAAACTCTCGCGCAAAGGTGGTTTTCTCTTTCTCCTGAAAATATACTTTAGCAATGTCTTTAAGGTACACGGTACCCATATTAGATTTTACTACAAAATTTTCTAGTTCTTCTGGCTTTTCAATTTCGCCCAGAATACGAATGGTTCTATTCTGCTCTGAGGTTTTAATATTACCAGCAGACATGGTCATATTTCCGTTACCTATAGCTCCAATAACATTTTCAAAGTTGACTTTAGCCGCCATCATCTTATAAACATCTACCGCAACTTCTACTTCTTTCTTTTGCGCCCCACGGATATCTACCTGTTTAATTTCTGGTAGGTTTTCTATTTCTTCTTCTAAATATTCTGCAAATTCTTTTAACTTCTCTACAGGATAATCTCCTGTAAAATTCACATTCATAATAGGAAAGGTCTCTGCTAAATTTAGATCAAAAATATTCGGCTCTACTTTAGCTCCATTAAAGGTGGGCCAATCTTCACTAGCTTTTTCACCGTCTACCTCATCTTTTATTTTCTGTTTTGCTTGCTCTACCGTAATTTCCTCATCAAATTCCACCGTAATAATAGAGTAGTTTTCCTGAGAGGTAGAGGTAATTTCTACCACGTTACTTACATTCTTAACTCGGTCTTCTAAAGGATCTGTAAGCAAACGCTCAATATCTTCTGCGGTATTGCCAGGGTAGGGTGTGCTTATGTATATCTTAGTTTCTACAATTTCTGGGTAATCTTCCCGTGGCATAGATTTATACCCTTGGTAGCCTATTAATAAAAATAAACCAATCATCACATAAATTACAGATGGGTTGTCTATTGCCCAAGAAGAGATGCTAAATTCCTTCTCCGCATTTTTTTGTTGTTTACTCATTTTAAAATGGCTTTACACTCTTTGCGTAACCTTTATCAAGGTTACATTTTAGACTTTTATTTACTCAGCTTTTAGGCAACTATATAAATGGAGCATCTAGATATCTGCAAAAAAAATTCAGCAATCTCTGAATATATTTAAGACTGCTTCTTAGCAACTTGTTTAAGCGACTCTAAAATTTGTACACTCTGCCCGTCTTTTACACTTCTAGCACCCTCCTTAATTAGTAGATCTCCAGCACTAATACCAGAAATTACTTCTACTCTATTTCCTTGAGATCTACCTGTAGTTATAATTCTGCGCTTTGCCGTTGCCCTATCTTCTTCTTTTCCACTAGCAACATACAAATACTGCTCGCCTTCTGCATTTTCAGATATTATGCTCTGTGGCACTAAAATAGCTGCATCTGCGCTATAATCATTAAGGCGCACCTTTGCAGTAAGGTTGGGCTTTATACGGTTATCCTTATTTGGTACAGCAACTTCTACAGTAAAGGCTCTGTTGTTAGGGTTAATAAAATTACCTGTTTGGCGAATTTCTGAGATAATAGTATCGCCTAGCATTGGTAAATATACTTCTGCTAATTTTCCTTCTTCAATATCGTTTAAGTAAAATTCTGGTACGGCTACCTCAACATACATATCAGATAGGTTCATAATCCTAAAAACCTCAGAACCTGGTCCAGGGGCAACTACCGTTCCTTGGTCTTTTATAACCTCGTCTACAATACCTGCAAAGGGTGCTCTAAGTGTTGATTTCCCAAGTTGACTTTTTACTTGCTTTACGGTACTTTCTGCTGCTTCATAAGCAGTTTTTGCTTGTAAGTACTGGATTTCTGATCCTATTTTTTGATCCCAAAGGCGTTGTTGTCTTTCAAAAGTTGTTTTAGCAAGTGCCATTTGGGTTTCTAATTGTGCTACTTGGCTTCCCATGCCGCCATCGTCTATGGCACCTAATAATTGTCCTTTTACAACACGCTGCCCTTCTTTTACATATACCCTTTGCAGTGTGCCTTGCATTTCAGGATACACTAATACGTTTTGTTTGGTGGCTACATCACCCTGCAATTCTAAAAAGTGATTAAACTTTTCTGGTGTTGCGGTTATGGTAGAAATAAGTGGCAAATTACCTTCCCCTGTTTTTACTGCTATTGCCGCATCTAATTCTTGCAAATCTTTACCTAGCATTTTGTACTCTTCAAAAATGCTTGTTTTGCGTTCTCTAAGGGTTTCTAAATTACCGGTTGCTACAAGCTCTTGTACAGACTGGTCTCCAGAACCTCCGCAGGCAGATAAAAGAAAAAGTACTATAACTGTATAAAATGTGTTTTTCATGGGTAGCGCATTCATGGGTTGCTCTTTTTATGGTTGTATGTTGCTATTATTCGTTTAATATAATTTCTAAAGCTGTTTTTCTATTAATAACTTCTACCATAGATTGTAAGTACTCCTGCTGGGCGGTGTAGAGTTGGGTTTGCGCCTGCCGCAGTTCAAAACTAGAAGCCAAGCCCTCTGCATATTTTATCTGGTTTTTGTTTTCTATACGAGAGGCAAGATTTAAGTTGCTTTTGAAAGTTTCATATTGTTCTATAGAAAACACGTAATTGCTTTGTGCGTTTTGTAATTCTAATCTAATTTTCTCTTCTGCTTCCTGTAATTGTGTCTTCGCTTTTTCTAAAGCAATTTTTGCGCGTTGGGTGCTAGCACTCCTCTTTAATGAACTAAATATGGGGATGCTTAAATCAAACCCCAGAATAGAAGAATCAAACCACTGTTGGTCATTATCCAAAAAATTAAATTCTTCTGAAAAAGCCGTAGTCCCATAGTTTATAAAAGCATTTAATGTGGGTAATGCGCGACTTTTTGCTAGTTTCCACTCAAAATACCGTTGTTCATTTATATTAGTGACCAGCTTATAATCTACATTATTTTCTAAAACTAGCTTATTCTCTAAAATAGCTATGTCTATTTTTGCTACCGCTAAATCATCTAAGTTTTCCGCTAACACTATAGCAGTATCTAATGGTATTCCCAGAACCAAATTCAGCATACTTAGCGTAATTCCCTTTAAGCGAATAGCATTTTTTAGCTGATTTTCTATAGAGGAAAGTGTGATTTGTAGTTGCTCTACACTTTCTTCATCTCCCAGACCGTTCTCAAAAATAGCAGTAGTTTCAAAAAGATTCTTTTCTAGTGTAACTTTATTACGTTCTAAAATAGCTGTACTCTCTTCTGCTAATAACACATTGCCATAAGCTTCTACAACAGCTTTGCGCACTTCTTGCTGTGTTTTCTCTTTAGTATTAGCACTATAACTTAGAAAAGCCCTTGTGGCCTGTACCCCTACAATATAAGAACCATCAAAAATTTGCTGTGTTAATGTAGCCGTGGCACTTGCTGTATGTGGTTGACTAAAAATTACAGGTATAAAAGTGTCTGCTGCGCCCCCAGCTATAATACCAGGAATAAGTGTTATAGGTTGTTTTAATTGATTCTGATAACTTACCGCACCACTAATTTGCGGCAAACCGCTTGCTATAGTTTCCCATTTTTGCTTTTGAGCGTCTAGCACATCTCGGTCTGCATTTATAGCTCTGTAATTATTTTCTAGTGCAAAGGCAATGGCTGCCTGCAAAGTAAAATTTTTGGGTATTACCTCAGCGTCTTGGGCATTACTTAAATTACAGAGAAACAGAGTAAGAAAAAATACAATACAATGGCGCATGTTATTCTTGGTTTGAATTGATGATGGTGTTTAGTATGTGTCTTCCGGCAGGGGTAACAATGCCACGTAAATGATATTCTAAATAGTTATCCATAAGTTTAGTAATAGGAAACTGTGATAAAGGAAATAGCTTGTGGTCTTTTATACTGGTTACTCCACTAAAATAAATACGAGCTACAAAATCTATATTTAGGTTATTTCTAAAGATGCCAAGGGTTACTCCGTTCTTTATATTATCTACCATACAACTTTCCATAATCTCATATTGCTTTTTACGCATAAGACTATGAATTTTTGGGTAGTATTTTTGTAGCTGGTACTGTGGTGATGATTTTTCGTCTTTTAGATGCACCATTACAAATTTCTTTATTTCGTAAAGTTCTTCTATGGGGTTTTTCTTGAGAGCTCTAATTGCATCTATCCCTTTTGCAATAGCCTCTAGAAGATGCGTAGTACTTTCTTCAATTAACTTATTTTTGTTAGCGAAGTTGCTATAAATAGTTTTCTTAGAAATACCCATTTCATTGGCTAAATTATCCATAGTCACGCTCTTAAAACCCTGTTCTAAGAATAACTCGGTTGCCTTTATAAGTATGGTGTCCTTCATAAGAAAGTGCAATAATACTTATAGGAAACGAAATATACAATTAAAGTTTCCTTAGTTTTATAATTATAAGATTTCCATTCTTTTATCACTCCGTAATAATTGCTATCTAGACCCTGACAATCACATTATTTTAGCCAAATTGGACGTATTTTTGAATAAAAATCGCAAAAATGTACACTATAGAAGAGTACCGCAATACGTTTATTTCCCATCTAGCATCTAAAAGCACTATTACAGAGCCTACCAATTTATATGCACCCATAGACTATATATTAAATTTAGGAGGCAAAAGATTGCGCCCTGTATTAGTATTGCTAACTGCAGAATTGTTTAGCACAGACCATCGTAAAGCAATAGATGCTGCTATGGCTATTGAGGTATTTCATAATTTTTCTTTAGTGCATGATGATATTATGGATGCTGCCCCAAAACGCAGAGGAAAGGCTACAGTTCATGAGAAATGGGATATAAATACAGGTATTTTATCTGGCGATGCAATGCTCATTATGGCCTATCAGTATTTTGAAGGATATGACGCTCCTACCTTCAAAAACTTAGTTGCACTATTTAGTAAAACAGCTTTAGAGGTATGTGAAGGGCAACAGTACGATGTGGATTTTGAAACCAGAACGGATGTTCAAATTCCTGAATATTTGAAAATGATTGAGTATAAAACAGCCGTGCTTGTTGCCGCTGCCATGCAAATGGGTGCTATTATAGCAGGGGCTTCAACACAAGAACAGGATGCCATATATGCTTTTGGATTAAATTTGGGAATTGCCTTTCAACTACAAGATGATTATTTAGATGTTTTTGGCGATCCTAAAAGTTTTGGAAAACAAGTTGGTGGAGATATTATAGCTAATAAAAAAACCTATTTATACCTAACAGCGTTAGAGCAGAGCGATGACCTTACCAAAC
>Ga0115567_10004400_pt1 | contig 13749 bp, 12 predicted proteins | sample COGITO_mtgs_1204_2_FD_88679 | JGI IMG/M metagenome (GOLD analysis project Ga0115567, IMG submission 88679) | Pelagic marine microbial communities from North Sea - COGITO_mtgs_120412 | ecosystem: Environmental > Aquatic > Marine > Epipelagic | place: Germany:Helgoland, sampling site Kabeltonne...
CAGTCGCGGGGGAATACGGAACGCCGACGCGCGCGAACAACAGGCGCATGTAATCGTAAATTTCGGTCACGGTGCCGACGGTGGAGCGCGGGTTTTTGCTGGTGGTTTTTTGCTCGATCGAAATCGCCGGGCTAAGGCCGCTGATGTGATCCACGTCCGGCTTCTGCATCATGTCGAGGAACTGGCGCGCATAGGCGCTGAGCGATTCGACATAGCGCCGCTGCCCCTCGGCGTAGATCGTATCAAAGGCCAGCGAGGATTTCCCCGACCCCGACAGGCCGGTAATGACGATCAGCTTATCCCGCGGCAAATCCACGTCGATGGATTTGAGGTTATGTTCCCGCGCGCCACGGATAGAAATCGTCTTCAGCTCGGCCATGCCCACACTCCGTTTATGTCCAGCCGCTTCATGTAGGGTCCGCAGCGGGGTTTACCATAGAACGGAAGTGGAACACTTGAAAGCGTGTCGTAACGCCTCGTTAACCTTGGCGGGGCAAATTAAACAGAACGGCATAGGCGGCATCTGCACGATCCGCTAAATTCCGGGGGTGCATCGGGCCGCACGCGGCAATAATGTCGGCCCTCAAACAGAATCATGAGCGGAGAAGCCCCCATGGCAGGCAGCGTCAACAAGGTCATCCTGATCGGCAATCTGGGCCGCGACCCCGAGGTCCGATCCTTCGCCAATGGCGGTAAGGTGTGCAACCTGCGCATCGCGACATCAGAAAACTGGCGCGACAAGCAGTCAGGCGAGCGTCGCGAGAAAACCGAATGGCATTCGGTCGCAATTTTTCAGGAGGGGCTGGTTCGCATCGCGGAGCAATACCTCAAGAAAGGGTCGAAAGTTTACATCGAAGGTAAGCTGCAAACCCGCAAATATCAGGATCAGTCGGGCGCGGATCGTTATTCGACCGAGGTTGTCTTGCAAGGTTTTGACGGCACCCTGACCATGCTGGACGGCCCGTCGGGCGGCTCCGGCGCGGGCGGTGGCGACTACGACGGCGGCGGTCGCAGTGGCGGCGGCGGCGGTCGTAGCAGCGGTGGCTCCTACGGTGGCGACAGCGGTTCCAGCAGCGGTGGCGGCAATGGCGGCGGCGCTAATTATGGCTCCGATATGGATGACGACATTCCGTTCTGATCGGCCAAGCTGACCGCACACGGCGCCCCGTACAAATATTTAGTTGTACGGGGCGCCGTTGAAGGGTGCGACAATCCGTCTAGGTAGCCTCTCAAGCAGAGGAGACGGCATTACATGACGGTCACGGAAAATAAGCTGGAGGGACGGATCATTGCATGGTCTGTCGCCACAATCGCCGCGATCATGCTCACAGCAGCAATGGCATCTGCACGCGATTTCCTGATGCCCGTGTTGGCTGCGATTTTGTTGGCCCTCGTATTTCGCCCGGTCCGCAGGGGTTTGAATCGCGTAGGGTTTTCCGACGGGGCGGCGGCCCTCCTGATCACACTGGCGTTAGTGGCCGGATTGGCCGGTTTGGTCACAGCATTGGCGCAACCGGTCAGTGAGTGGATCGACGATGCACCCCAAATCGCCCTGCAAATCGAACGCAAACTTGAAAACCTGCAAGGCACCGTTGAGGCCGTAAATGAGGCCGCGCGCAAAATTGACGAGCTGGCTGAAGGCGCGGGCGCCAGTGCGGCGGCGCAGGTAGACACCTCGATTCCAGATGGTGAGCAATCGGTTCAGATCGAGGTTAGCGAATCCACAGGCAACATCGCTACGCAGATCGCAACCATTGCGCCGCTGGTGCTGGGGCAGATCGTTTTCACGCTGGTTTTGCTGTTTTTCGTGCTGGCCTCGGGTGATTTGCTGCGCCGTCGCATCGTCGAAGTCATCCCCAAGCTGAGCGATAAAAAGCGTGCGCTGGATATTGCAGACGATATCGAGCGACGGCTGGGCCGGTACTTGTTCACCATCACTGCGATCAACGCCGGTCTGGGTGTTACGGTAGGACTGGCCATGTGGGCGCTGGGGATGCCGGACCCGCTGTTGTTTGGCGTATCGGCCTTTATCCTGAACTACATGCCCTATGTCGGCGCGATAGTCGGCACGGCCAGCGCCTTTGCTATCGGTTTGGTCGCGCTGCCCGATATGTGGTTCGCGGTCGTCGCGGCCGCCGTTTATTTTGGCTGCACATCCATCGAGGGGCAGTTCGTAACGCCCTATTTCGTGGGACGGTCGCTGAAGCTGAACCCCGTTGTGGTGTTTCTATCCGTCGCATTCTGGGCGTGGCTGTGGTCGCTGGTCGGTATGGTTGTGGCCGTGCCAATGCTGGTCGTTGTGCGTGTGTTTAGCGAGCATATTCCGGCCTTGTCAAAGCTGGGGCGGTTCCTGGCGTCCGAGTCTGAGGTTGTGGCGACTGCGCAAGCAGAGCGGGCAAAATCTTCGGAAACCTAGCGCAGACTTGCCGTAGCGGGGCCGCTCGCATACTCAGGGTTCACATTTTCAGGGATCCTCATTGTGCAAAACCTCCCCGCTGCGAATTCCGCACGACCGACCGTGGCTTCACTCTGGATCGGGTCGGGCTTGTCCTGGGTGGAGGTGGTTTGCATCCAGTCGTTCCTCGACGCTGGGCATCATTTCGTCCTCTACACGCGCGGAGCAATTGGAAATATCCCCGAGGGGGTCGAGCAGCGGCGCGCCGATGATCTGACGCCCCCGACAACGGAACTGCGGGATCGCAAGGAGATCGCGGCCTTCTCGAACTTCTTCCGGTTTCGGATGTTGCAGACCGAGGATTTCATCTGGGTCGATCTGGACGCCTATTGCGTGAAGCCCTTTGATTTCGACACCGACTGGATTTTCGCGATCGAGATGGCGTCGCGTGACCGCATCAACACCGGTGTTTTGGCCCTGCCCAAGGATGCTGTCGAGTTACAGCAATGTATCGATTTCTGGCAGACGCCCAATGCCATCCCCCCATGGTTTCCCCGCAATCAGCGCCGTCCTCTGCGCGAATTGCGGATGAGGGGCGAAGCACACACGCTTGAAAGCCTGCGCTGGGGTACTTCTGGCCCGCATTTGCTGGATCACTTTCTGCGGCAAAGCGGCAACATTCAGCATGCCATGCCACGCGACACATTTTACCCCACGTCCGGTCAGGATTTTGCGCTGACCTATACGTCCGGCGTGACGCGTGCGGAGATTGAAAAGCCACAGACCTATTCGGTTCATCTGTATGGTGAGGTTAAGCGCCGCCTGCTGGCCGATCATAACGGCCTACCGCCAGAGGGATCGTATCTGGAGCTGATCTGCGTTCGCCATGAGGTCGATCCACGGGATTTTCCCATCAAGGAAATTCCGCGATTGGACGGCGCAATGCCCGCTGACATTGACCCTGCCCCCGGCACACCGGAAAACGAGATGCTGGATGTTGTGATACAGGCTAATTCGGACGCTGATTGATTGCCTTCCCTGCCCCGTTGTCGCATAAGGGACACACAACATATAGCGGCACGGGATAGGCAGGACCACGAGTGAGCGATACGCCAAAAACACCCGAAAACGACGACGATCTTCCGCAGCGCCCAGTCTATGACGGGCCCAGCATTACGATCGAGGAGGAGATGAAGCGCTCCTTCCTCGATTATTCGATGAGCGTCATCATTTCTCGCGCGATCCCGGATGTGCGCGACGGGCTTAAGCCCGTCCATCGTCGCATTCTGTACGCAATGCATGAAACCGGAAACACCGCCGACAAGGGCTATCGCAAATCTGCGCGCCCCGTTGGCGATGTGATCGGTAAATACCACCCCCACGGCGACACCGCGATCTATGATGCGCTGGTGCGTATGGCGCAGGATTTCTCCATGCGGCTGCCGTTGCTGGATGGTCAGGGCAACTTCGGCTCGATGGACGGCGATTCCCCGGCTGCGATGCGATATACCGAGGTGCGCATGGCGCCCCCGGCTGACGCGATGCTGGCGGATATCGACAAGGACACGGTCGATTTTCAGGCCAACTACGATGGCAAGGATATCGAACCGACGGTTCTGCCCTCACGTTATCCCAACCTGCTGGTAAACGGTGCCGAGGGTATTGCGGTGGGCATGGCCACACGGATTCCCCCGCACAACTTGGGCGAGGTTCTGAATGCTGCGTCGGCGCTGATCGACAATCCCGACCTGACATCCGAGGATCTGATCGAATACGTTCCGGCCCCAGATTTCCCAACCGGCGGTATCATCATCGGCCGTCAGGGCGCGCGTAAAGCGTATATCGAGGGTCGCGGCTCCATCGTGATCCGCGCCAAGACCGAGGTTGAGGAAATCCGCAAGGATCGCTTTGCCATTGTTGTGCGCGAAATTCCCTATCAGGTGAACAAATCCACCATGATCGAGCGGATCGCCGAACTGGCCCGCGACAAAAAGATTGAGGGCATCGCCCACGTTCAGGACGAATCCGACCGCTTTGGCGTGCGGGTGGTGATCGAGCTTAAGCGGGACGCGACCGCCGATGTGGTGCTGAACCAGCTGTACCGGTTCACTCCGCTGCAAACCAGTTTCGCCGCCAACATGCTGGCGCTGAACAATGGCCGGCCCGAGCAGCTGACCCTACGCGGGTTCCTGACAGCCTTCGTTGCGTTTCGTGAGGAAGTTGTCGCCCGCCGCACCGCGTTTGAGCTGAACAAGGCGCGGGAACGCGCGCACATCTTGTCCGGTCTGGCCGTAGCTGTTGAAAACGTTGACGAAGTCGTTGCCACTATCCGCGCCTCCGCCGATCGGGGTGAGGCGCGTGACAAGCTGATGACCCGTCGCTGGCCTGCGGAAAAGATCGCGGAATACATCCAGCTGATCGACGATCCCAGCCACACGATGAACGACGACGGGACCTATTTCCTATCGCTGGAACAAGCGAACGCGATTCTGGAATTGCGCCTACAGCGCCTTACCGCGCTGGGTGTGAAGGAAATTACGGACGAGCTGGAAATTCTCGCGGTCAAGATCGCAGATTTCCTCGACATTCTACGCTCGCGTGAGCGGATTATGACGATCATCCGTGAGGAAATCGCCGAAGTTCGTGAAAAATACGTCACGCCGCGCCGCTCCGAAATCGTCGATTATGCCGGCGACATGGAGGACGAGGACCTGATCGAACCAGCGGAGATGGTCGTGACCATCACCAATGGCGGCTATATCAAGCGTACCCCCCTCGACGAATTCCGCGCACAGCGGCGTGGTGGTAAGGGTATTGGCGGCATGAACATGAAGGACGAGGATTTCGTCACCACTCTGTTTGTTGCCAACACGCACACCGCGATCCTGTTCTTCACCACGACGGGCATGGTGTATCAGCTGAAGACTTGGCGTCTGCCGCAGGGCGGTCGCAATGCGCGGGGTAAGGCGCTGGTCAACATCCTGCCGATCCAACCGGGAACCGGTATCGCCGCTACGATGCCTGTGGACCGGGATGAGGCGGATTGGGGCGACCTACAGGTCATCTTCGCCACCTCGGCCGGTGATGTACGCCGCAACCGGTTGAGCGATTTCACCAATATCATGCGCAACGGCAAGATCGCGATGCGTCTGGCCGAGGATGGCACTCGTCTGGTCAACGCCCGTATCTGTGCCGAGGATGATGACGTGATGCTGGTCACGGCGATGGGCCGCGCGATCCGCTTCCCATCGACTGCGGTGCGGGTATTTAACTCACGCACCTCAACCGGTGTGCGCGGGATCCGCTTGGCTGAGGGGGATGAGGTCGTTTCGATGTCCGTGATCCGCCACTTCGAGGCCGATCCGGCAGAACGCTCTGCCTACCTCAAGATGCGCCGCGCGGTTGCCGGTGCCTTGGATGATGAGCAGGACGAGGATGACGTCGCCCCCGGCGCGATCACATCTGAGCGGTATGCCGAAATGTCCGCCTCCGAGGATCTGATCCTGACGTTGACGGAAAAGGGCGCTGGTAAGCTTAGCTCCTCGCACGATTATCCTGTGCGCGGTCGCGGGGGTCAGGGTGTGATGGCGATGGACAAGGCCCTGCGTGGCGGTCGTCTGGTTGCCAGTTTCCCTGTGGATATTCACGACCAGATCATGCTGGCAACCGATGCGGGGCAATCGATCCGCACACCGGTTGAGGATATCTCGTTCCGCTCACGCTCCGCTGGTGGTGTGCGCGTGTTCAACACCCGCGACGCCGAGAAGGTTGTGAGTGTGGCGTGGATCGCCGAGCCGGAGGAGGTCGATATTCTTCCCGGTGTGACGCCAGATACACCAGACGCGGCACCTGATGCGCCGGATGCTGAATGATCTTCTAATATTGGCAGGCCGGGTACTCCTCGGCCTGCTGTTTCTAGCCGGAGCGGTGCAAAAGGGTCTGGACCCTGCCCCCGCCGCTGACCTGCTCATCGGGCGCGGCCTGCCCGGTGCGCTGGTTTGGACTGCGCTGGCGTTCAATGCGCTCGGCGCGATCTGCCTGTTTCTGGGAATCTGGACGCGCCCGATGGCGGCGGCGCTGGCGATTTACTGCATCATCACGAGCGTCTTTCACCTGATCCCGTCCGACCCGTGGCAGATGAGCATTTTCGTCAAGAACTGGGCAATCGCGGGCGGACTATCGATCCTCAGCGCGCATGGTGCGGGCCGGTTCGCGCTGCGCGGCTAGGGTTGCGCCGCGGTAATCGCCGGAAAATCATTCACGCCGCTTTTCAAATCACGCGCGGCGGCGTACATGGCTGGCATGACAAAACCCATCCATATTATCGGCGGCGGAATGGCCGGTTGTGAAGCAGCATGGCAAGCGGCGGCGCTTGGCGTTCCGGTCGTGCTTCACGAAATGCGACCCGTGGTCGAGACGTTTGCCCACCAGACCCAAGGTTTGGCGGAGCTGGTATGCTCCAACTCGTTCCGCTCGGACGACGATGAGAGTAACGCGGTCGGCCTGCTGCATTGGGAGATGCGTCAGGCGGGCGGTCTGATCATCTCGACCGGTGATCGCAACAAGCTGCCTGCGGGCGGCGCGTTGGCGGTGGACCGCGATGCGTTCTCGGATGAGGTGACAGCCCAGATTGAGGCGCACCCCCTGATCGAGATCGAACGTGGTGAGGTCACCGGCCTGCCCCCTGAGGACTGGGGCAACACGATTATCGCCACCGGCCCTCTGACATCCCCCTCGATGGCCGAGGCATTGCGCGCGCAAACAGGTGAGGAAAGCCTCGCCTTTTTTGACGCCATCGCACCGATCATCCACGCGGAAAGCATCGACCTGAGCAAAGCGTGGTTCCAGTCCCGCTATGACAAGGGTGAGACGGAGGAGGAGCGCACCGCCTACCTCAACTGTCCAATGGATCGCGAGCAATACGAGGCGTTCATCGACGCGCTGCTCAGTTCGGATAAAACAGAGTTCAAGGAGTGGGAAAAGGACACCCCCTACTTCGACGCCTGCCTACCGATTGAGGTGATGGCCGAGCGTGGGCGCGAAACGCTGCGCTGGGGTCCGATGAAGCCGGTTGGCCTGACCAACCCGCACCAGCCCGACATCAAGGCGCATGCCGTCGTGCAGCTGCGCCGTGAAAACGCGCTTGGCACTTTGTATAACATCGTCGGCTTTCAAACTAAGATGAAGTACGGCGTGCAAGCTGCTGTCTTTAAAAGTATTCCAGGTTTGGAAAACGCAGAGTTTGCGCGCCTTGGCGGTATTCATCGCAATACGTTCCTCAACTCACCCCGCTTGCTGGATGGCCAGATGCGCCTGAAATCCCGCCCCGATCTGCGCTTCGCGGGTCAGGTTACGGGCGTTGAGGGATACGTGGAATCCGCCGCGATGGGACTGTTGGCCGGACGGTTAGCCGCCTATCAATCGCTGGGCCTCGACGTGGAAATGCCACCGCAAACCACAGCCATCGGTGCCCTGCTGGGCCACATAACTGGCGGTGCGGAGGCGGAGACATTCCAGCCGATGAACGTGAACTTCGGCCTGTTCCCACCGTTGGAGGCCCCTAGAAAGGGGCGGCGCGGCAAGAAAGACCGCAAGATCGCCTATACCGATCGCGCTAAGGGGGATTGGTCGGCATGGCTAGACGCGCTTCCGACTGATATCGCAGCACAATAGCCCTCGGCACAGAACCCCGCTAAGATGAGTCGAGGAGGTGGTGATGGTTAAGAAATTTCTAGACGAAGCGCTCGAACTTCAGGGGGACGCCCGCACGGTTTACAGCCAGTGGGCGGCCACATACGATGCAGAAGTGGCCGAAAACGGCTACGTTACGCCAGAACGCTGCGCCCTTGCCCTGCGCAACGCAGGCGCCAGTACGATTGATCCGGTGCTGGATTTAGGATGCGGCACCGGTCTGGGCGGATTGGCGTTAAAGCTGGCCGGATTTCAAATCCTAGACGGCGTTGACCTGACACCCGAGATGATTGAGCGCGCCCGCGCCCGTGACATCTACCGCGATTTGACTGTCGGCGATGCGTCCATCGCATTGCAAGATCGCAGTTATAACGCGATCGTGGCGGTGGGCATATTAAGCCCCGGCCACGCGCCCGCAAGCCTGATCGACACGGTAATGCACGCGCTGCCCAGCGATGGACGTTTCGTTTTTTCCCTGAGTGACAAGGCACTTGCAGAGCGATCTTACGCTGGCCGCGTGATGGCGTGGACCGATTCCGGCTCCGCCAGATGCTTGATCCGCGAACATGGCGAACACCTGCCCGGTAAGAAAGTCGGCGCGACGATCTATGCCTTACAAAAACGTTGAGCGGTTTGCGCCCTCTCCGACGGGGCCGCTGCATTTGGGGCATGCCTATTCGGCGCTAACGGCGGCGCGACATACGCAGCAGTTTTTGGTGCGGATGGAGGATATTGATACGGCCCGCTGCCGCCCCGAATGGGAGGCGATGATCTATGATGATCTGCGGTGGCTCGGCCTTGACTGGTCTGAGCCTGTGCTGCGCCAGTCAGATCGCTTGCCGCAATATCATGCGGCCGTAGCGCAGTTGCAAACCGCTGGCCTGACCTATCGTTGCACCTGCACACGGGCGGACATCAAGGCCGCGCTGAGCGCCCCGCAGGAGGGTGCGCCGATGCACGGACCGGATGGCCTGATCTATCCGGGGACGTGCCGTGACGCCTGCCACAATAAGCCTGACGCAGCCATTCGCCTGAACATGGCGGCGGCGATTTCGTATTTGGGCGACGTATCACGCCTGCATTTCACCGAGCTGGATGCAGGCAATGATGGCCAGCACGGTGACATCTACCTGAACGCCGATCACTTGTTGCACAGTGTCGGAGACATCGTTTTAGCCCGCAAGGATATCGGCACATCCTACCATGTTGCCGTGGTTGTAGACGACGCAGCGCAAGGAATTACGCATGTGACGCGCGGGCGCGACCTGTTTTCAGCCACGCCGCTGCACCGCCTGTTGCAAGCCTTGCTCAATCTACCAACGCCGCTTTACCGCCACCATCGTCTGATCCGCGACCAGAACGGTAAGCGGCTGGCCAAGCGGGACGATGCGCGCGCGTTGTCAACACTGCGCGCTGAGGGATGGACCCGCGCTGATGTGCTGAATGCGATTGAGCTGACCTAGACCTCGGGTCCCATCAGCTCCACTTCCGCACCATCGCGGATCGCGGTGTAGAAGCACGAGCGGCGGTTGGTGTGGCACGCAGGCCCCGCCTGATCGACGATCATCAGCAGGCAATCGCGGTCACAATCAACGCGGATGTCGATCAGGTTTTGCACGTGGCCCGAGCTTTCGCCCTTGCGCCAAAACGCCTGCCGCGAGCGCGACCAATAGGTCACACGGCGGGTCGCCAGCGTTTCCTCCAGCGTTTCGCGGGTCATCCACGCCATCATCAAGACAGCGCCGCTTTCATCCTGCGCAATCGCCGGGATCAAGCCGTCCGCTGTGTATTGCAGGGTGGTGGGGTCGAATGTCACGGTCATGAATGGCCTCTTTCCGTTCGCGGCGTCGCGCCCTATTTAAGGGGCAGAACAGGGAAAGGCGAGAGCATGAGCGAGCGTGACGACGAGATGATGAAGCTATACTCCCAGCGCATTCTGGCGCTGGCGTCTGCAATCCCTCACCACACGCGGCTCGACGCGCATGACGCGACGATTACCAAACGCTCCCCTTTGTGTGGATCAACCGTGACGGTGGATGTGCAGGTCAAGGACGGCCAGATCAGCGGTTTTGGGCAGGAGGTTAAAGCCTGCGCGTTAGGGCAAGCCTCCGCCGCGGTATTTGGTGAGCAAGCGATTGGCCTGACATTGCAGCAGGCGCGCGCGGGTCGTGATGCGCTGCGGGCGATGCTGCGGGATGAGGGGCCGATTCCCGAGGCGCCCTTTGATGGCTACGCCGCGCTGGAACCTGCGCGGGCCTATCGCAATCGCCATGCCTCGATCCTGTTGGTGCCGGATGCGACGGTGGCGGCGCTGGAATCCCTAGAGGGTAAAAAAATCGCCGCAACGTCCTAGGACGTGCGGCGAGTTGGGTTGCATCGGGTCGCGACCAGCGTGACATCAGAGATTCTGGGTGAATATCCGGGTCGTGAGGGACAGCTGGGCCGCGGGGCATCCCGATAGCGGCAGAAACTTCGGTAACGGGTTCAGAGTAAAAGTGCTGTTGCGATCATCACGCATATCGCCGCCAGACCTATGGCATCTGCGATCATTTCAACGCCGTTATGGCGTGCTGTGTCCATCATATGGGGGATCATATTGGCAACCTCCTGATTCCGTGTTGCCTTAATGTTCTCTTAACACCCCCCTCCGGTCAAGAAAAAATGAGAACATTTGTGAACGTTTGTGGATAACTTTTCTCAACCCACTGAAAGCAAACGGATCGCGCGGTCCTGTTCCAGCAGGTAAAGTAACGTCCGCACGGCCTGCCCACGCTCGGTTTTCAGCTCCGGATCGCGATCTAGCAGCATTCGGGCGTCTTTTTGCGCCACGGCGAGCAACCCCGCCTGCCGCTCCAGATCCGCGATTCGGAACCGTGGCACCCCTGATTGCGCGGTTCCCAGAACGTCCCCTGCCCCGCGCAGGCGCAAATCCTCATCCGCGATGCGAAAACCGTCCTCCGTCTCACGCATGATCTCCAATCGGGCGCGTGCCGTTTCGCTCAACGGCGCCTGATACATGAGGAGGCAGGTTGATTTATCTGAGCCACGTCCGACACGACCGCGCAGCTGGTGCAATTGCGCCAGGCCGAAGCGTTCAGCCTGCTCAATTACCATAATCGTGGCGGCAGGAACGTTTACCCCCACCTCAATCACGGTGGTCGCAACCAGAACGCGGGTGCGACCGGCGATGAAATCCGCCATTGCGGCGTCCTTTTCCGCGGGTGGCAGGCGGCCATGCACCAATCCGACACGGTCGTTCCCCAACGCGAGGCGCAGCGCGCGGTGCCGATCCTCGGCTGCGGTGGCTTCTACCAGCTCGCTTTCCTCGACCAAGGGGCAAACCCAATAGGCCTGCCGCCCTGCATCCAACGCCGCGCGTAGACGTGCGACCACCTGATCCATCCGCTCGGACGAGACGAGAGCTGTATCAATTTTTTGGCGACCGGGCGGTTTTTCGTCAAGGATGCTCAGGTCCATATCACCATATTGCGCAAGGCTGAGTGAACGTGGAATCGGCGTCGCAGTCATCACGAGGATATCCACTGCCCGCCCCTTGTCGCCCAGCGTCATCCGCTCCCGCACGCCAAAGCGGTGCTGCTCATCAATGATCGCGATGCGCAAATCGTCAAAGGCAACATCGGCCTGAAACAGCGCATGGGTGCCGAGCAAAATGTGGATATCGCCAGCGGCCAGCGCAGCCAGTTTTTCCACCCGCGCAGCGCCCTTATCGCGCCCCGTCAGGATTTCGACACGTAGGCCAAGCGGCGCGATCGACGGGCCAAGCGCGGCCATATGCTGGCGGGCCAAAATCTCCGTCGGGGCCATCAGCGCGGCTTGGCCGCCTGCCTCGACCACGGCCAGCATCGCCAGCAGCGCGACGAGCGTTTTGCCGGACCCCACATCGCCCTGTAGCAAGCGGTTCATACGGATTGGCGCGGCAAGGTCAGTGGCGATTTCCGCCACCGCCCGCGTTTGCGCGCCCGTGGGCTGATACGGCAGCGCGGACAAGGCCTGCGCGCGCAGGCTGCCATCCCCTTGCGAGGCCACACCCGGTTTGCGCCGCGCACGCGCCCGCGCAAGGTTCAACGTCACCTGATGCGCAAATAATTCGTCATAGGCCAACCGCTCACGCGCAGGGGTAGTTTCAACCAAATCTGAGGCTGAATCAGGGGCATGTGCGGATTTCATCGACTCCGCCCAACTGCCCCATTTACGATCTGCAACGACAGCAGGTGCGATCCATTCCGGTAAATCCATCACCCGATCCAACGCGCCACGCTGCGCCTTCACCACTGTTTTCAAGGTCAAACCTGCGGTCAGGGGGTAGATCGGCTCGAACGGCGGCAGCGCCTCCGCCTCCAGACGGTTCAGGACGTGATCGGGATGAACCATCTGCGCGATACTGTCGAATGTTTCCACACGACCCGACACAACGCGCCGTTCACCCGGTGGCAAGTGGCGCTCCATCCAGTCGTCGCGGGCGTGAAAGTAGACCAGTTCAAAGTCCGTTCGGGCATCGCGCACCGACACACGGTAGGGGCGCCCCTTGATCCGCGCGGGCGTGTGCTGGCCAACCTCAACCTCCACCGTCACCGTTGCGGGCAATGGCACGTCGAGGATTGACGATTTCAATCGCCGATCCGTGCCGCTGGTGGGCAGCGTCATCAGCAAGTCACGCGGAGTTTCCACGCCGATCCGCTCAAACAAAGGCGCGGTTTTTGGCCCGATGCCGGGCAGGCCCGTCAGCTTTGCGAACAGCGGGAATAGGATTTCGGGACGACCTGCCATGTCTTATTTTCCTGCGCAATGGTGCTGTGCGCAAGAACAGAACGCGGTTGTGCATACAAGATTTGTCAGCCGATCAGCTCCATCCATTCCGCCTCGCTCAAAACGGTCAGTCCCAGATCGCGGGCTTTCTTTTCCTTTGAGCCGGCGCCCGGCCCTGCAATCACGATGTCGGTTTTTGCGGAAACGGAGCCGGACACCTTGGCGCCCATCTCCTCGGCCCGAGCCTTGGCCTCGGCCCGGGTGGTCTGCTCCAAGGTGCCAGTGAAAACCACGACTTTGCCTGCGACGGGCGATCCATCGGTGGCGGGGGCGGCCACGTCCTGAACCGATAGCCACGCGGTTAACGCGTCTAACTGCGTGCGGGCCGTTTCAGACATAAAGAAGTCCGCAATCGCCTCAGCCATAACCGCGCCGATACCGTTGATCGCGACCAGTTCCGCCCGCTCCGCACTGTCAGGAGTTGCGGCCTGCATGGCATTGCGAAACATGTCCCAATTGTTGTAATGGCGGGCCAGCAGCATTGCGGAGGTTTCGCCCACATGCCGAATGCCTAGACCAAAGATTAACCGGTTCAACGCAATCGTGCGGCGATCCCGAATGGCGGCGAACAGGCCGTCGGCGGATTTTTTGCCCCACCCTTCACGGTTTTTGAGCTGTTGCATGCCCGAGCTATAGCGATCCTCCAACGCGAAAATATCGGCGGGCGACGCGATCCAGCCATCGGCGTGAAAGGCCTCAACCTGCTTTGCGCCCAGACCGTCGATGTCAAAGGCCATGCGGGAAACGAAGTGTTTCAGCTTCTCAACCACTTGCGCCGGACAAGTTAGCGCGCCGGTGCAGCGATGCACTGCCTCACCTGGTTCGCGCAGAGCGGG
>Ga0115567_10004410_pt1 | contig 13732 bp, 10 predicted proteins | sample COGITO_mtgs_1204_2_FD_88679 | JGI IMG/M metagenome (GOLD analysis project Ga0115567, IMG submission 88679) | Pelagic marine microbial communities from North Sea - COGITO_mtgs_120412 | ecosystem: Environmental > Aquatic > Marine > Epipelagic | place: Germany:Helgoland, sampling site Kabeltonne...
AACATGGCGGGTCCGTCTAATCCGCATCGCCGGGTCGCAACCAGCGAGCTTGCAAGTGCTGGCATTTCTGGCACCCTTGACCAGGACGCTACCTTGATGCCCGATGGCGCAGTCATCATTGCGGCCATTACCTCGTGCACCAATACGTCGAACCCTAGAAATGTGATAAGTGCTGCGCTGCTCGCCAAAAAGGCCAACGCTTTAGGGTTAACGCGCAAACCCTGGGTGAAAACGTCCCTCGCCCCTGGCTCTAAGGCCGTCCAACTTTATCTTGAAGATGCCAACCTATTGGTCGAGTTGGAGCGCTTGGGCTTTGGTATTGTTGGCTTTGCCTGCACCACCTGTAATGGCATGAGCGGCGCACTTGATCCGGTTATCCAAAAAGAAGTGATCGAGCGCGATCTATACGCAACGGCAGTCTTATCAGGCAATCGCAACTTCGACGGCCGAATCCATCCCTATGCAAAACAAGCTTTTCTAGCCTCACCGCCTTTGGTGGTGGCTTATGCCATTGCAGGCACGATTCGCTTTGATATCGAGCAAGACGTGCTCGGTCAGGATCCCTCCGGCAACCCGATCAGGCTCAAAGACATCTGGCCGAGCGATGAAGAAATTGATGCCATCGTTGCAACCAGCGTCAAGCCCGAGCATTTCACCCAGGTCTATGACCCAATGTTCATCAAAGTTAAAGACGTGACCGACGTGACGCCACCACTTTATGATTGGCGACCAGAGAGTACCTATATTCGCCGGCCGCCGTATTGGGAGGGCGCACTGGCTCGGCCCCGGACGCTGACAGACCTGCGCCCGCTTGCCGTATTAGGCGATAACATCACAACCGATCACTTGTCGCCCTCTAACGCGATCCTGCTGGACAGTGCGGCCGGTGAGTACCTCGATAAAATGGGTTTGCCGGAGGAAGACTTTAATTCTTATGCGACCCATCGCGGCGATCACTTGACAGCACAGCGCGCAACCTTTGCCAATCCTAAACTCGTCAATGAAATGGCCAAGGTTGATGGCATTGTTCAACAAGGCTCGCTCACGCGCATTGAGCCTGAGGGTACCGTAACCCGCATGTGGGAAGCCATTGAAACCTACATGACCCGCGCGCAGCCCTTGATCATCATCGCTGGCGCGGATTATGGACAAGGATCCTCTCGCGATTGGGCGGCTAAGGGTGTTCGCCTCGCGGGCGTTGAAGTCATTGTCGCCGAGGGCTTTGAACGCATTCATCGGACCAATCTCATTGGCATGGGCGTGTTGCCGCTTGAATTCAAAGCTGGCACCGGTCGAGAGACCTACGCCATCGACGGCTCCGAAACCTTTACAGTGAAGGGCACGCCTGACCCAGGGGCACCCTTGACCGTTGTCATGACCCGAAAAGGTGGCGACGTACACACAATACCGGTCACCTGCCGATTGGATACCGCCGAGGAGCTTTCGATTTACGAGGCTGGCGGCGTACTGCAACGCTTTGCAGAGGATTTTCTGCAAGCCACTCGAGCCGGCACTGCCGTTTAATTGGCCTCAATTAAAAAGAGACGTATTGATGAACCCAACCCAACAACTGAAAGTTCCTGCCAGCTACGTTCGTGGTGGCACCAGCAAAGGCGTTTTCTTTAACCTCACCGATCTGCCCGATCAAGCGCAGGTCCCAGGGCCTTACCGAGATGCCTTACTGCTGCGCGTGATTGGTAGTCCCGACCCCTACGGCAAGCAGACCGATGGTATGGGGGGCGCAACCTCAAGCACCAGTAAAACGGTGATCGTCTCGAAGAGCTCGGAACCGGATCACGATGTTGACTACCTCTTCGGCCAGGTATCGATCGATCAGGCCTTCGTCGATTGGAGCGGCAACTGCGGCAATCTGTCGGCAGCGGTAGGGGGCTTTGCCATTACCCAAGGTTTAGTCGATCCCAAAAAAGTGCCCGAAGATGGCATTGCGGTGGTTCGAATTTTTCAAGCCAATATTCGCAAAACCATTATTGCGCACGTGCCCGTTGCGCATCACGAGGTGGTTGAATTGGGGGACTTCGAGCTCGATGGGGTCACGTTCGCTGCCGCAGAGGTGCAACTCGATTTTATGGATCCGGCTGATGATGGCGAAGGCGCTATGTTTCCAACCGGCGCCGTGGTCGACACATTAGAGGTACCTGGTATCGGCAGTTTTCAGGCAACCCTGATCAACGCGGGCATCCCAACCATTTTCATGAACGCCAGTGACCTCGGTTTCACCGGCTGCGAGTTACAAGACGACATTAATAATGACGAGGCGTTACTCACCAAATTTGAAACGATTCGGGCTTATGGCGCCATTAAGATGGGGCTCATTACCGAGTTGTCAGAAGCCGCGGCGCGACAACATACCCCCAAAATCGCCATGGTAGCGCCCGCCGCTGCGTATACGGCTTCCAGCGGCAAAGTTGTTGCAGCCAACGAAATCGATTTGGTCGTACGCGCGTTATCGATGGGCAAACTGCATCACGCCATGATGGGCACGGCCGCCGTCGCAATCGGCTCGGCTGCTGCCATTCCTGGCACTTTGGTCAACCTTGCAGCCGGTGGCGGTGAGCGCACCTCGATACGCTTTGGGCATCCCTCAGGGACCTTACGCGTGGGCGCCGAAGCGATCACAACCAATGGCGAATGGACCATCCGGAAGGCTGTCATGAGCCGAAGTGCGCGCACGCTGATGGAAGGCTGGGTTCGGGTGCCAGCACCCACCTTGATCTGATTCTAAGAGGCGCCCTGTCGCCATCGTCTGGTCGCGCGCTATGACGCTCGGGCAATTTCTGATCCCGAGGCGTGCCCGGCAACCCGTTACAGCGCGCCCGGTCTAGGTGCTAGGTTAAACACAGCCGGCGCCGTTTTTGAGCCCCCGCCTTGCTTTACGGGCTAGTGCTTAAGCACCTTGAATCCGGGCCAGCAAGCGCGCAACAATCACCTCACCGTGGGTACTCTGCAGGAAATGTCCCGCATCCGGAATCGGATCGAAAGACGCCTCCATACGAGAGGCCCATATTCGCCCCCAACTTTCAGGAAACACCTCATCAGTGCAACCCCAAATAAAGTGCGCCGGTAAGGATCCGTTCAGCAGGGTACGATAGTGCAGGGCTTGCGCTGCGGCGTTGCCATTGTCAAAACTGTCAAACGGGATTGATCGCGGGAAACGGCGATAGCCATTAAAGGCTTCATCCGGCAGCCCCCGATAGGGGGCGGAAAAGCCCCGGTAGACCCGTTCGGCTTCGCCTGACAAGACCGGCGGCACGCCACTGGCGAGCGCTGGGAAAATCACATCGGGCCCGGCAAGCCCTGAGCTCATAACCAATAGCAGTCCAACGTCTGGACATTGCAAATCGAATCGCCCACCGGGATGCCAAGCCTGATTCCAATTGTGAATCGCATCCGAGTAGGCATACTCTTTGTGATGCAACCAGGTATTCATAATACAAAGTCGTTCGAATCGATCTGGCATCATGGCTGCCTGGGCAAGCCCTATCGGCCCACCCCAATCCTGACAAACTAGGGTGATCCGATGCAAATCCAGCGCCCGAATCAGACTGCTTAAGACTTCGGTATGCCGGGCGATCGTATACCAATGAATATCTGTCGGCTTATCGGACTTTCCGAATCCCAAATGATCTGGTGCAATGCACCGATAACCGGCAGCAACCAGCCCTGGGATCATATTGCGGTAGAGATAGCTCCAGGTCGGCATACCATGCAACAGCAGCATGACAGGCCCGTCCCGCGGTCCTTCATCCAAATAGTGCAACCTTAAATCCTGCCACGGATGATGGTTGGGCGGATATTGAAAATCAGCTAAGTCTTCAAAGTTAGACTCTGGGGTTCTTATAAAATCGGTCATCGTTGACGGCCTTCTTCCTTTGGGGATCCGGGCCCCTACGACGGACCCATTTTAAGTTCGCCCTTAAAGCATCAAGACGACGCCAAGAGCCTGCGATCCAGTTCGGCGTGGAAATGCTGGATGCGGACTTCGTCTTCATTTAGATAAACCGTATTAAAGCCCCTCGACTGCATGCCTTGCTGAACCTGACCCAATAACGCGACATCTTGATCGATCGTGTCAGTCATGGTTTTTTCGCCTTGGATCACGGCAAGGTATCCAAAAACATCGCGCACCGGCCGATTGCTTGGCTCAGAAAAAGCGCCATCTCGGCTTGCAGGACCAAGCACCGCTTTATGACCGGCACTTGCTGATGCCTGTGGGAACCGAACCAAACTTATTTTATCAAACTCGCACTGATTGGGATCCGTCGCATGGGGTCTAGGCCTTAATATCCAGCAATGCTCCGGTGTAAACGATAAGATGGTATTGGGAAACAAATTGTACTGCCAAACATCTGACAACTGATCCATCGTAAACCGCTCGTAGGGCATTCCTCGCTCAGGTCCAATTTGGCGTTTTCGTGCTTGGATTGCTTCTCGAACATCGAGCACACGACCGTTGAAATCTTTCGGATCCAAATCAAGGCTTGTGAGCTGTTGCGCTTGAATATCGGTTGGCACCTCCGGCACACCAAATTTTTGATTGACGGTGCCACCCGGGACCTCAACGCCAGTATGGCCGCCCTCAAACAAGCGGACGAGATCGTTATGACAATCCACCATTCTTTTGTGCTGCGGATGCAGGTAATCGACGTGGTACAACTCTGAAAAATTATCAACCACTGCTTTCCAATTGCAATCAAGATGAACGGTCTGATCTTCGACCAGCGTCATGCCGCCAAAATCATAAGGCGCAAGAATCGACGCTATGGGTCCCAGAAAGTCTAACAACGGATCGGGCTGCGCCCCCAGATGCACAAAGACAAAGCCGTTCCAGACGTCGAGCGCGACCGGTTTTAAATCGCGATTGGCGCAACGCGGGTCTTCCGAAAACTTGTCTACCAACGGAACCCCCTTAAGCGTGCCGTCCAAGTCATAGGTCCAAGCGTGATAGGGGCAGCGAAAGTGTGTGACTGAGCCGTGACCAGATTCCATCAGCAAATTACCACGATGCTGACAGACATTATAAAAACCATGGAGCTGGCCTTGCTGATCCCGACTAATTAGGATTTGTTCGGCGCCAATCTCGAATACAAAAAACTCCCCTGGGTTTTGAACATCACAAACCAAACCTGCCATCAGCCAACTGTTAGCCCAAATTGCGCGGGATTCGGCCGCCATCGTTTCTGTACTGAGATAACGTGCCTTGGTGAAGGATTGATGGCTTCTTGCGCCATCAGTCTCGATAATCGTCAGCGTCATGGTAACGTCCTTTGAGGTCTTGGCACAGAATAAGGGCAGGTGCCCAACTGAGACAAGCCTTCCAAACCATTAAGACCCAACCGTTCTGCAGCTCATCACCCAGGCCCGATCACCGTCAGGCGCGCCGCAGGGCCCGTGTCACCTGCGCTGAACTAACTTTCCGGCTCTGGTATGCTCTGCAACTAAATGCCACATAACGTGCGCTCAATCCGCCTTAACGACGATGATCAAAATGCTCAAACCTGCGACTGACGCTTTAGTACCCACCCTAGACTTGGCAAACGCTGAGGCGACTGGCGAGGGCCTGGCGGCCTTAGATAAAGCCTGTCGAAACCATGGTTTTTTCTTACTAAAAAATCATGGTCTGGACCCCGAGATCGAAGCCATGTGGCAAGCCTCGGAAGACTTTTTTAAGCAGCCCCTCGCAAAAAAGCGCGCTATCAAACGAACTGAATCCAGTCCTTTGGGATACTTCGACCAAGAAATGACCAAACGGCAACGCGACCTGAAAGAAGTTTTTGATTTTATGCGCCCCACGGCCACCGGCAGAAATCTCAATCAGTGGCCTGAAGACGAGGCGTTCAAACAAACGCTATCTGATTTTTTTGAAGCGGCCTCAACCGTTGCCCATCGAACCTTGGCCCTGGTTTATCGAGCCCTGGTCGCCACTCCAAACGAGGCATTGCCCCTGGGCGACCCAGCAACCAGTACGGTGCGACTTAATTTTTATCCCACCCAAGACCCCTTGCCCGTTGACGAACGCGCGCAAGCCGGGGGGCTTGGCAATATGGCGCTGCACCACCACACCGATCCGGGCATTCTGACCCTGTTACTCCAGGATTTGACCGGCGGCTTACAAACTATGACCCAGGATCAGCACTGGGTTGATGTGCCACCCCAAGCAGGCACCATCGTTGTGAACCTCGGGGATGCCATGCAGGTTTGGAGCAACGATGCCTACCGCGCAGCAATTCACCGCGTAACGCCTCGAGACCAAACTGCCCGCTATAGCACCCCCTATTTTTATAATCCGAAGTCTGATGCCATCCTCGCGCCGATTACACAACTGACCCAAGACCCACCCCGTTTTCGGCCCTTTACCTGGCGCGAATACATTAAGGGCCGTGTGGAAGATAACTTTACCGATCTCGGTGTGGATGATATTCAGATCGATCGCTTTAGAATTGCCGTCTGAATCACAAGCCTTTACGCGCCGGCGTGCAGCACTTGAGCAGGACGCGTTGAGCAGTATGCGATTGAGAAGCACTCTGCCGTCGATTTTGTCTCATGGCTTTGAGCCAGGCGATCGGCCAGACCTGGATCGCGACCCTCGCCGCGCCAGGTAAAGCGTTATTAAGGAGCCCAACCAGATGAAAGACACGGCGGAAACCAACGCACTTTACAACACCGTTGCCGTCGATCTCGCGGACAAGCTCCACGCCATTCGCAAAACGGCTCATGCCAATCAAATTACCCATCCACCCTCGATCGATTCGCTCTTTCCCGCCTTTAACCGAATCCCCATTGGAATCGTAAGAGAATACGAGGCCATGGGGCATCGAGCCGTTTCCGAGGCATTGGATGCGCAAGCCGAACACCATGGCGTTGAGTTTGAACATCTCGCAACGACCCTCGGCACCGTGATCCATGGCATTGACTTGAAGAACCCGCTAAGCCCAACAATGATTGCCCTGATCCGGCAAACACTGCTCGAGCGGAAAGTGATTTTCTTTCGAGATCAGGGCCTTAGTGAAGATCAGCAGGTTGCGTTTGGGCGGTGTTTCGGCGAACTCGATGCCTTCCCCTTTGGGAAACCAGGCGAGAACCCCTTCATTCTTGAAATCTTACACAACGCCTACAGTCCCGGCTCCGAGAACGGCTGGCATACCGATGTCACCTGGATGCAATGCCCATCGCTCGGCTCGATTGCCCAATGCACCGTGGCGCCACCCTACGGCGGCGATACGCTATTTGCGGACAGTCACGCCGCCTACCACGGGTTGCCAACCGACCTGCAAGAGCAGATCCAAAACCTTTCCGGTATCAACGACTATCGAGTCTTCTTAAATCGTGGCGGCGTTGCCATGCCCGAGGATTTGATCAAAGAAGTCAAAGCCAAGATTCCTTTTGGGGTCGCGCACCCTTTGGTACGAACCCATCCGGAAACCCAGAAACTCAGCTTATATCTACATGGTGGATTCCTTCGTCAGGATGCGCTCTTCAACCACGAGACCGGCATCTCATTGCCCGCCGCAGAGAGCCTCGCGCTCGTCGCTGAGTTGCTCAAACAGCACAGCCGCCCTGAGTATCAATGCCGATTTAAATGGACGCAGGGTTCAATCGCGTTCTGGGACAATCGCGCAGTGCAGCACTATGCTGCGAGCGATTATTATCCCCATGAGCGAAGACTCCGGCGAGTCACGATTAGCGGAACGAAACCTTATTAATCCAGCGCCGGGCCCGGACCCTCAACCCCTTCAGCCCGTTTCGCCCGCGATCGTAATTCGGTGCAGTAGACGGTCGAAGCCTTCATAGCCCCCAGTCGCCGCATGTAACACGCAGCGGTTATCCCAAAGGGTCAGCATACCAGCCGACCAATGATGCCGATAAATAAACTCAGCTCGGGTTTGGTGCTCAAAAAGCTGCATGAGCAGCGCTCGGGCCTCGGCCTCTGCGAGGCCTTCGATCCCAATGGTGTAGCCGGGATTAACAAACAGCGCCATGCGGCCGGTTTCGGGGTGCTGCTTAACCAAGGGATGCACTTGGGTTTTCAGGGCCTCATCGGAATACCGAATCGCCATGGACCGCCCAACATCCTGCTCCCCGTAAAGCCCATCTCGGGCATAGCCGTTGCGGGCAGAATGCACGCCGTTGCGGTCGCCGATCTGGGCCTTTAGCGCTTCAGGCAAGGCGTCCCACGCTGCATATTGATCCGCAAAGAGGGTGTCCCCGCCTTGGGGCGGGATGACTTGACCCTGCAATAGAGTTGCGATCGGTGGCTTGGCTAAAAAACTCCAATCTGAATGCCAGCTCTCAGCGAACAAGGGGGTTGTTTCTTGAGCGTCTCGCCGAACTTCAGCAATATGGGGGTGACCCTCAATACTGTCAAAAAAAGGATCCTCGCCAAACTCGCCGAGGGCCTCGGCGAATCGCTCTAAATCTTTGAGTGCGAGAAACTGATCGGGAAATCCCAACACCTGATGTTGCAACCAAACCGCTCGAAGCTCACTGACCAGCGCCTCGGTTAACGGTTGTTTCAAGTCAACTCCGGATACGAGGGCCCCACAGCCAGATGGTGATTGCGGCGTAATGATCATGCCAAACCCTTTGTTTGTTTATTCAAAGGTCACCCAAAAATCGGTCAAAAGCAAGCAACGCACAAAACCAACCACTTGGTTTTTTTCACCCAATGGGTAAGCCGTTGTGCCAAGGCACCCTCGAGCCACGGCGTTGTTTTAAACCCCGAAACGACCGCGCGCCGCTGACGACAGACTCGCCCGCGTTTGCGTCGAGGCAAGCCTATCCTTCACTCGTAGTCGGTCTTGATCTTTGAATTGAACGGCAGAGAAAACTGGTAGGCCAAATTATCGGCTTGAGCGGCATCAACGGTATCGAGTCCATAGCGCACAAAACTCGGGTCCTGATAGGTATAGGTCCCGAACAAACGGTCCCAGCACGATAAAATGTTGCCGTAATTGGTGTTTGTCCACGGGCGCGCGTCATGATGATGGAACTTATGCATATTTGGGGTCACGATGAGCAAACTGAGCATTCGATCGAGCCCAGGCGGCAAGGCTATATTGGCATGGGTAAAGTAGGCGAAGAACGGCGTGATGATTCGGTACAGCACATACCATTGCGGGGCGATTCCAAACACCATGATCACGCAAAAAATCAAACTTTCTCGGACCAATATATCACCCGGATGATGCCGAGTGCCGGTACTCGCATCAACCTCAGTATCACTGTGATGAACAAGGTGAAGCTTCCAGAGCCACCTATTGTGATGCAAGCACACGTGAATGAAATATTGACCAAAAAAGTCCAACACAATGAGCGACAGCACCATGTCAACCCATAAGGGAAAGGCAACGAGGTTCAGCAAGCCATACCGGTATTCGTCTATCTGAAGGATCTCGAAAGCCAGGTAAGCCAAAGCGATTGTCACGATTCCCGAGGTCAGGACAAAAGTTAAGTTCCGGGCAACATGTTTAAATTTCTGACCCTCAAACTCAAACATGGGTATCAATGCTTCGAGTACAATCGCAAACGCCAAACACGCGCAAACAAGACCGATCCGATCTGCACTGGTTACCGTGTTGAGAAAGTTCGTGAGGAAATCCATGCCGGCAGTCTAATCAATATCTCTGGCCAGACAAAGCGCTTGAAATCGAATCAATTAATGCCAGCACCCACCAGTTGCGCTAAACTTTTGCAATGACCCGCCCGAAAACCAAAGACGCGCCGAAGCTCAGTCGCCGGGAAGTAACCCAAACGGCGATCATGCGCAGTGCTGAGCGCCTCGCCGCCGAGAACGGGCTCGAAAACATTTCTATTCGAGACATCCTGGCGCGCGCCGGACAGAAGAATGAATCCGCCCTGCAATACCATTTTAAGAATTTATCGGGCCTGCTCGCTGCGATCAGACGCGCCCGCGCACAAGAGGTCGCGGCGTGCCGCGAGCAATATCTTGATGCCTTGTTATTAAAGACGCCGCAACTCACGCTCCGACAAATTTGCAGCGTGATGGTCATGCCCGCGTTTGATCTTGCTAAAACATCCTCCAGCTTCAAGACTTACGTACAAGCTTTTGGGCACGAGTTAATGACCGCAGATCGTGAACTCCTTGAAGCCCATACTCGAGCGCTTGGCGACAGCGCGTTTGAAACGGCGGCTTTATTGCAAAAAGCCCTGCCTCACCTAGACCCTGCCACCTACCGAGCCCGGGTGGAGCACGCCTTTCGGTTTATCTCAGCCGCCATGTATCAACATGCTCGACAACCCAGCGCTTTCAAGGGTAAGCCTGCTGATGTTTTTATTGAGAATTTGATTGATGCGTTAGAGGGGCTGTTAAAAGCACCCGTGTCGGCAGAAACCCGCGCCGCCATTGAAAAATGATGACTGCCGAGACTAAAAAAGCCTCAAAACCTTGTTAGGCCTCAGCCCGAGCATTGCAAAACCAACCCTTCAGCCGGCACTTCATCGATCGTGTCATCGATCGTGTCATCGATCGCGTCATCTCAGCACCGCGCTTCGAAGACGACGCGTCAAGCTTGGCCTCGATAACGTCATCGGTTAACGCCATCGGTTAACGCCATGGCCGCGACATACTCGCCGTCGTTTCTGGAACACTTTGACGCGGCGAGGCAAGCAGGCCGGTTGAATTAAACAATCACGCCTTCGTTTGCCATCTCACATCACCGCTTTAGCTTAACTCCAATCCCTGCAGATCACCTTTGGACCGCCATTTTTTCATCAACGCAAAGAACTCAATTGGACCGCCGCCATAGGTATTGTTCTGCGGATTCACATTTACGTGGCCCTCATTGTTGTAATAGCCAGGCGTGCATTGCGATTGAAACTCTGCTGTTAACCGCGCCTTTTCAATAATGGTCTGAACCCATTGTTCCTCAGCCGCCGCACTGGCCTCAATTCGCTCGCAGCCCCGCGCCTTTGCCTGGCTTAGGATGTGCGCTAAATGGAGGCTGTTTTCATCAAGCGAGTAAGTGTAAGTCGCTGTAAAAGCAGATTGGGCTGGCCCAAAGAAAAAAGCATTCGGAAAGCCTCGAGTATGCATGCCATGAAACGTCGACAATCCTTTTGCCCATTTCTCAGATATCGTCAGCCCATCGCGCCCCGTGATTTGGTAGCCTGCTCGACGAGAATAGTCGGTACCCACTTCAAATCCGGTGGCAAAGATAATGCAATCCACCTCATAGGTTACCCCGTCAAAGACGATCCCTGTTTCGGTTATTTGATCCAAGCCACGACCATCCGTGTTCACCAGCGTCACATTCGGGCGATTGAAGGTGGGCAGGTACTCATCATGAAAACAGGGACGCTTACAAAACTGACGATAGTAGGGTTTTAAAGCCTCAGCAGTTTCTGGATCCTCGACCACAGAGGCTGCCCTGGCCCGTACTTTTTCCATCTTCTCAAAGTCCGCCAACTCGAGCGCACGCGTCAGATCCATATGAAGCGCTGCTTTTTGGGTTAAATATTCTTTCAACCCAAGTTCATAGCGCTTTTTGTCCGCAAGGCCGGTAATCGTCCAACCCAAGAGTCTTAACTTTGAAGGCGCCTTATCCCTTATCGACCCAAACAACAATCGAAAGGCCTCGGTCCAGCCATCGGAGACCAAATCTTCTTTGACCACGGCTCCGGTCATAATTGATTCAAAATTCCTGCGGCGATCCTCCTGCCAGCCAGGTTTTTGCGCCGCCATCCAAGCCGGGTCAGTCGGTTGATTGTTGCGGACATCGATCGAGGAAGGCGTGCGCTGAAAGACATAAAGGGCCTTCGCTGCTGCACCCAGATGGGGGACACACTGAACCGCGGTGGCGCCAGTACCAATTACGGCAACCCGCTTATCGGCTAGATTCGACAGGTTGCCGAGCGCATTGCCCCCCGTGTAATCATAATCCCAGCGGCTGGTGTGAAAGGTGTGCCCTTTAAAGTCGTTAATGCCCTTGATTGCCGGCAGCTTCGGGCGGTTGAGCGGCCCATTGGAATGCACAACGAAACGGGCTTTGATTGCGTCCTGCCGATTGGTTGAGACAATCCAACGGCCTAGGTCTTCATCCCAATCCGTCGCGCGCACCTCAGTTTGCAACAGCGCGTTGCCATACAATTCATAATGGGTCGCGATCTCGCGGCAGTATTCAAGCGTTTCCGGGGCATTGGTATATTTCTGTTTGGGCACAAACTGCGTTTTTTCGAGTAAGGGAAAATACACGTACGATTCGATATCACAGGAGGCACCGGGATATCGGTTCCAATACCAAGTACCCCCAAAATCACCGCCCTTTTCAATAATTCGAAAGTCATGAATGCCCGCTTCCCGCAATCGCGCCCCAGCCAGTAACCCACCAAACCCGCCACCGATGATCACAACCTCAACCTCATCGACCAAGGGATCTCGTTTCAGCGTCTCCTTGATGTAAGGGTCTTCAACAAAATAAGCGAACTCCCCGACCACCTCCTGGTATTGATTGTTGCCATCGGGGCGTACCCGTTTATCCCGTTCCTGGCGATATTTAAGCGCCAGCGCATCTGGATCAAAGCTTAGGGTTTCTGCTTGAATCGACATCGATCTCTCCGTTTCGATCTACAAAGTATCTTTTTAGACCCTGACCATACAAAACTGTTGACCTTTGAACAATCGACTTCTTGCAAACTCTCACGCCAAAAGGGCGCGCGATAAAACGATCAACCTTTGCAGCAGGGTCCCTTAACGCGCGCCAGACCGAGCAAGCCCTAGTTGCTGTTGCGATATAGGCCTTCAAAGGCTTGGTAAACAGGTAAGTACGGATCTTGTTCGAGCGCGCTGAGGTGTGACTTGATCGTCTGAGTGTCGCCGCGAGAAAAGGGTCCGGTCAAGGTCAGGGCTGGGTCGATCAACACCGCCTCGGCAGACTGCCGCAGAAGGGGCGCCGCAATCGCTGGATCCAACCCGCAGGCTTCAAAGCCGGTTTGAATTTTCTGCCAAAGCATTTGTGTACCACTGCATGCCAGGACGCACAGGGCATGATAGTAGGGTTTGTCGGATTTTTTAATGCGCGCAACCGGGTTTGGGAACCCTGGGAACAGCTCGAGTATGGCGGCCGCCTCCGACTCAACAACAAACGGGATCCGGTCATAGTCAGCAGGCGTCATCAAGACATCGCCAAAGGTTTGAAGCAGATGAATCCCCACAGCATACTTACTCACCAGTGCGCCGGAACAGTGCACCAACGCTGCCGCCTGTAATTCTGGATGCGTCATAATAAAATCATCAATGGCGTCATCGCTAATCGCGAGCAGAATGACATCCGCCGCTGCAAGATCAGCCTCAACAGACGCGCCGCGCCCCGCCGCGGCTCTTGACCAAGTCAAAACCTGCAAGCCTTTGTTGCGAAACCAATACACAAGATGTCTTGCTAATCGGCCATTGCCGATCACGCCATATTGCAGTTCGTTATTCATCCTTTTCGTCCTTTGAATGATTATTTGGGCCTGACACCGCTCGTCGAGCGCCGCATCGAAACAGGGTCCTACACGACCCCATTTAAACGGTCGCGCACAGCGGCGCCGTTGTAACTTGCCGTCATGCGATGATGCCAGCACGCGCATCGTAAATAATCTGTCATCGCAAAAATTGATGGTAAGATTTTGCTGATTCTAAGGAGAATGCAACCATGCGACGATTCATCAGAAGCAGCCATAAATATGTAAGCCTTGCTGTTTCGATTCAACTCTT
>Ga0115567_10004411_pt1 | contig 13727 bp, 15 predicted proteins | sample COGITO_mtgs_1204_2_FD_88679 | JGI IMG/M metagenome (GOLD analysis project Ga0115567, IMG submission 88679) | Pelagic marine microbial communities from North Sea - COGITO_mtgs_120412 | ecosystem: Environmental > Aquatic > Marine > Epipelagic | place: Germany:Helgoland, sampling site Kabeltonne...
CTGTATGCTTTATTCAGGTTCCGCACGACGACTGATTGACCTTCCAGAGCCAATAAGCCTTTCTGCTTCGCCTCAGCCTGAACTTGCCGCACATCGGTACTGACTGTCCGCTCCTTGCCTTTGAAAGTGGAGACTCTGCGGACATCTAGCATCTCCAGGGCGCGTCCTCCCGGCGCGTGCGCGCCGCTGAACCAATCGTGTGGGCGCAGAATCGGGAGCTCTGAAGGTCGTGGGTACGACCAACAGTATGATGAGAGCGTGTGCGAGGAGAGCGAGGAGAGCAGGGAAGAACATCTATGGGAGGAAGGCGTTGGGGCAGGAAGAGTGGCCCAGACACCAGAATTATCGCGTACAGGAGGCTGGCTCTCAGCGATAGAGTCTTCAGTCGGACGTGTGTCAGCTATGCGAAAATCAGTTGGGCGATTGTTGGCAGATAATCTCGGGCAGGTTGAAGAGGCATTACAGGTCGGCTTGCAGGTGGGTCGCGAGAAAACGCAGAAGCTGTCACAACTGCAGAACACGGTGCAGCAGGTGAATCGTTTGCTAACGTGGCTGACTGTCCTTCATTCCTGGGAGCATCCGCGCTGCACATTGAACTATCTCGTCCTTCTCGCGTCAGCGGGAAGCTTTCTTCTGCTTGTACCTCCGCGCTGGCTCTTTCTTGGAGTGGTCGTGGCCAAGTTTGCGCCAGGCGAGGGGCTCAGCCGCAGGCTCAAGCATCTCGCCGTGCTCCTCGCAGCAAAATATCTACAGCCTCCCGAGCCAGATGACGAAGCTGCCGAGGCTACACTTCAACATTAGGTAGGGTAGCTGCTGGGGCCCAAGTCGGCCAGCGACGACTATGGAGTGGTCCAGCAAGGGGCAGCAGGTGCCAGAGCGGTGGGCAACGAAGTAAGGAGAATCGTTCATCACTTTCCCCTGTGTTGGTCGGAGTAGGCTGGATTCGATTGTTTTGGGTTCTCTGAGATGTGTCTGTATGACTGAACGCTGTTCGGCTTCGTCAAAAGGCGCTCCGGGGGGCCGCCGCACACAACGTCCGCACCCTCCTGCAGAACCGTCCTTCCGAACAGATATTGTGCCTCAACAGAATTTGATGCCTCAGCGCTGGGAGAGACGGTGTGCTCGAGAAGTATCGGGGCCAGCCTCTGGGCTTTCAAGTGGCGGAAGCAGCGCTTGAGAGCGCTGGCGGACCGATAGCCAGTATCGTATGAATCGGTCGATGGCACTCTCCTGATGCTGTTGGCTGCGCCACTTGTCGAAGATGGAGTGTTCCGCAGATGACACGGCACGCGTGAGTAGATGTAGTAGCCCACGGGGCGGAGGTATTTCGCTGGGCGGATCGTCATGGTAGGGCGTGACCTCACCAGGGTGGTGCATGAAATGGCGGGCGGAATTCCTCCCGCAGCGCAGGAGAAGTTGCTCCTCGGCAGCGTCAATTTTAAAAGTTGAGATGGAAATATCCGGCGATTGCACCCAGACCACGCGCTCGTCGCCATGGAAAAACGACTTTTGTTGCTTCTGCTGCATGAATAGTACAAGATCGACGAGTCGCAGGCAGAACGCTCGCACCGACCTCGGTGCGGCCTGCTGCGGGCTGGACCGCGCTGCAATCCAAAACGCAAGAGTGCGCGGATTCGGACGAGTTGGACGCGCGCGACAATGCGCCCGAAAGGGCAGAGGGGGGTCGTCAAGGCCGTCGAAACAGGCGACCGGGCAGTTGTCGATCATGGCGCCGTCGACAAGGAGGTCGCCCTCGGCCGTGGGGACAGCGTCGAACAAGAAAGGCACAGCCATAGAGCAGCGCGCGGCCATTGCCACCTGGTCATTAGGCGTACGAAGAGCCGAAAACTCAAAGAGCTGGCCGTTGCGAAGAGATGTGGCAAAGATCTTAAGCAGGATTCCCGTGTGGTCGTACAGCTGCTGGAAGGTCGCGCCCTTCAAACCAGTGTGCGTGTAGATCATTTGCTCCACCTTTTGGGCCAAAACGTTGCCATCCATCACCCCATACGTTGACAACAGCCTCCGCATCGTCTGCAGTGTCCCGGCGTTTTGGATCGTGTCCTGAATTTCTGTCAAATCAAACACCTTCGCTGTGTCCATGATGTCGTCTACCGAACACCCACAAGCTATCGCTGTTGCGATGATCGTCCCCCCCGAAACGCCCGCAACGCGCTTCACCCATCGTAGGTTCCGCCCCTGCTCGCCGTAGTAATCTGCGATCGCGGCAAGAGCAGCAGGAAAGGCCAGAACCTGTCCGTGCGCTTTGCCATCAGTGCAGGCGCACAATGGCCAGGGCAGAAGCCAGGGCGGCGCCCCCCGCGGCGGGCGAGCATGGGGTGTGTGGAATCGGGGAACCTTGATGCCGCCACCAGAAAAAACGAGGTTTTCCCAGATGGCCTTGCGCGGGGGTGGCAGCGGGCGCGGGTCAGGTCGCGACCCGCCGTAGGCTGCAGGGGGTGGGGGTGCGGGCCCACGGAGCGCGCCCAGCCAAGTGGGCTTTTCTTGGCGAAGGAGGCCGCGATCTCCAGAAACCCGGCGGTTGCCAGAGAGCCCGCGGGTGTGCGGCCCCCCAGCACCAGCATTAGCGAGGGTCACACGCTGGTGACGCTCGCTCTCTTCCTTCTGCCATTTCTTGGACAAGGCGATCGCATCGAGCCACTGATCACGCTCCGAGCGAGAAGGGAAGTGGTAAAACGAGGAGGTCTGGTCATTTGAGTCGCGAAGCTCGATGGAGCAGCCCGCCGTTTTCTTGTCTGATGCAACAGCCTCGGTCCAGTCAAGGTCTTTGTCCTCTAGCGCGCGCGACTCGCCCGCTTGCGACGGGTCTGCACCGTAGAGCAACAGCACGTTGTCGCGGAGAACGAGGTAACGTGCCAGCCACGACCGCATCTTTGGGATGCCCCCGTCCACTCGCCGCCTACACCACCCCTCCCGTGCTGCGGGATTCGCCTTCGTAGTTAGGAGCCGCTGTACACGCGGCGCTTGTGAGAGCACAAAGTGCTTGACGTCAGTGAGCTCCGGCGAACAGAAGTCGTGCGCCATCAGCGTGTACTCGCGGAACTCAGCTTGCACTCCCAACGACAGCAGGCTCTGGAATGCCGCTCTGGCTAGCCTTACAGGCACCAATGGGTCGCCACGCCCGTGGCAGACGAGCGCCCTTAAGCGATAGGCTGCCTTAGACGGTGAGACGCGCAGGCCGCGAGGCAGCCACGAGGAGAGAACCACTAGCCCACCGAGCCGCTCACGCGCCGCCAGCGCCGCGTGCATGGCCACGACACCACCTTGAGCAAACCCGGCCAGCAGGATACGTTTTGACGGCACACCATTGCACATCTCAGCCTCGGCTAGACGCACAATCGCGCGAGCCGATGCCTCGAGACCGCGGCGGCCAGTCGCGCCAAGCGGCGACGGGCCGTCAGCTGCGCGGAGGTCTTCCGGGGAGTGCTCAAACCATGATCGCAATTGCAACACTGCGCCATCCCCCCGCGGGGATTCCACAGCCGTCAGCGGCGCCTTGGGAAACACAAACTTGCACCATGGAACGGCAAGCGCCTCCGGGAGAGCGCGAAAGTCGTCCGCCTCATCGCCATAGCCGTGCAGCCAAATAATGGTCGCCGTGTGCTGCTCATCGGGCTCTACCACCAGACAGTCGATCGGCAGAACATCCTCTTCATCCTCACCCCGCTCGTCTTCCTGCGCTTCCTTATCCTCGTCTGCTCCCACCTCGCTGTCCTCTCCGACCAAGGCCGAGACCAGGCGCTGCCGGGCAGGAGAGCCGCTCATGACCTCGGTGGTGGCGGTGCGAGTCTTGACTCGTGTCGACGGGGCCAGCCCGTCCTCAGGCACACTTCCACCTCTGCTCTCGACAGAATCCTTGCCTGGCAGGTTTTCTTTTCCCATCACAATAGCGTCTGCCAGCATCTGTGACAGTCTGCTTTCCTCGGACGCAGAGATATTGATGCCGGAAACCCTGCTCCCGTTCCTTGATAGCGTCTCTAGCCCCATAGTGGTCGAATTGCTCTCGTCCTTATTGTTGCCCCAGATCCAGAAGCCACCCCCTCGCAATCTCAGGATACCCCACGCCTCCGTACCGCAGTTGCCAACGACGTTTTCTACGCCGCGACAACCGTGGCGGCCGGCAGTCTGACCAGGCACAGGAAAGCCATATTCACATTCCCGCGCCCTGTTTGTTACCAACACTTGTCCTGGCCCCACGATAGCGGGGCAGCCAGGGAGCAGCGCGCTGAGGAGCACGCCCGTGGCTAAAAACCACTTTCTCCGCCGCATTGGAGACACTGCAGCGGAGCTTCGACGCCAACCCCGATTCGGCCCATCGCATCCACCATCCGGAGACGGGGCACACCCTTCAGCAGATGGAGTGGGCGCGAAGTGACATTTACAACGGCATCTCTCGACTGCACTCGACGGTCCACCGCCACAGACCAGGGCCTCGGAGCTCGTCGTCCTGCGAGCAGTGTAGTGGCCGAGGTGGCCGCTGGACATTTGGCTGCCGCTTCCAAATCACGGACGAATGCTCCAAAAGGACCTTGTCAGAACAGTCTGCGCACCCCAAGGCTTAGTGGCGGCTCGACATGGCTCAACGCAGGGATGTCTCACACGGATCGGTCGTCTAGGTTTGCTGCAATTGTCTTGGCAACAAGGGCTCCAAGAGCCGCACCAAATTTTCGGACTTCCGGACCGCGTACAGTATTGTGACCAGCGATCACTACCGTAGGTGGGGTGTACTTGCCAGCTTTCTGTGGCAAGTTTCTCTCAGCCTGTCAGGAGATTCAAGAAGAGTCGACACAATGCGCACTACCGTCCTCCTCGTCGCCGGCGCTGCCGTTGCCTCTGCCTTCACTCCGGCCCCGATGGCCCGGTGAACACCTCAGAATCCTCTGCCCTGTACATCCACGTGGGTTCTATGCGGATTTTCTCGTGGAATGCCTCAGGGAGCTGAGATCAGAGGAGGTTTCCTTGGCTCGGAGGGACCGAGCAGCTGGCGAACATGTTGTGCTTCTGGGCTCGGATGGGGGTTGTTATGCGGGTTTTGCGTTGCGTTTTTGGTCTGAGGGACCCATATGTGGCCTCCCTAGGCGCACGGCTCACGCGAGTTGGCAGCGCTGGATGACGTCCAGGGAACGCACGTACCGGATCCAAGGAGCTGAGCTGTTCGGTTTGCGGTTGAATGGACGTGGGTTGGATTCAGATTTTTTATTTCGGCATCTTGCCGCCAGTTCACACATTGCGATGCATATGTTGGTCGTGTATGCACCGCATAATTCGCAAGGGGCAGCACGGTTCCCAGGACAGGCTCGCTCGCTAGTTGTGATGCAAACGGAATGACGGAACGAAGGAGGTTGCTGACTGTGGCGCCAACGGTGATGCGCAGTCTTCCGGTGAAGGCCGGTATCAGTAGCCTTTCTATGGGCCAGGCGCCGCCCCCCGAGTCGGGCAAGCCCGTGAGGACCCTCCCAAACTCATGAACGCGGCGCGATGCGACCACCGGAGAAGGAGGGGTTTCTGTTGGGCAGGTGGCGGGCATGGTGGTGGGGAACTAATCATGCCTACACACTTTTTGCCTGTAATTTTTATGTTTTTGGGAAGCTAGTTGGTTCTTGGGGGGTCAGAAGGGTTGGTGCGCAGCTAAACGCCTGGGCGAAGAACAAAAAACAGTGGGGCCTTTCGAGGGCGGGCGGCTCCTCTGTGTTTGACTTGTGGCATGGTTACGGCAATTAGCCTGGGTCACATCCTTGATGAGCTGGCGCCTGACTTGCAAGTGGTTCGGAATATGTCAACCCGATCACTCAAAAGTGGCGCTGTTGTGCTCTTCGCCACTGACCTGGAAATGCGCCACTGATCTACTTGATTCAACCGCAGCTTCCCAAGGCGAAGTTGGCCGCCCTCGAGGTGAACAAGAAGCAGTGGGGCATCGGTGCTGAGGTGAGTTTGGGAGTGGGCCAGGGTCACAGGAAGGGTAGGAGTCCCGGTAGGACAGTGGCAGTATTGTCGAGTGTGCCATGGGAAAACATTTCATGATTGGTGCTCCCGGCCGCACAAAACAGGGCGGTGCTGCTGCGCCGGCTGCCAAGAAGGCTGCACCTGCGCCGAAGAAGGCTTCTCCCAAGAAGGGCGCTGCTGCCGCCGAGGCCACCGTTGGCTTTTCGGGCGTACGCTCCCGACCTTCATTTGTTGTCCTCGCGAGTCCCTCTTTTTATCAGGATAGGCGAGTGCATGCTTACTCCCGGCCGCTGACGCGAAAGTGCGGCAGGTGCCCGCCGACTTCGCCAAGGCTGGTCAGGCGGCGTATGCCGCTGACGATGGATCGCAGACCTTCCTGGGCATGGGTGGTCCGCGCGCTCCGGGCCACCGCGAGAAGTTCGGTGGCAAGCACGCGGCCACGATGCTCGCGCTCTCGGCGCTGCTTTTCCAGCCGATCTCCCAGGCGGGCATGTACACTGTTTCGAACGGTCAGGTCACCAAGAACTCGTTCGAGCAGCTGCAGGTTCCGGGCTGGGGCAACCTCAAGTCGGTGCCGACGATCGAGTCCCTCTTCCCCTTCGACAAGTGCGGCCCCTCCTGGGACACTCCGCTGCACCCCCTATCCCGCGACTGAGAATGCGTATGCTGTGGTGAACGTGGAGCTGAACTGACGCGCGTTCGGACTCGGGGCAGGACTGGATTCGAGGCTTCGCCGGTGCTCTTCTCCTCGAAGTCCATGCTCGTTGTGGAGAACCCCCTGGGCCAGTGCGGTGCCTTTGACAACACCAAGGGTGACTGCCACTCTTTCTTTGACGAGATCTCGGACGCCATGAAGAAGACCCCGGAGACCCCTTCCCGCGCTGTGGGCAAGGCCTCTTTCTCCTTCCCGTGGGCCTTCGAGAAGGCTGCCTGGAACAAGTAAGCCTCCAGCAGCAAATCAACATCTCCAAATGAGCGATTTTGGAGGGCCGTGTGACAGTGAGTAAACAATGCGGCCGCTCATCCCGTTTACCATACGCGTAGTCCTTTCCTGTCTCACTTGCCACGCGTCCCCTACCGTCGCTGCCCTCTGTCCGGGTCGCCGCGCCTTCCGCGTGTAGTGCCCCCTCCACGACCTTACGTCCCACCCTGAACGCCAGCCGCGACCGCCCGCGAACGCACTCTGTCTCCCGCGCCGATTTCAGAAGATTGGATTCTCGCAGCGTTTCTATGACCCTGCGATGTATCTGAACTTCCTGCCGCCTCAAGCGTCCAACCTTGGCATCCTCGGCAATCGACTCCCGCGGCAACGTTTTCCCTCCTCGCCGCGCTTGCTCGTACGCCTGTTTGGCATTTGCAAGATTCAAAATGCTGTGCTCAACCTCCACACTCTCAGACCGTACCATCGTCTTGGCCCGTCGCTCTGCAGCCATGTCCTGCTCAGCAGTCTGTTCAGCCTTCTCCGCCAGCTTGGCTCGCGCGGCTGCCCGCTCCTCTTTCGCCTCCTTGGCAGCTTCTGCAGCGTCTTTTTTGGAGAGCACATGTTCGCGCTGTGCGTCCCGTACCTGCGCCCCAACAGTACAGCAACTTGAGCCACTGCTTTGGTGTCCGGCGAGCGATGCCTTCGAGGGGGGCAGATTGGGGCGAGTCGAGACGGGGGCGGGCACGCACCTTGGGAGTCAAAAAGCCTGATGTTCTCTTCTAAAATCGCAACAGGGCGAGAACGGATCATTTTCGCCTCTCGCTCCTTCTTCGCTGCCACACGGTCCAACCGATTTGCTTCGTCCGTCTTGCGCCGCGAGTCGTAGAGCTTCTCGTGAGCGCGCCGCTTGAGCCGTGCCGCCTCGTCCTCCTCTGCCGCAGCGCTCGTCAGCAGCTCAGGTACAGACTTCATCTCCTTTACAACAGCCTCTTTCACAACGCTGATCTTGTTGGTCTCCTCCTCGGCCTTCTCTCCGATGGTCCCTGCTTTGTCCTCAAGCTCCATGACGTTCTCAGTCGCCTTGTCAGAATTGGCGACCTCTTCGTCCGCTTGTTTTGAGATCCTGCCGCCGCTTCCGCAAAGCCTCCATACGAGACTTTGCGTCTGCTACAGCCTTCTTGGCGTGATCCAACTGTAGCCCGTCCCAAGTTTACCTCGACGACTAAACCAGTCGTTTCGAAGTGGGAAAGAAAACAAATCAGCCGAATGGCACAGTATGGGGCCGGAGAGGCGGGTGACTCTTGGTCGGAAGGGCAGCCGGACCAGTTTTGTCTCTGCATCTGTCTGCATGCTGGAGAGGTGCGCGTCCGAGTCATTATCACTGCGCGCAGTAGGTACAACACGATTTGATACCACTATTATACACGCCAGAACCAGCTATTCGCCCATATTCGACCCATGTACCCAAGCCGAACTGCTCAGCAACAGGAAAGAGCATGTCACGTGCTTGCTGAAAGGAGCCCAAGTGAGATCCAGCATTGCACTGATGCGACGAGGTGCAGCTACTCGATTACATTCCCGTGGCCCAGGTGCTTGGACGCGAGGTTGGCAGCCGCGCCCCATAAACCGTGGTCATCTGCGACCGGACCAGTTGTGGTCAGCCTCAGACTCTGAGGCTCAGAGACAGCCGGAGAAAAAAGACTCGCAGAAGCTGAGCTCCTACCCTAAACCCGCCTCAAGGGGATTTGACCACCCGATTTGTTTTTTGGATCCATCCCAGGCCTCATGGTGTCTCGCAGACTCTCGAGGTCTAGGGAGTGAGGCCATGCCCCGTTGCCAGACAAACGTACTTCTACTCTTCGCTGTCCTAGCGTTTCTGCATACTGGTCGGTCAGGCAGTGTGAATCTGCTGACTTCTGCTCTGTGCACCGGCCCAGCCCAGACAGGAGCTGCATGGGCGCTCTGGGCCGCGCTACGGGGCGGGGCATCGGAGGAACGCGAGGCACCAGGCGAGCCGTGGGGGCTGCAACTAGGACACTGTCCGCGTGGAGCTGCGGAAACGCAGATCTGTAGACCGCGACAGGCAAAAGGCAGGTCCACGCGCGGCAGGAGCGGGAGCGAAAGAGAGAGACGCACCGTGTGGAAGACGGAAGACTTGGATAGGCGGCTCTTCATCGGGAATCTCCCGACTGGAACTACCCGGCAGGCACTTTCCCCAGTCCAGCGTGGGCAGTGTGCGTTGCTAGACGCGCTTTGCGGATGCCGGAAAGGCTGATATCTTTGAGAGGGGCAGGATCTGCTGCAGCTGTTTGGAGGATGCCGAGACGTTGCAGACGTGTACATCGCTCAGGGACCTGGGGACACACGAGATCTGGGAAGCAGGCGGGGGGATGACAAGAGCTCTGTTGCCACGCTAAACGCTGAAGGGGGCGACAATTTCGGGTGAGTCTCGTCATCCTTCTGTGCTCGGGCTCGCCAGCGCGTGGTGCCGAAGGTTGACATAACGTGGCGCTACCTTGACGAGGGAAGGTTCGTGTCGATGCGCTCCAAGGGCCTGGCGATGGGGCTGCTGGCGCACGCAGCGCGGGGAGAGTTCGTGCATGGCGGGCGCCGGCTCATTGTGGCGCAGGCCCGACCGGAGCGGAAGGCAGCAACGATGGATGAGGTTGAAGCACAGCAGTCGGTAGGTGCACTGCAGTTGGAGCAGGAAAAAGCGTGTGTGGCGCAGGAATTATTTCGGAGCCGAGAGGAGGACCGCTGGGGCGACATGCAGGCTGTCAAGGCTGGCGCGCTCTCTCTGTCAGCCTTTCGTGCTAAGCACCGGGCATCGTCTGACCCTCTTGCCGACCGGCTCGACGCTGCTCGTGTCCTACAGATCCGTCCTGTTGCCACCCCACGCTTTCTTGCGTAAGCCCCATCACTTCAGGATCCGCGCCCAATCGCCCCCGCCGACCGCTCTCCCATTCACAATACGAGCTGTGGAACAGGGTCGAGGAACAACATCTGCGGGATCATGAGTCTAAAGCGGAAGCAGAGATAACACAAGATGGCGAAGATTCCAGGAATCGTGTCGGGATGATGAGAATGCTATGTCGTGACGTGGAATCGCCGATGGCTGTGTTGGCTCGCCGTAACTGTGCGTCGGTCCGAGAGTTTCGAGACAAGCGCTCGCACCAGCGCTCCGTTGAAGGCCTGCTGGGACCATCCGCCGCCCCAACTCTCGTCAAGGAGGCACCTCAGCCCAGCGTGTGCCTAGGCGATCAGCCGGGTCCCTTGTTGAGCTCCTTCTTGGCTGGATCAGAGGGCCGCGATGGCCTCTGGCACCCGCATCTGGCGCCGCCCCCGGCGCTGGCCCCCGCACCGCCCCACTCGCCGCCCCCCCCCTTGCCGCCTCTGCGCGCTGCAGCTCGGCCGGAGCACCTCCCCATCCACGAGGTGCCCCGCCCATCGTTGGAGATGCCCTCTCCTCCTGTGCTCTCTCCTCCTGTGTCCTCTCGATGCTCCAGCGGGCAGCCGGTCGGTCCAAGCGCCTGCGCACGCAGAACGCCGGCGGATTGACTGCGGTCTTGGTTGGCAGTGCCGCCGGGAGCTCATGCGAGCTGTTCGAGAGGCACAAGTGGTGGTCGTGGTGGGCCACACCGGCTGCGGAAAGACAACGCAGTTGCCGCAAATGCTGCATGATGTGGCTCACTGGGAGGGCAAGGGCGCGGGTGGCGCGCGCATGATAGTGTGCACTCAACCGCGGCGCGTGGCGGCACTTAGCGTGGCACGGCGCGTGGCAGAGGAGAGAGGCGAGCGAGTCGGGGTGGGGGTCGGGTACGCCGTGCGATTTGAGGAGGCCTCGTCACGATCCACACGCATCAAGTACGTGACCGACGGCCTCCTGCTGCGCGAGCTGCTGGCGGCGCCCACGCTCCCTGAGTATGCGGCCGTGGTGATGGACGAGGCACATGAGCGCTCCCTGAACTCCGACATTCTGCTCTCTCTGCTGCGCCATCTCCTCCTGCGTCGCCCAGAATTGCGCTTAGTCGTCACTTCCGCAACTTTGGATGCGGGCAAGTTTGCACGATTCTTTGGCGGCGCGCCGGTCTTCGAGGTGGCGGGTCGCATGTTTCCTGTTGAGATCGAGCACGCAGGCGCGCACGTCGACGACTTCATCCGTGCCGCCGTGCGCACCGCGCTGCGCGAGCACGTCGCTGTGGGTGTTCAGGGCGGCGATGTGCTGGTGTTCATGCCAGGACAGGAGGAGGTGGAGGCCACTTGCTTCTTCCTCAAAGAGCGCGCTGCCCTGCTCAACGCATCCGGCGTCACGCTTCCTCCCTTCGAGGTCCTTCCCATTTTTGGCGCCCTTCCTGCGGACGCCCAGGCTCGAATCTTCGCCACGAGTAGCGACTCGCGCAAGATTGTGGTGGCCACAAACATAGCCGAGACATCGCTGACGGTCCCAGGCGTCACGGTGGTCATCGACTCTGGTGCCTCCCCTTGCCCGCTGCTCCCCTTGCCGCGTTTTCGCACCTAGCCGCATCAGGTTGCAATTTGATTGCTTCCTTTTGAAGCGCATCCTCTCTCATCACCACACTGTAGCAATTGTCCTCTCCCAATCCCTTCCGCCGCCTTCACGGTCGCGTGTGGCAGGCTTCGCGCGCGTCTCTGCCTTCGACGCTACACTCGGCCAGGAGCAGCTCCTGCTTGTACCGGCGTCACAAGCATCCGCGCAGCAGCGTGCGGGGCGTGCGGGGCGCACTGCCCCCGGCAAATGTCTCCGTCTCTTCACGGAGCACGCCTTCCGCTCGGAAATGCTTCCAGCACCGGTCCCGGAGATCCAGGTCGCGGCCCATGTTCCCTGCCGCTCGGTGCTCGGCGGCGCCGCGTGCAGCATAGCTTTCTCAAAATTTGAGGTGCACACTCGCTTGGGAACAGAGGTGTAACCTTAGCAACGTGATCCTGCTGCTCAAGTCGCTCGGTGTCAAGGACGTGATGCGTTTTGACCTCCTGGACCCGCCTCCACGCCATCACTTTCTCCACGCTCTCCACCATCTTTTTCTGCTCGGCGCTCTTGACGCTGAGGTACTTCAGAAATTTTTGATCGACCCACATTACTCAGCCACATTAATTCTGTATGATACTGACTGACCCCGCACGCAGGGCACTATCACTGCGACTGGCCGAGCTCTGGTACATTTTCCGCTAGATCCGCCCCTAGCGAAGGTGTTGGTGGCAGCGCGGGCATTCGGTTGCCTGTCGCTTGCGCTGTCGGTCGTTGCGCTGGTTTCTGTCGGAGGGCAGCAGGCTCTCTTCTTCACACCTCCTGGTCAGCAAGAAGAATTCGAAGCTACTTTCGACCGTCTCACCGTCCCTGAATCGGTCGGCCGGCTGCTTGACATCTATTGCTGAAGTTGCGACCAGTCCATCATTTCATGATCGCAAGTCGCTGACCGTTAGCCTTGTCAACGCAGGACCACCTGACACTTCTCAACATCATGGACCATTGGCGTGCCGCCGGTTGCACGTTGCTCGTCCCGCCCGAAGTTGCCACGCTGCTTTCGGCGAAATGCTCTTGCGATGTTTGTGCTTATACATACGCTGCGGTTTCTGTTTGTGGCCTAATCTCAAAGACACAACAATGTCCTTTTCAGGCAAGAATGGTGCAAGGCCAATTATGTTCAGCACAAGATTCTGTCGCGCGCTCTCGAGGTGTCCCAATCTTGACAGGAATGTCGGGTCCATCTGCGGTTGCTCTCCATTTTTGAAATTAAATCACACTCGTGTTCAGGTGCGACATCAGTTGGGCCGTTTATCGCGAGGAATCGAAGATCACCAGGATGAAAACAGCGAAACTCAGGCGAATTCGCCACAGAGGAACACGTTCAGAAGAAATGCAGCTGGGGGACATCTTGCAGGTCTTCAGTCTCTGCGACGTGCTGTGTGCGAGGTCCGCCTTCAGCATCCCTGTTCAAACAATCAAGTTTTCTTGACTTTCCTTGCAATGCAGGGATATTTCTTCAATGCGGCACAATACAAAGGGTTCTCGACGCGACTTCTTCCAGCACCTTCTCGAGATACTACCTATGATCGGGGGCCAGGCGCGTCCAGAGCCCACCCAGTCAAGCGTTCAGCGGAGGCACCTTCACTTTCAAGCCATGCATTCGTATGCTGCCTCTCGAAGTACGTTTCCCAATCATTCATTGCTATCATCGATTGATTCGCACATGTCTCATGCTCCTCCCCTCTTTTCTTCCGCGACTGGATTGATTGGCCATCGGATTCGCAGTACTACTGCATGGATCCATCGCCATTCCGTGCTATCTTCGTCCGCCCTCCCTCCTCCTCTCTTGGTGTACCAGCAATTGATTGCTACATCTCGTCCGTATCTCCACTGCGCAACCGGCGTTGAACCTGCGTGATTCCCGCTGCCCATCATATTGAACACCCTCGATTCGTGGCTAAGCTGTTGAAGTAGTATTGCAACTCAATACCTTTGTTACCAAATTTTTGATATTCAAGGTCGAGTTGGACAAACTTCTCAGGTGGCTCGCTGAAGCAGCTCCACATCTCTTTTCCCTCCGGAATGTGCCGGATCACGCCTCAATCCGCCAGAACAGTCCTTCGAGTCCTACGACAGAGAAGGGGGGTTCGAATGTGTGGGGAGAACTCAATGTTGGCGCAGCGCATTCTTCGAGTATTGCTGAAGGCGGCCATCAAATCGATGAAAGGATCAGCGACGTCAAATTGAAGGGGAGGATTAATCGCCGCGATCTTGCCCGATGTGAAGGCCCAGCGCATTTCAAAAAGCCAAGACGACTCCATTTTTCGGAAATCGCAGGCCAAGGAAACAGGTTGCGTC
>Ga0115567_10004413_pt1 | contig 13721 bp, 8 predicted proteins | sample COGITO_mtgs_1204_2_FD_88679 | JGI IMG/M metagenome (GOLD analysis project Ga0115567, IMG submission 88679) | Pelagic marine microbial communities from North Sea - COGITO_mtgs_120412 | ecosystem: Environmental > Aquatic > Marine > Epipelagic | place: Germany:Helgoland, sampling site Kabeltonne...
ACCTAGGCTTTGATAACTCTTTCGGAGCAACACCAAGCCCTCAAATAGTAAAAACGATCCCAAAAGAGTAATCCAGGTCGGGGCCGTAAAATTTACAGGTTCGAAGATACCGAATATTAAGTGCGTCATTGGAAGTATCGTCGCCCCAAAGACTACGATTAAACTAAAGATGCGCTCGCTCGTTATGTCCCTTTGTTCGTCATTGCTGACTTTCCGCCGATACGCGAGCGCGTAGGGAGCTTTGATGAATATTGCGGCGAAGACACCAATGACCCAAATAACTGAGCCCCACCCATTGATCGGAATTCGTACCACGAATAACGATGCAACACTAACGACCATGCCTAGCACAATGACTTTCTTCAAAAAGTCCATTCAATAGCCAATCGCTTGCATTCCCTGTAAATGTCAGTGACGGTCTTAAGGGCTCTAACGTGCCGACAATGACAATTCAATTTGCGAAGTTTTGGCAATGACCTGACCTATTGGCGCCGGGTCTTCAGGCGGGATAGGGCCAACGGAAGGCCACATTGATATGAGATCATTTAAGTGAGCGACAACGGCTGGCTGAATTGATTTCTCGAGGTCTGCCGCACGTTGCTTCGCAACGACGGCAAACCCGTACGCATCTTGGTACTCACCCGGATCCGTTACCACTCCATCTGTCACGGCTACAGTATATTCCTCTGCAAGCGTTTCCATAAGAAAACGAATGATACTGGCGGTGTCACCACCAGCCCGACCAGCGACCACTCTCAGGTTTTCTTCTGCGGCTATTAATTGAGGTTCAATAGTCGTCGCAGGAATGCCGTCTTCAAGTGCTTTTGAAACGGAGCTGAACAGATCGCCCTCGAAACCAAGCGCCTCCAATCCCTCGCGTTCGGAAATATGAGTTTCTGATACGGGGTGAAGCAGGTGAGGGGCGGCCATCTCAGGCTCTCCAGCACGATACAGCGCAAGACCAGCTTCGACATGCCCCATCATAAAGGCAAGCCTCATTTCGCGGGGAAGAACATTCACCCCATGTCCAGCATCTCCGCTTTCGCCTTCTCCACTTTCCCCACCCTCCATCTTTCCGTATTCAGATGCAGTATGCTCGCTTGTTGAAACTGGCGCATCAACGGATTTTTTGCCGACAGTTTCGTCTGCCGGGCCGTCCGAACATGCAACAAGCGCTGTCCCAAGAACCGCAGTTCCGAAACCAAGCCCCATCCAGCGTTTTATTGTCATGGACATAAACAATCTTCCAACTTTCTGTACCGACACCGAAATAAGTCTTTAAATGCACTTGTAAATCATTATCATCTTTCTGTGCTGTTAAATATTGCGACAATCCTTGACCCTGACGCGCTGAATGATGTGAGATCGGCCCTCAAGACGATTCAATGGCGAAATGGGTCAAAAACAGCAGGCTCTTCAGCCCGTCCAGTGAAGAAGAATCTGCAGGCCGACTTAAACGGTGATGATGGTGCGGCGCTTCACGACCGTTTAATGGACGCACTTCAATCCAATTCAGTGCTGCAAGCGGCCGCACGGCCAAAGCATTTTTCTCGCCTTATTGTGAGTCGAACAAAAGGGGGTGGGCGATATGGAGCCCATATAGACAATGCGTTGATGCATTCCTCGACCGGGCGTATAAGAACAGACCTCGCGTTTTCCCTCTTTCTTTCGGCCCCGGAGTCGTATGACGGCGGCGAACTCGTTGTGCAGTATCCAGGGTTTGAGCAACGGTTCAAACCAAATGCAGGTGACCTCATCCTTTATCCGTCAACGCAAATTCACGAAGTCAAACCCGTGACCAAAGGGGAACGCTTCGTCTGCGTCGGCTGGATAGAGAGTTTAGTCCGCTCGCCAGAGCACAGAGAAACCCTGTTCGATTTAACGAACTTAAGCGTGTCGATATCATCGCAATATGCGCCGGAAAGCTCAGAGATACTCACACTTCACAAGAGCATTTCCAATTTAGTACGCCTTTGGGCATCGCCCTAGATACAGGCGAACGTAAGTTTACTGCCAAGCGGCCCGGTCAAAAATACTTATAGCCTCGGCCTGATTAGGGCCAAATGTCGCGACGCTCAGTTGATCTTCCTTGAACGTGCCGAGCGCCTGCAATGCGGAGTTCTCCGGAGCGTCATCCGTTACCGGATATTCGTTATTGCCATTCGCAAAGTAAGACTGCGCTGAACTGTTCGTTAGATATTCTAAGAACGTGATTGCATTGTCGCGATTGGGCGCGTGCCGAGTAACGCCCGCACCGCTAATGTTGATATGTGTCCCTCGGCCATCTTGATCGGGAAAAACGACGCCAACAGATTGATAAATTTCGAGCAGTTTTGGATCATTCGAACTTGCATAGCGCGCCAAGTAATAGGTGTTGACGATGGAGATTTTACACTCGCCTGACGCAACAGCTTCAATCTGTCCCGTATCATTACTTTGAGGACGTCGAGCAAAATTCGCCACGACACCTCTCGCCCATCGTTCCGCTGCGTTCGTACCGTCATGAGCGATCATTGAGGACAAAAGAGAAATATTATAAATATTACCGGATGAGCGCATACAGACCATGCCGCGAAATTCAGGATTGGCGAGGTCAGCATAGCTATTAAGCTGTGTCGGTCGGCCCTCATTGTTATTGTAAATAATGACACGGGCGCGTTTTGATAACCCGAACCATTTTCCATCCGGGTGGCGAAGATGATCGGGCACGCGGTCATTTAGAACCTCCGATTCAATGGATGACAAAAGCCCGGCTTCGTCGGCGCGCCAAAGAACGCCAGCATCAACGGTAATAAGCAAATCTGCCGGACTGAACTCGCCTTCACTTTTGATCCGCTCGATTAGTGCGTTGGCATTGGATTCGATACGGTTCACCTTGATGCCGGTTTGATCGGTAAAATCGCTGTAGAGCGCGAGATCCGTGTCATAGTGGCGAGATGAATACAGATTGACCTCACCCTCAAAAAGCGGAGGCATCGAGGCCTCAACAGAACCGTGCTTTGCTTCCGCAGCTTCAACCTTAGATGCGGCGCTGTGCTCACCTTTGGCGTTGTTTGATTTTGGAGAGCAGGCCGCAAAGAGTAAAGCTAACCCGAAAGTGGTCGTCAGAAAAATATACGGTTTCATGAATAAGGCTTCATAATAATGAGAACCATTATCATATAGACCTTATTTTGATGCGCGACAAGAGGCTTACGGTCAAGTCATTTTAGATGATGCTTGGACCGAAAAGGCGGGCAGGCGCTGGTCCGAGTTGCCAAGTGATACGGCTTGTCCGACATGCCACTCGGGTAAATGCGCGACATGGAGCAGAACTACGGTCTTATCCTCAGCTTCCAGTGTTACAATCTGGCTGCGCCCGGTCCGACGAACGTCAATGATACGTGCGCCATTTTCAGAGGCGCCCAGTGTAATAGATTGGGGGCGTAGCAGGATGTCGATTTCGTCGGTATGCTCTGAGGAAAATTGAAGGGCCAGCTGTTTCAATTCAACTTTACCAAAGCGCGTTTCGACGGTAGAGCCGACACGACGCCCGCGTACGACAGAGCCTTCCCCCGCCATCAGCCCCACGAGGAGTGAGCGAGGTGAGCGGTAGAGGCTCTCGGCTGTGCCGTGCTGTGATATCCGGCCGGATTCCATGACAGCGATTTTGTCCGCAGTTTCGACCGCTTCTTCGGGATCATGCGTGACAAATATTGTTATGCAACCTCGGGCTTTTAGTAACCGTCGGATTTCCTCTCGTAGTCGCCGCCGCCGCATTATATCAATACTTGCAAATGGCTCATCCATTAACAATACGGCGGGTTCCGGAGCCAAAGCCCGGGCAACAGCAACACGTTGCTGCTGCCCGCCGGAAAGTGTATGCGGAAACCGATCTGCAAAACCGACTAAGCCAATCTGCTCCAGCAATTCGCCAACGATCGACTGACGGTCCTTTTTAATACGTACACCAAACGCAATGTTTTGCGCGACCGTCATATGCGGAAACAGCGCACCCTCTTGGAAAACAAGCCCAATTGGGCGCTTCTCTGGTAAAGTGTGCCGGCTCGGCGAGGCAAGGCTCTGGCCGTAAAGTCGTATATCCCCGCGTTGAACGCGCAAAACGCCCGCGGTCAAGTTCAACAACGTTGTTTTCCCGCTCCCTGATTGACCAAGCAGGCAAAGAATTTCTCCCTTTTCCGCCTCAAGCGTCACGCCACAGAGCGCTGGAATACCTCCGAAACTGTGGTGAACGTCTTCGAAGCTAAGACCCATAGTCGTACACGCTCTTTCTTATGGGTTAGGTCTGTATAATGGGGTTAGACAGCGAGCCTCTATCCATATTGCGAAGGATATGCAACTGACGCAAATCCTTCGCGAAGGCACTCTGCTCTCACCTGAACACCCCAGACGGAACAAAATATAAATTTATGCTGAATTCGGAGGGTTTTACAAAGGCGGCTTTGCAACACCGATTAATGCAAATTCCGGTCTTTTTGATCGCGCTTGCGACAGCCGTTCCTATTTTTGCGGTCCTAATCGCCTTAATCAGTGGAGAGCCTGGCCTATGGTCACGCCTCTGGGCAACGACGCTGCCAACTTATATCCTGAACTCCCTCGTTTTAATGCTGCTAACCGGTTCAATCGCGGGCGTCATCGGTACGGCAACAGCTTGGTGCGTTAGCGTGTTGGAGTTTCCGGGGCGAAGGCTTTTATCTTGGCTTCTGATACTGCCACTCTCGGCTCCGGCCTATATTGTGGCTTATGTCTATATTGATTTGTTCGATTTTTACGGTCCAATCCAATCCGGACTGCGGGAGATATTTCGCTGGGAGCAGAGTGATTATGCCTTTCCACCGCTGCGTACATTACCTGGCGCAGCCTTCATTCTTGCTATTGTATTATACCCTTATGTTTATCTTCTAGCCCGCGCCGTCTTCGGTCGCCAAAGCAACGCACAGTGGCAAGCGGCACGCAGCCTTGGCCTTGGTCCGTGGCGTGTGTTCTGGCGGGTGGCTCTGCCAACTGCGCGCCCCGCGATTGCGGGAGGCGTGGCACTTGTGTTAATGGAAACATTGGCAGATTTCGGGGTTGCCGATTATTTTGGCTTGCCGACTTTCAGCACAGGCATTTTTCGAAACTGGCTCGCTGGAGGCGATAAGGCAGCAGCGATGAAATTGGCGGCGGTTATGCTGCTCGCCGTATTTGCCTTGATCTTGCTAGAGACGAATAGCCGCAAGGGCCGTGTCGATACGCAGGGCAAAACGGTCCAGCAGACGGGCCGTGTGGCGTTAAAACAAAGTACGGGGGTTATGACGGCGGCTCTGTGTTCTCTCCCGGTCATATTCGGCTTTGTCACCCCCGTTACCAGATTAGCTTTTAATGCCGTCACCCAAGCGGACGCGCAAAGTGCGCGAACATTTCTCGGTTACGCCGGCAATAGCCTCTTGATCGCTTGCCTCGTTGGAGCGTTGGCGATTAGTCTCGCGGTGATCTTGGCTCATAGCCGTCGCAGCGAGGGAACCCCAATGAAGCGCGCTGCGATCCGGTTCGCCACATTGGGATATGCTCTACCGGGCGCGCTTTTAGCTGTCGGACTATTAGCCCCCTTAGGCGGCATTGATCGCGCCATGACGCGCTGGGTGAGCCAAAACTTGGGCTGGGAGGGCGGTTTGCTTCTATCAGGAACAATTATCGTGCTTATCTATGCGCTAGTGGTTCGTTTTCTGACCGTATCGTTCAATTCTGTATCTTCCGGATTTGAGAAAATCCCGCTATCAATTGATGCTGCCGCACGATCTTTGGGGAGTGCACCGCCGGAGCTTTTGCGCCGGATTCATTTGCCCTTACTGCGACCCAGCGTGCTTGCAGGGGGTATACTCGTCTTTGTTGACGTCTTACGTGAACTCCCCGCGACACTTCTCTTAAGACCCTTCAATTTCGAAACCCTCGCCACCCGGGTTTATTGGTTGGCCAGTGATGAGCGATTGGCGGAAGCGTCTTCCGCGGCAATCCTTATTATCATTTTTGGTCTTATTCCTGTGATTTTGCTAAACCGAAGTTTGGATAGAAGTAGTACATGACCCATTTTGGCTACTTGACGGAACATTCAATCGACCTTTGGTGAAACCGTTATAGAAGCTGGAATTCAAAATGAGGGGAAAGCTCAATCAAGCTTTCATTAACATTTATGATTAAGCTCGTCATTGATACCTCCTGTTAGTTTGCGCGGATCAGTGACATGCCCCAACGAGGTGTTCCACCATTTAAGTCAAAGTTTGGCGGTTGTGAGGTGCTTGGTTTGGCCGCTCCTGTGGGATTTTAAGCCCCTCGCGTTGCCAGATCCGTTCCACTCGCTTAACGTTGACAGTCCATCCGTCACGACGGAGCAGAGCGGTGATGCGGCGGCACCCATAACGATCGTATTCAGAAGCAAGGCGGATGATATCAGCCTTCAAATGCGCTTCGTCTCAGGCCACAGCCTTCGACTTACGCTGTGTGAAACGTTGCCGGTCGATGACGCGGCATGCCAGATGCTCGGATATACCGAGCACATCGCGCACGTGGTCAACGGCTAGCCTGCGGCGCGAGGGGCTTAGAACTTTCCCTCAACAGCCTCTCTTAGGATCAGAGCATCCAATGTCAGGTTCGAAACCGGTTTGCGAAGCCGCTGGTTTTCTTTCTCGAGGTCCTTGAGAGACCTAAAGCCCTCCATACTCACGTCGCCATCGATAGTAGCTTTGTTCTGAGACCCCGAAGGACCGACAGATCATCCCTGTCTTCTCGCCTTGAGCTAGCCGAACTTAGGCCTCTCTTACTATCGCGATGATCTGTTCAGGTGAGTAGCGTTTTCTAGCCGTCGTGTGCTCCTTCAAGCGCTAACCAGCCAAAACTCTAACTTTGAAAATGGATTAGTTTTATCGGGGCAGGCCAAATTTGAGTGCGAGGTATGAAAAAAACTTTCATTGGATATTGAGGCCCAAGAAGCAGTCGAATGTTGTCATGATCTGATTTCCTCATGCGAACAGTAAAGCAATATACCTCAATGCAGGTCGTTGATCTGCCGTTAACTTCAGGCTACGGCGAGCTGGGATTTGATCAAAAAGCTGCGCGACAAATAAAATCTAGAGGACTCAAGGACGATTATTCGTCAGGTCCGTAGTCTTGGTGTTCAGCTCTTGGTATATGAGAATGTGCACAGAAACTGCGCTTTATTCTTTGCACACAACGAGTTTGTCTTCACTCATGTCATCCATTGTGTATCCGATACCGCCAGTACCAAGTCCTGACTGCTTCCGTCCCGCGAACGGCATCCAGTCGACCCGAAAGGCCGTGTGATCATTAATCATTACAGCTGATGCATTCAGCATCTCGACACAGCGATCAGCCACGCTCAAACGATCGGTGAAGACAGCTGCCTGAAAAGCGTAAGGAAGTGCGTTGGCCTGGACTATGGCGGCATCAAGATGGTCATAACCGTAAACGCAGATGACTGGGCCGAATATTTCGGAGGTTGAGACCTTTGATTCATATGACGGCTGCATCAAGACCGTTGGTTTGTACAATGTTTGGCCGATCCGGTTTCCACCCGACATAAGTGTGGCGCCCTCAATAACGGCTTCATCGATCCAATTTTGGATGCGGTCAACCTCATCGGGACGGATCAAGGGTCCGCATTGTGTTTCTTCCTGAAGGGGGTCCCCAATAATCAGAGCGTCTGCTCCAGCCGCTAACGCGGTTGAAAACTCCAATAACTTGTCCTGCGGGACGAAGACGCGCTGGACTGAAACGCAGACCTGGCCGGAATGGTAGAAGCCTCCCTTAAGCAAAGTAGGAATGATATCGTCGTGAACAATATCGCGATCGATGATTACAGGGGCAGCCCCTCCATGTTCGAGGGCCACTCGCGTTCCAGGCGCAACCTTGAACCTCAACATCCATCCGATTCGAGCTGAGCCGATGAAAGTCAAAAATGCCATGCGCGGGTCAGTGGCCATGCGTTCGGCTACGGTGTCCTCACAGGGAGCAAAACGACACCATTTTTCCTCCAAACCCGCTTCGTACAAAGTATCGACAAATCTTTGACAGGAAAGGGGTGTCTCCCTCGCGGGTTTCACGAGTACGGGACATCCAACTGCCACGGCAGGTCCGACCTGATGGACGATCAGGTTGAGGGGGTGATTAAATGCAGAGATCGCCACGACAGGCCCAATGGGCTCACTAAATGTATAGGCTCGACGACCAGACCCCGCCTCAGTCAAATCCATGGGGATTTCGCGGCCGCTTTTCCCAAACAGCTCATGGACACAAAGTTCAAGTCCTTGGATGGCACGTCGCGTTTCTACGCGTGCATCCACAATCGGCTTTCCGCCTTCGAGCGCTATCTGCCTGGCAAGACTCTCGAAACGGTCCTGCATAATTGCTGCCGCTCGGTTAAGGATAGCAATTCGTTCATAGACAGGCAGTCTGTTTTCAGGCCGTTTATGCAACTCCTCGGCCTCGCCTAGCCACTCATCAATTTGCGGCCAATCAACAAGAATGACCTCTCCAATAATTTCGAGATCGTGAGGGTTAACGACTGGCCAGGTCATGATTCGCAGCTTTTGGACTTTAACTCGTCGATGAGAACCTTCTTGTTCTCGGAATAGTCGACTGGCAGATCAACAATGTGAACACCACCTGCATCGAAGGCCCAGTTCAGCGTTCGTGTTAACTCGTCTGCGGTCTCAACGCGGTGCCCCGATGCACCATAGCTTTCGGCATACGCGACGAAGTCCGGATTGGAAAAGGACAGACCGTAATCAGGAAACCCCATATGGTCCTGTTTCCAGCGGATCATACCATAGGCCGCGTCATTGAGAATTAGAACGACAAGGTCGAGGCCCAGCCGGATGGCCGTTTCAATCTCCTGTGAGTTCATCATGAATCCCCCGTCACCGCAAACAGCAAGGACGCGCTTGTTCGGATTCAGCATTGCGGCCATCATGGCGGATGGCAGCCCCGCACCCATTGTCGCGAGTGCATTATCGAGCAGCAAGGTGTTTGGTGCATGCGTAATGTAATTGCGAGCAAACCATAATTTATAGATTCCATTGTCGAGCGCGACGATGTCGTGGCGGCCCATAACTTTACGAACATCAGCGACAATCCGTTGCGGAATCATCGGGAAGCGTGGATCATCCTTAGACCGACGAATATGCGCATCGATTTCGTCGTGCATCTCCGAGTAAACATCTGCATTAAGCGCGCGGTGATCCGCCAGCCTGTCACCCAACCTCTCGATTGAGCCAGCGATGTCACCGATCACTTCGAGTTGCGGGAAATAGACTTGGTCCACCTGAGCGGCTTTGTAGTTGATGTGAATGACGTCAGGACCGTCGGGCTCCATGTAAAAGGGTGGTTTTTCAACCACATCATGACCGACGTTCACGATAAGATCAGCCTTCGCGATTGCGCAATGAACATGATCGTCAGAAGATAGGGCAGCCGTACCGAGATACAGATCGACTGCTTCATCTACGACCCCCTTGCCCATCTGAGTATTGAAAAATGGAAACCGCGACTGATTCACAAATCGTCGCAATGCCTCACAGGAGTCTCGGCGATTGGCCCCTGCTCCGATGAGCATAAGTGGCCGCTTTGCCGCTAAGATACGTTCAGCCGCCTGATCGAGAGCCGCGTTTCCAGCGACGGCATATAGTCGTGGATGAGGCGCTATCACCGGCTCGGTTGTAACTTCCTTTGCAATATCTTCAGGAATTTCGAGCAAGACAGCGCCAGGGCGCTCTTCTTGGGCTCTCCTGAATGCCTCGCGCACTAGAGAGGGGATCCGTTCGCCATTAACAACTTGCTTCGCCAGTTTGCAGAGCGGGGTAAAAAGCGACACCACATCCACGATTTGAAACTGTGCTTGTTGAGACACTTTGATTGGTTTCTGACCCGTCAGGATGACCAAAGGAAAAGCCCCCAGCGCAGCATAGGCAGCCGGGGTTGTAAGATTGGTCGCTCCAGGCCCCAATGTTGCGAGGCAGACTCCCGCTTTACCCGTAAGCCGCCCATAGGTCGCCGCCATGAACCCAGCCCCTTGCTCATGTCGCGTTAGAACCAGGCGAATCGATGAGGTCCGAAGCGATTCCAATACATCGAGATTTTCCTCGCCAGGCACTGCAAACACATACTTGACCCCTTCGGCTTCAAGAGCGGCCACGAGACGGTCTGATGCTTTCATAATCTGCATTTCCTTTGTAATGGGCGAAGTATTCTGCTTCCAAAGTTAACCACTGGCACGCCGACCTGTTCCGGGCTCATTAAGTTGCAACAGGATGCTGCGTCTCAATCAGTGAGTGATGGCCCTCGGGTCGCGGCGCGAACCAGCGATGGAGCGCTGGCATGACCAGAAGTGTAAGCACCGTAGACGAGACGAGCCCGCCAATCACAACCGTGGCAAGCGGGCGTTGCACTTCGGCACCAACGCCTGTTGCGAACAAGAGGGGGGCAAGTCCTAATGCTGTGGTCATGGCGGTCATAAGGACGGGCCTTGCGCGCAGACGGGCTGCATCGATCGCCAGAGTGTCGAGATCTCGTCCGGCTCTCGCAAAATCGTCCATGAAACTGACGAGCACCATTCCGTTACCCAAAGCGATCCCGAATAGCGCGATGAAACCAACCGTAGCGGGCACCGAAACCGGAAGACCAGTCAACCACAAGGCCAACGCACCACCGGTAAGGGCCAAAGGAATGTTTAATAGGATAAGCACGGCAGATTTTACGCGTCCGAATGCCATCAGCAAGATCAGGAATACAATGACCAGTGTGATTGGAATCACGAGCGCGAACCGCGCATTGGCCTCCTGCTGAAGCTCGAACTGACCGCCCCAGACGAGGCGATATCCAGGGGGTAGATCTAGCTGCGCGTCTGTCAATGCTTGGGCTTCGGCCACAAAACTACCGATATCACGACCCCGCACGTTCGCTTGAACTGCGATGAAACGCTGTCCATCTTCGCGTGTGATCTGACGCGGCCCGACGACGGTCTCAATCAATGCAACCTCACGCAGCGGCACGAGCGCCCCGTCATCGGAATGAAGAAGAATGCGTCCTATGGCCGACGGGTCTGATCGTGACTTTTCATTCAACCGAACGATAATTGGAAATTGGCGGACGCCTTCAAAAAGTGATCCGGCCTCGGACCCTCCAACCGACATTCGCAAGGCTTCCAACGCCGTTTCGACCGAGATACCGTAACGACCCAGTGCGTCACGATCCACAGTGACTTTCAATTCCGGGGCGCCCGTTAATTGTTCGGCTTGCACATCTGAGGCCCCAGGGATCTCTTGTAGCAATTGCTGTAGGGATTTGGATGACTGGATAAGTTGCTCAGAATTAGGGCCAAAGATTTTGATGGCTAGTTCGGCACGTGTTCCCGTTAGCAGTTCGTCCACGGCCATTGCGATCGGTTGACCTACATTCGCGAGTATACCTGGGTAGCTTTCTAAGAACTCCGAGAGTTCATATCTAAAGTCTTCGGGTGATAGATCCGCGCGCCATTCTGATTGCGGCTTCACCGATAAGAAGATTTCAGCGCTATTCGTCGGATCGGTCATGGCTCCAACCTCCCCGCGCCCGACCCGAGTCACCACGGCATCGATTTCCGGAAAGGTTTCCTTCAATTGTCGTTCGATTCGCGTCACAGTCGCTTCGCTCTCGGTGAGCGAAATTGACGGAGCCATGGTCACACGTAAGAGAATATCTCCTTCTTCCAGTTCGGGAGTGAACTCAGAGCCAAGTTTCGATCCCGCTAGACCTCCCGCCAGCAGCAGAACGGCTGCCAACGCAATGGCAGCGACTCGGGACTTCACGAATAAACTCGCCCACCCTGCGACGAGCCTGCTCACGGAGCTCTCTTTGGCCTGTGTCTTCCGACCAGGTTTCATGATCCCAAAGGCGATTGCTGGGGCGATTAGAGCCGCATAGATTAGCGAACCTGTCATCGCGAGAGCGGCGGATGCCGCCAGAGGACGGAAGGTTTTGCCCGCCACGCCTTCAAGTGCGAAGAGGGGCAGAAATACGACTATGACGACCAAAACAGCCGCGATGAGAGGGGCGATAACTTCGGCCGTCATTCGCGCAACAAGATCTCGCCGGTTTTCGTCAGGATCCTCCTTCAATCCACGGTCGACATTTTCCGCAATAACGATCGCACCGTCCACCATCATGCCGATAGCGATCGCGACTCCGCCAAGGGACATCAGGTTTGCGCTGATCCCAAGTAAGTTCATGGCCATGAACGCGAACCCTACGGAAAAGGGTATGGAAAAGACCACAACTAGCGATGGGCGCCAGCCTCCCAGAAAAACGAACACGACAATCGCGACGAGCAATGCGCCCTGCCAGAGAGCTGTTGTGACAGTCGCCGCAGCCTTGTTTACCAGCGTACCTTGATCATAATATGGAATGGCACGCACGCCGTCAGGCAAAGTTTTGTTGATTTCGTCGAACCGGGCTTTGACCCGCTCGACAACGTCGGACGTATTTGTTCCGTAAAGTTTCAGGACCATTCCGGCGACAACTTCGCCTTCGCCATTAGAGGTCGCGAGGCCTTGACGTACCCCGCCGACAATGACGACGTCTCCTATGTCGCGCATGCGAACAGGCCGTCCGTCCAGAGACTTGATGGTGATGGACGCGAGGTCATCAAGGTCTTGGGCGAGGCCGATACCTCTGACGGTATATTGTTCATTGCCAAGTTCTATGAATTGAGCGCCCAGAGTCTGGTTGCCCGCTTCCAATGCTTCGGCGATGTCGCCGATACTGATATCGTAGGATTGCATTGCTTCTGGATCGACCAAAACCTGAAACTGTTTCTCGTAACCGCCCAGCGATAGGACTTCCGTGACGCCAGTTACGGTTTGCAACTGATATTTGACAATCCAGTCCTGTATCTCACGCAGTTCTACGAGGCTTTTGATGCCTGAGTCGTCGACGAGTTTGTAGTAGAGAATGATCCCTAACCCCGTCGAAATCGGCCCCATTTTGGGCTCCCCATAGCCGCTTGGGATCGCGTCGCGTGCCTGTGCGAGACGTTCTCCAACCACTTGGCGAGCGAAATAGACATCGGTGCCGTCCTCAAAGTAGATATTGACGACCGAGAGCCCGAAATTTGAGACCGATCGCATGTGATCTATTTTGGGAAGGCCTGCCATAGACGCCTCGATCGGATAGGTGACATAACGTTCGACCTCTTCAGGTCCGAGGCCATCGGTTTCGGTAAAAACCTGAACCAAGGCGGGCGTGACGTCTGGGAAGGCATCGACAGGCAGGGCCCGGAAGGCAAATAGGCCACCGAGGGTCACTGCGACGGCAAAAATCGCGGCGAGGAGGCGGCCGCCTGCGATACGGTGCATAAAGTTCATCATGATGAGCTCTCCAACTTAGTCATCGTCGCCGCCGAAGGAGTCTTTCTCCAACTGCGATTTCAAAGTGAATGCGCCTTGGGACACGTAGGCTTGACCCTCGCGCAAGCCGCGAGTGATGCCGATGTACCCATCCGCTTTGAGGCCCGTGACCACGGGAAGGGGTTCGAAACCGTCATCTGTGGGCACGAAGACTGAAGGCGTCGCGTTAACCAGTTGAACAGCTTCTTCAGGAATGCGGATAACAGAAACGCTTTCCCCGATATCGATTTGTGCGCGTAAAAAGCGCCCTGGACGCAAAGCGCCGTCCGCGTTCTCGACGATCAATCT
>Ga0115567_10004415_pt1 | contig 13717 bp, 6 predicted proteins | sample COGITO_mtgs_1204_2_FD_88679 | JGI IMG/M metagenome (GOLD analysis project Ga0115567, IMG submission 88679) | Pelagic marine microbial communities from North Sea - COGITO_mtgs_120412 | ecosystem: Environmental > Aquatic > Marine > Epipelagic | place: Germany:Helgoland, sampling site Kabeltonne...
GGCTTCCACCAGAGCAGCACCATCCATCTCACCACCGTTCAGATAATCCTGAACGATTTCAACGGCATCACCGAACTTGTCATTGAAGATACGCTGGATGTTTTCCAGCAGATAGCTATGCTTCTGGTTCTCCACCTTGTTAAAACCAGAGATGTCAGCAGCCTGAGCCACAGTCAGCCAGAAGGCATCGTTGTGCTTCTTCGTGGTCATGTCCAGCGTCGAGAAAGTTGGTGTAACAAGAGCACGCAGGATCTTGTTGTTCTGAGGGTTGATACCCTTGAACTGGTGACGACCAACACGAGAGATCCCCACCCGGTAGAACACCTTGGGCAATTCCCCATTCAGGGTGAAACCAGAGTTACGAATTGCATTCACGACGCTCAGGGCTTCCTGATAGTCCCGCTCAATCGAGAGGTTCTTGCCAGCAATGGATGCACGGAGAGGGTGACGTTCAGCCAGCAGACTGAAGTCACGCTTGCCCAGAAGAGCAGACAGGTTGTCGAAACCAACGGCTTCAACCATCCCGGTCAGACCTTCAACCAGTGTGTGACCTTGGTTTTGCATACGCTTCAGAGTGGTTTTCTCACGTTTAGAAAGGCGTACATCACCACGAGATTGTGTATTGTCCACAAACGGAGACGGAGCACCGATACTTGGCATCGTGTCTAATTCAGGAGCCAGCATTTTTTTGATTGCATTCTGACCACTCAAACCTATTGCTTTTTGCGTCTCCATCATTGGGAAGACGTTGAAGACAGATTGTTGAACAACCTTCTGAAACTCACGATTGAAGTATGGTACTTTCTTCTCTTCAATCAGACCAGTCTCCATCTCCAGCAAAGATTCCAGCAGTTCTTTGACCATCCCTTCGATTGCACCACGAGCATCTTTCATTGGAGTATCTCTGTTCAAAGACAGACCCCACATACGAACGATGTCTTTGGATAGAGTCTCAGCCACATCACGGGGAGGAACACCAAAGGAGATGTCCTTGATGTTCTCCTCAGTGACCATGTCGAACGTCAGGCCCATGTCTTCCATCGTGTCCGACAGAGACTGAGGGTTCGCAGAACGCACACCAGACAGCCAGTCCAGAACTGCCACAGCAGCAATGGACAAAAGATCTGGATCGTACTCACCAGTGGTCTGATCGACCATCATGGTGTTCTTGTTACGACGGTACTCAGTCGTATCCTGACCATCCAGAATACGTTCCTTGACCGACATCTTGTCGGACTTGTTCGTCTTGATCTTGCCCAGACGCTCATTGGCCTTGGCCATCAGCTCATCTTTGTACAGACGAACGAATTCCAGATAGCCCTCAGTTTCTGGTTGCTCTTGAACCATGGAGAGAATGCCTTCGCCATCGGCATACGAGATCTCACTTTGACGTTTCTGGAAACCCTCATTGAATTTGGGGTTCAGGTTGTCGAAGGTTTTGTCTGCCACGGACGTGGTTTGTCCGAGAACGGCTTCTTCACCACTGGACTCTTGTGTGGCACTTCTATCGGTGGCTTCACCGACGATTGTGCCTCCGGCTTTTTTGATGATGCTTTCGACATATTTCACTCCTTCAGGGAAAAGTTGACGAGCCTTTTCAGTGTCTTCCAGATACAGAGCACCGATCTCAGCGAAGAGTTCAGAAGCCAGAGTATCCAGTGTGTCGATGTTGTTGTACGACAAAGCGTAGTCGAAGTACGTCTTCATCTCTGGATCAGCTTCAACGGCAGCCATCACTTCTTTGTAGATGGCACCCTCTTCACCAGTGATCGTATCAAACAGGTTGGAGCTGTGAGACGTAGGACGAGTCACATTGTTCGACGCATAGGCATCAATGATGTGCATCAGCTCATGGAAAACTGTGTGTTCAGCAGTATAGAAATCCCGGCTCGTATTGTCCCCATTCAGGAGAGTCTTCACAGCCCCGGCACGCATTCCGATCAGACGCTCACCCCACATAGTTTGACCCAGATGACCTTTGTCAGGGGTACGAAGCCATGTGATCCCAGTCACGATGTTCTGAGGCAGATTGAAGTGGGCGATGATCTGGTCAGTGATGTCCTTGATCACCTTCTGACGGGACTCAGGCATTGCCTCAAGTTCCATACCTTCTTCTTCCACAAACCAACGGTTTGCAGACTCGATCAGATCCTCGTAGCTCATCGCACTGAAGTCATCTTTGGTGCGAGTTTCAGCAGCCATCATCTCGGCAAGAGTAAGGGGAGTGGCCTCAGAAACAATTTCTACTTCTACAACCCCATCACTTAGAATAAAGTCTTCAATTGCTTTTGCAGTTAGAGGCATTTGGTCCACAAACAAAGGATTATTTGTAATATAGATACGACCAGCCTCAGCCAACAATTCAGCTTTTAGACGACCACTTTCATCAAAAGTGAGAGCGTATTTATCCCATTGGGCTTTCATAGCTTTATTGGCAGTATCATACTCAGACATCAAAACACTATAAAAAGACTGAGGCATGGTGTCTTGGTCAATGTTGTGAACTAGCTCATGAACCAAGACACCAACAGCTCCAATGTAGTTTTTGTTCTCTCGATCTTTCAATGTCTCATACACTTCACGAGACAGCATCATGCTATCTTCATTAACGGAGTCATTGAAACGAAGCATATCTCCTGCTGAGAGACCCTTACCGAGAAACTTTCGAACTTCAATTTTAGGTGTATTCTTGAATACATTACCATCAAAAATCATTCGAACGAATTCGAGTGCATCATTGATGGGTTTCATCCGCGCATCAGTATTCAGAGGAACAAGTTGATCCCGTTCTCCTGTGATGAACTCATCTTCAGTCTTATAGTAACTCTTTGATTTTGGATCTGGTTCTCGCAGAGTTTCAGGTGTTAGCTCAGTTTCGGCCTGCTCGTCAGAGGTTTCGCGTGGCGAAACCTCCTCCTCGACAGCCGTTGGGGCCGCTTCGGTCTCAACAGCATCGACCTCATCTTGTGTCACATCCGTGGGAGACAAATCCTGTTGTGTCACGTTTGGAGCGAATTCCGGGACACTAAGTGGTCCAGCAGGGAATTGCTCAGGGAAGGCTTCAGCCAGAGCGTTGTAGACTTCGACAGTGGCCACAGCATCAGCATACAGCTCACCAGCGAAACGAACACCACCGGGCTTGGCACCCTGATAGGTGACAGGCTTGCCGTTGAATGCACCGTTCTCAGTACGGGCAGCCATCATCTTCCGGTTCGGACCCAGATGTTCAAAGCCCTCAGTGGTGCCGTTACCGTTGGCATCACGGTTCAGGTACGAGGTGTTCATCGCCTCGACCTTGTTGATCATGTGTTGGGCGAAGTTCTGGAAGTGACCAGCCACACTGGCGACAGGAGTCTTGATACCATCAATCTCCACAGTCCCTTCCGGAGACTGAGCACCCTGCATGATGTTGCTGGCGAACTCACTCACAGACGGAGCACGAGTGTCTCCTGAACCAAGGACGATATTGCGAGAGATTGCCTCGACCAGATCGACAGGCTTCAGCTTCTTCTTGCCGTCACGGTATTCAGGCTTCACCGACAGCTCGACGTTCTCTTTCTTCTGGACCTCGACATAGGCTTCAGAGCGAGAGCGAATGGCATCACCGATACGCTTGGCTGTCTTCATCACCTTGATGTCTTTGGCCGTCACATCGGTACGGTCATCCTGTTCAAGGATCTTGCCAACCACCACAGGGTTCACGTTGGTCGGATTGGTAGAAGCCACAGCCTTGGTTTCCTGCACCACTTCAGGAGTGATGGCAGTCGAGTCAGTCTGGGTCTTCACCAGATCCACAGAGGCAGCACGCTTCTGGATGTTCTTGAAGTCTTCCGAAGCGATGACCTTCTTCACCTGTTCCTGAATTGCAGCAGGCAGGTTCGGGATCGAGTTGCGAAGGTTCTGCATCTCCTGAGAGGCATAGAGCACATCGCTATCGCTCATCTTCGAGACACGAACACCCTTCTCGGTGAGTTTGGTCAGGATACCTCCAACCCGGCTCAGGGTCGAAGATCCTTGAGGAGTGGTCGAAGCGAAGGTCTGAGGAACAGGACCAGCAGCAGGAGTACGGAAGATCTCCTGAACAGCAGCCTTCCGGCCCAGTTCTGCATTCAGATCGGTATCGCTTTGATCAGGGTTGATCGGCGAAGTCAGTTCAGTCTCAGCCAGTTGAGCCACTTGGCTCAGAGTACCGAGGTTCTCAGACTGAGCAGCACGATCAGGACGGTTGTTGAAGTCCTTCACCTGTTCAGTGGCAGCATCCACGACAGGAGCCGCTGTATCAGCGATCTTGGTTCCAGCAGCACGAACACCACGGAGAGCAGCCTGTGCCTGTGGGTTGTTCTCAAGGTTCTTGGCAGCAGCATCCAGAGCACTTCCACCAGCACTGACGACATCACCAGCAGCAGAGGCCAGAGCCTGTGCAGCAGGAGAGTTCACAACAGCCTTGGTTCCCTCAACGATCTGACGAGGAGCATTGCCGACAGCAGACGGTGTTGCCAGCACACCAGCCATACCAGCACCGGCAACGATACCTTCAGCCAATGCCTGCGGAACACCTTCCAGAGCCTCACGAGAGGGATCCACGTTGTCACGGATACCGACGTTGGTTGCCAGTTGCCCAGTCAAGCCTTGGCCACCTTCTTCGAGAGCCTGAGCACCGACTTGACGGAGTCCACCGATGAAGCCCGAACCACGGAAGGTAGACATCGGCATGGCTTCGAATTTGCCACCGATGACACCCAGAGCAGTGGCCATGGGGAAAGATGTCTGGAAAGCGTCCATACCGGCATTGGCAGCCAGTGTGGTCTTTGCATCGTCAGGATCGACACCTTGGTCGATCATACGTTGGTACTCGGGGGAAGCGTCGATCAGCTCACCATGAGTCATTCCCAGCACTTCGTTGACAGTCTGGGAGTAGACACCAGCAGCCTCAGACACACCGACAGATGCAGCGATAGCACCACGGTTCACTGCGTCAGCACCCATGGCGAGGAAGCGTGTTCCCTGTGTAGGAGCGATGGCATTGGCGATCTGTGCAGCTTGGAACGTCCGTGTGGACGTAATGGCCTTGGATGCGACAGATGCGAGCTTGACACTCGGTCCCATAGAACCAATGCCCTCAGCGATGAGATCACCAGCCAGAGCACCGTCATCAGCGATACGACCGAGGTTGTTCAGAGTACCACGACCAACCCATGCGAGATCGTCGATGAAGTTGGCATCCCGATCAGCCGTGTCACGCTCATACTGAGCGAGGTTGTCTTCAGCATCCAGTTGGGCTTCGACACCACTGAGACCACGACGATCAGCCAGCTCTTGAGACTGGAAGCTCTTGATCCATTCAGAGGCTTGTTGGGTCTGTTCCGCAGTCCACACACCTGCACGAGAGAAACCATCGTTCTCTTCGTCGAAGTATTGGTCAACTGCACCAGCAGCACCCAGTGTCAGCGAACCAAGGGAGCCAACAGTGTTGACGAAACCAGAAGCGACAGCGAGACCAGTGTCTTCAGCAGTCTGAGCGATGTTCCGATCAGCGTTCTCGATCTGTGCAACAGCAGTCCGTTGCTGAGTGTACAGACGACGATTGCTGGCGACTTCAGGACCATACTTCTCAACGAGGACATCGTAGGGGGCCAGACGAATGTCTTGAGCGAACTCAGTGTCGGCCAGCTCATTGCCTTCGTTGACTGCGACCACAAGGTCACGAGCCATTTTCTCATCAAAAACGGGAGTGTATTCGTCTGCCATTTGGAGAATTCCTTGAACGGTTTCCCCTCTAATTACAGGACTGGCATCGAAATACCAGTCCTGAAATTTTTACCCGGCTGAGGGTACAGCCGCTTGCAGTTGAGCAGCAGCACTGCTTGGCTGTGCCGGAGTGCCTCCACCAAACTCTTGGTAGAGGCTTTGAAGCGCAGCAGCCAGTTCATCACGTTCGCTCATCAGGGAGGCAGGAACAGTGTCCCCCTGTTGACGGAGCTTCTGGATCCGACGTTCGACACGACCCAGATCAGAAGTCGCCATCTGAACCTGTTCAGCACGACGACGTGCATTGGCAATGTCGTTACGAGCCTCACGACCACGATCACCTGTGAAGTTCTCACGAGCGTAATCATAGGCTGCGTTGTTGCTGAGGTTGTCCCCACCAATCGACAGGAAACGACCCATACGGGACTCCTGTTCAGCAGCACGGGCATAGGCATAAGCAGCCTGTCCCGGAGTGATGCTCAGATCCTCAGCCATAGCATTGATGGCCGACTGCACATCAGCAGGAGTGGTCGAGATGTTCAGACCTTCCAGAGCAGAAGTCATCGAAGCAGCAGGATCAGACTCGAACTCTTCAGCGTTCATGTGAGCACGAGTGAACGGGTCACGTTGCAGCTCTTCCGTGATGACACCCAGAGTGGCATCAGCACGGCCAATGTCAGCAGGTGAAGCACCAGTCGTACCGATCTGGAGACGAGCAGCACTCAGAGCACCACCATCACCAGTCGCTTCGAGGATTGCAGCCTCATTTTGTAGACGTTCCACAGCAGTTGCACCGGGATTGCTCCGACGTGCTTCAACGATGGCTTCAGTCGGATCGACGTTGGTTGCAGCCACATCAAGGATCTGTTGAGCCAGAGCCTCTTCACCCAGACGAGCATCCTCAGCCGTGATGGCAGCCTGACCAGTCTCAGCATAATCGTAATTCCGCTCATAGGCAGCCAACACATCAGCAGTCGATTGGAAGCGAGAGTTGGCCAGAGCAGTCTGATACGCTTGAGTTGCAGGTCCAGCCCCTTGGTTCGGGTTCACATTGGCACGATCACGAGTGAAAGCAGTCGTGTCCCCAGAGGTCTGCAAATAGCTGTTGGTCCGGTTCACCCGGTGTTCTTCAGCAGGACGCAGGAAACGAGACACGATTGCAGCACCGGCTTCACCAGCACTTCCAGCACCCCAGATGGCATCACGAGCACCACGTTCAGAACCGTTCAGCTCATCCATCATGAAATCGAGCTGGTTGTCGATGGAGTAGTCATTCCCATACCGTGCTTCGAAAGCATCACGACGAGCACCAGTGAGCTGGTAGATCCCCTTGCCACGAGTACCGTGGACGTTGTCTTCGGCTTCGGTAATGTCGATGTTGAAACCAGACTCGTCTTCGAAGTTCATCATGAAGCCTTGAGCAACTTGCTCAGGGATCCCACGCTGGATCATCCCATTGTAGACCTGTGCTCGGACATCACCTTCGATGGCCAAACCAGAACCATCAGCACGAGGACCGACGTTTGTCTCCGGAGGCTGATACAGACCAGAGACGTTCTCAGGGACCAAACCAGAGGCAGGAGACTGGTATCCGTTGGTTGTGCCTTCAGCAGCAGCAGCAAGGGCCAAACCAGCCATTGAAGCATCTTCAGCACGAGCACCCTGACGCCAAGCATGATCGGCCATGGTCACACCATGGATGTCACCAGCACGGTTGTCTTGGTTCGTGTCGATGCGTGTGGCATTCCGTGTACGATCAGCCGTGGCCAGAGTGTTGGTCGTCTGAGCACCGACGAGACCGGTGTTTGCGACAGTCAGACCAGTTGAAGCGTCCGTGCCAGCACGAGTTGCACGAGCTTGCTCATACCCCAAGACGTTGTCACGACGGTCAATGATTTGCTGACGCATACCAGCAGACAGGTTCATATTGGCGAAATCAGTACCGGCTACGATACTGTTCCACTCGTCTTCGTTCTTTGCACCTGCAAGGAGATTTGTCAGCTCGGCATCACCTTGGGACTCAAGACCTTCTTGGTATTGAGACAGGAGATCCGATGCACTCGACATACCACGTTGGAAAGCCTCCCCAGCGCGAGCAGTCGCTTGGGAGGCTACCGAGAGATCAGGTGCTCGGATTTGTTCAATTGTGAGTCGAGCCATTGGAGATCCCCTTACAGCTTGTTGCGTTCGATGTAGGCATCAGCCTCGGAAGGATCACGACGCTCAGTGTCGTACCGGGTACGGATGCGGTCTTCGAGTTCTGTGTTGTACGTCTTGGTCTGGTTGGCAAGGTTCGTCTCGAAGGTCCGCTCTTGGAGAGCCAGAGACTTCTTGGCGATCTTGTTCTGCTGGAAGCTGTTCCAGAGTGAACCAAGAGTGTTGATGGCACCGAGACCGATTTGGGCCATACCACCTTGGCCGAAGAAACCCGGCTCGATGGCAGCACCTGTGATCGGATTGATGTTCTGGTTGATCAGACCCTGTGTCTGATCAGAGAGACCACCCATCGGAGCAGTTGGATTGACAGCGCCTGTAACGGCTGCGTTGGTCGCAGTGTCTCCCATACCGGGAATGGTCTGAGGCATGACTGGGTTGTACATTGTCGTGGTTCCTTTCTAGCCAGCCGTTTTCGGCAAGGTCAGTTGCAGATCTGAGTAATCAGATACCATAGAAAGGGTAATATCGACAATGTCCGAACCAGTCATGGTCGTCCGTCCGATAAATTGGTCCAGAGACTCAGGGATATAACTCCCCTGACCCTGTGAAGACCCATTGCCTTTGGAGGTATCTGTAAGACTCATGGCATCGAAGATCAAGTCATCTGTCAGACCCATGGAACGCATGAGATCATTCAGATCTTTCGTAGCCTTTTCATATGCTTCTTGGTTCTCTTCCATCTCCAGACCGATCTCAGCGATCTCCGCTTGAACGAAACCAGAGTACCCATTTGCCAGAGCACTGCTGAATTGCAGCAGAGTCTGAGGGTTCATCAGGTTCGTCATGGTCAGGTTCTGGAAACCATTGGCGACACCGAAGCTGATGGCGAAGTTCACCACAGCAGCGATGATGGCACCCCACTTCTCTCCGAAGATTGCGACAGAAACCGTACCCACAGCCTGTGCGATCACGACAGCAGCGATGGTATTCGTCACAGCACCAGCGACAATGGCACCTGTCCCTGTCAGGCCCAGTGAGGCCCCCACAGCAGCGTTGGTCCCGAAGATCCCAGAGGCACCCCCTACGGCAGCCGGAGCGATCAGAGCAGCCACCACAACGATGGCAACGACGATCAGCAGCATCCCGAGGAATGTCTGATACCACTTCTTCTTCACCACGAGGTACGAGTTGAAGGTGATGAACGTGTTGGACATGGACATCTGAGTGAAGTCCTTGATGCCCAGAGACTTCACCGTTTCAGCGTGCAGAGGGACGATGAAGACGGACTCAGCATTATCGTTCACACCCTCTTTCAGTGTGGTCCGGACAGCCTTGCCACCGTAGATGAAGTTCTCATGAACCATGCCCCAGATGGACATCTTCGAATAGGTGTTCGAAGTGATCTGCTTGTACAGGATCATCTCATCCAGAGTTCGGATCAGGTTAAAGAATGAACCCCCATCCCGACCACCGTACTCCTGACGAACAGTCCAAGGGAGGGACTCTCCGTCTTCGAACCAGATGTCACCAGCCTTGGCAGTAGGCTTTCCTTTGCCTGTGTGGTTCGTCTCTGTGATGTTCACCCATGTGAAGCGGTTGTCAAAACCACCGAGCTGAGGATGATCAGCTACCAGTCGAACAGTCGTCGAAGGCGGTTCAACCAGTGTGGGGACTGGAGGACGTGGCTCACCAAAACGAGGAGCAGATGCGCTGTACTGATCATTCTGCCAGTCATCCAAATCAGCCTTCATCGCATCGTAGTTCTGCACCACATTCACATAGTTGGTCATCGTCGCTGGAGACGTGTTTTGGTATGGGATCTGGTTCCTGAACCATTCATAGATGTAGCGACGGCAAGCAGGATCGAACACGTTCACTGCACATCCCCATTGGATGTACGAGTAGTCGATGTCCCCGATGTCTTCGTTCGCTTCGACCTCATCCAAGATCTTGTCGATGCTGTTCCCCTTCATGGGTCCACCAGTGGCTCGCTTGTAAGCCTTCTTGGACTCAGTGAAGAGGTCTTCGAATTTAGGTTCACGCAGACTGTCGTTGTTCAGACGCAGAGGAATGAACGGGTAGTACCCCGGATTTTCTGAGTCAGCATCTGTGTCGAGGAAAACATCCAGAGCTGGAATGCCAGTCCCGATCTCATAGATCCAGATCCCACCATTCCCGTCGATCTTTTCGAGGATGGTTTCCTGTGTGTCTGTCTGGTGATCGTAGATTGGTTCGAGGAACTCACCTGACCGAGTGGTTGTGACTGTCTCAGTCTCACCATTACCCAGATCATTGACGGTCACATCTTCGACGACAGAATCTGTGTAGATCCCACGACGTTCCCAGATGTATAGCCATGTCTCTTCAGACGACTCGACGTTGTCTGTTCCTCCGGCTTGTCCGAGGTACTCTTCCTTGTACCATGTCTCCAGAATGGTGTTGAAACCGACCACATTGGTTTCATCCTCAGACGAAGTGATCGTCGGACTTCCATCCGAATACTCTTTGACCACTTCCACAGTCTGATCGAGGGAGTAGTTCACCACACCCTCATTGACCGTGTCGTCCAGAGTGAATGAACCAGTGGAAGGAGTAGAGGGGACATCAGTGATCTTCGTCCCGACAACCAGAGGCTCAGGAGCAGCAGGCACCACTTGGTAGTACCGGGCAATGATGTACTTCTTGTCCTTGCTGTAGTTCCCTCCTGGAATCGTCACAACCGTACCATCTTGGTACTGGATGTTGATCTCATGAGCGTCAGCATCGTAGTCAGCCACCCAGTCAAGGGCGACCTCTTCAGGAGCGTTGTTGAACAGCCAGCGTTCAGCCCAGTACGAGTAATCCCCGTCTGTCAGTTCAGCACTCTGAACCTTGGTTTCCAAACCAGCAGGAGAAGCTGGGACAGGGATATGGGGGAGCACATCAGCTTGAGGAACAGGCTGTGCATTGGACACCTTCAGAGTAGGCAGCCCCGCAATGTCATTGCGGACTGCCCAATTGAAGAAGGACCGTTGCATGATCCCCGGACCAGTGAGGTAGTTCCCAACGATCACCTCACCCAGATACGCATTGTACGGGTTCATGACCGCTGAGAAGAGGCTCGATTTGATGAAGTTGGGACGATCCAATTCGTCCCCAGCCAAGTTGTAAACCGAGCTGGAGACGTAGATTTTCTTCCCGCCAAAGAGACCCATGAGTGATCTCCCTTACAGGTTGTTCTCATTGCGAAGAGCGGCGAGGACAGCACTGACCGATGGGACATCGAGTTCAGTCGGAGATGCGAGGTTCTCATCCAGAGTCTTCTGAGTGATCCACCCGTCGAGGTACATCTTGGCAGCCTTCTGTTTGGCATCCTTGATGAAGCTGTCGATCTGTTGATCGTACAGATCCTTCTGCTTCCCGACGCTACCCTCAATGACAGTGGAGTTGTCAGAGCGAGTGTCCATCGTCTTGGAGCGTTCGCCTTCCATCTGTTCAGTGGTGAGCAGCACTTGCTTGTCCAGCAGGTTCTTCTGACGACCCAGCAAACCAGAGATAGGAGTCAGAGCGTCCGAACGAGTTTCCAGCGTCTGAGCACGTTGGCTCTCACGCTGTTCCTTGATCAGATCAGTCTGAGCAGGCATCTGGAAGTTCAGCTTGTGCTGTTCGATACCCAGAGCAACCGGCATCATCTGGTTGAGCTGGTACAGAGCAGTAGATTGCTGAGTAGGCAGAACTTGTTGCAGTTGGAATTCTTGCAGACCCTTTTCGAGAGGTTGCAGAACACGGTTCTGGTATTCCTTCGTAGCAGCTTCAGCCGGAAGGATCCGGTCAGCAGTCACCTGCTTGGCAGCATACTCGGAAGGAAGGATGTTTGTGCGCTGGTACTCTTGCAGAGACAGTTCAGCAGGCATCAGCCATTCACGCTTGTACTGTTCCGAAGCAGTCTGAGCCTTGGTGAGGCAGTAGGCTGCATCAGCGTTGGCGATCTGCATCTTCGTCAGAGCGTACTGAGCACCGGCATTCTGCATCTCGAACACAGCTTGCTGTGCTTCCACCTTGGTTTTCTCAAGGTTGATGAGAGCTTCAGTGGCTTGGATCTCAGCGATACGAGCCTGCATCTGAGCAGTGATGGCAGCCCACTTCGCTTGGTCTTTCTGCAACAGGAAAGACACCGACTGTCCGAGGACAGCAGTTGTCACATCTGTGTAAACCTTGGCGTATTGGTCCCCGGTGATCCGGTTTCCCTTGTACTCACGATTGATGTGGTCATCCACAGCAGCCATGAGTTTATCGAAGACACCTTCACCCTCCAGACTGACCTCAGTCAGTTGTTCGAGAGTGACTGTCTGAACGTCCTTGTACAGCTCACTCTTTTCGTCAGCTTCGAAGTTGTACTTCGAGTCTGACAAATCGAGCGTCGGAGGTGTGGGAGAATCTGCGGTGAGAGAGGTAAACAGAGCATTAGCCTGCCCATCTGCATTGCAGTCATCTACGGCCATTTCTGAATTCCTCTCTCAGTCTTTTGGTTTCCCCGCATTAGCAGGGAAACGCTTCAGTTGTCGATAGCGTGGGAAGCACGTTGGTGAGCAGCCAGTTCAGCCAGTTCACGATCAGAGAGCTTCGACAGCTCTTCGATGGCGAACTTGTTGATCATCGTGGTCTTGTACTTCTTCACACCGAAGGCACCGCCCTTGATCTCTTTCCGCAGCGGGAACTTCTGGTTCTTGAGCTGGTTCAGGAGGATCTCAGGGATGTGGTAGCCGTTGGGTGCTTCGTCATCGCCGAAGGGAATGTACTTGGCGACCTTGCCTGTGTACTTGTTCACGGCTGTGACGATTGCACCGGAGAGCTGTGCATCCGAGGGATCGAGGTTTGTGACCTTCACACGGTGAAGACGCAGAGCCTTGGCACGAACCACCTGACGCAGGAGCTGCGGATCAGTGATCTGGTTCGGATCCATGGCAAGAATTTCTTCCATCGTCGGACCCTTCTTCGCGGGGCCAGCAGTGGATTGGATCTCGTCGGCATTAAACTCATCACCACCGAAGTCAGGAAGCTCACTTCCAGCTTCAGCAGGAGTAACGGAATTGCCGTTCTCCAGTGCCATACGGGTATTCAGTTCATCCATGATCTTCTTCCGGAGCGTTGCCTCACCGGTATTCCCGGAATAGGTCAGTTCGATTGAGGAGGCTGCTTCGCGGAGTTGTTCCACAGTATCCATTGCCGAGACAGCCTCAATGGCTTCTGCGGGTGCAAGTGTGCTGATGTTCATTGGATTTTCTCTCTAGTTTGAGGAGGTTGTTGGGATCGAAAAAGAGGGGGTCGTAACCCCCTCTTACATCGTTTGGAAGAATTCAGGAAGACTTCTTATCCGAGGTCTTCTTCTTGTCCTTCTCAGCATCCTCTGCCTTGGCAGCTTCAGCTTCAGCAGCCGCCTTCGAAGGATCTTCTTCGGCGACATGCTCGACTTCATCAGGGCGCTTGTCAGGAACGATGCGACCCTTGGTCGTGATACGCTGATTCGGCTTTGCACCGAGATCACCGACTTCTTCACCACGGATCGAAGCCTGACGACGTTCGTACTTCTCGACGTGATGTTCTTGCTGCTTGATGATCTGTTCGAGCAGAGCATCGGTTGCAACATCGGCGCTGACAGCGAGGTTGATCTCTTGAGCCAGCTTGCGGATCGCATCACGATCCTTGACCGGATCCAGCTTCTTCATCGCTTCGAGAGAGACATCAGGAGCCATCTGCGAGATGCGTGGTGTGGTGTTGACCACTTGGCTTGTCTTGATCATTTTTCAGTCCTTTCCAGACTAGGTGACGAAAA
>Ga0115567_10004418_pt1 | contig 13708 bp, 22 predicted proteins | sample COGITO_mtgs_1204_2_FD_88679 | JGI IMG/M metagenome (GOLD analysis project Ga0115567, IMG submission 88679) | Pelagic marine microbial communities from North Sea - COGITO_mtgs_120412 | ecosystem: Environmental > Aquatic > Marine > Epipelagic | place: Germany:Helgoland, sampling site Kabeltonne...
CTTAATCCGTCCATACAACGGCTCACTTCTTAGACGTGGGCCAAGGGGGGGAGCGGGTTCAGGCTCCCGTAGGACACGCGGTAGGGGGAACAGTAGGAGGGGGGGGGGGCGCGCGTGTGCGTGTGCGTGTGTGGGACGCGGCGTGTCCAATTAGTACGGGGTGAACGACGCGGCGTGTCCACTTAGTACGAGGGGGCCAACCAGCTCTCTCCGCGCCTGGCCCTGCATGCGCTCCTCCACGCGCCGAGCCTGCACCGACGCCTGCAGCCCGCGCCGCGACATCGCCGTCACCCGCAGCCCCTCCGCCCTGCTCTCTTCGGGGCGCGCCGGCTACTGCGCGGGTAGCGGTAGGGAACGGAAGGAAGGGTGTGTGCGGGCGAGGGGCGGAAACGGCTGCATGCCTGGCGGCGCTCTTCCTCGGTGACGCGCTTCAAGTCGAGGTGCCGCAGGGCGCGGAGGTTGTCGAGCACCACCTGCGGCCCCCCGCGGGGCGCGGACGGGGTCACAATAGCTGGTCACGATGGTTGGTCAAGATGGTTGGTCAAGGTCACGAGGAGCCTGGGCCGCGTGGCCGCGCGGGGTCGCGTGCGTTGGGGGCGACGGGCGCGGGCCCCACCTGGCGGTAGCCCGGCTCGGAGGCCACGGGGTTCCCGTCGAGGGCGAGCTCGAGGAGGTTCTTGGCCGCAAAGATCGACGCGAGCGAGTCGAGGCTCGCGAGCGCGTTGTTGGACACAAAGACGCGCTGCAGGCACGGGAGCTTTTCGATCGACCTGTGGGGGCATCGCCCCAGGGCGGGAATGAGAACCGCGCGCAGAGGCCGCGTCACGTCGTGGGGGCAGACCTGATCTCTGCGATCTGATTCCGGCGGAGGTTCAGCTCCGTGAGGGAGGCGAGGCCGTGGAGGTTGTCGAGCACCGAGATGGCGTTGCCGGCCAGGTTCAGCACCCTCAGCTCGGCAAGGTGCGAGAGGTTTTCGACCTTAGCAATGTGGTTGGAGTGTAGGTCGAGCACGTCGAGGCGGGTGAGCGTGTCGAGGCCCTGGATCTTGTCCATGAGGTTCTTGCCGAGCATCAGGACGCGCAGCGTTGTGACAGCCGCCAGGTTCTCGATCGTGCGCAGCTGGTTGTTGTACAAGTCGAGGAAGATCAGGTTCGGGAGGTTTTCCAGGTTTCCGATCTCGGTGATCGCGTTGTTCTGGTAGATCAACAGGCGCAGGCGCTCTTCCCCCTCGAGCACCGGGCAGGATGTCAGCTTCCGCCTGCCGGCGCCCGCCTGAACATTCAGCACTGGGCACTCCATGCGGTGCCTGGCAAGCCCGCGAGTGCACGCGACCAGCAGGAGAGTAGCAGTGGCGCGGCAGCGCGTTCCTGTCGAGATTGAGTCGCTCTGGGTTGGCAAATTTCTCGTCCTTGCTACGGTGAATAACCACAGCCCCCCCGGCGACGCCTCCGGTCAGCGCCACTCCGTCCCCATCATCCACAGAGCCGCGGCGGACGCGCTCGCGCGCTTCCTGCGCCTGATCCTCTCAACCGGGGCCGCCAGTCAGCAGTCACCGAGCTCAGAGCCCGTTCTCCCTGCTGGCCCGGAACGTCGGCCTTCACGGAATCTGCTCCCGGATAGGAGAAGGGGTTTGCTGAGGGTCTGCGGGGCTTTTGCGGCGTGCCTGTCCTCCTTCTCGGCCATCTCCGTCTGAGGACGTCAATTTGAAATTCGCCATAAGTCCCCCATGCATGTTGTGCGCTGCGCCGCCCTTGGGAGTCACACTGTCTTTCCCATCCTCCTGGCTGAATCTGCGAGCCCGCCCCCGCACAGATCAGCCTCGTAGCGTCTGGCTGTCCATTCGGCTGAGTGCCATTGTACCGGCCAATGGACTCAGAAGAATGACACGGGGCAATCATGCGCAACCCACCTAGACGAACCCATCTGAAGGTTGAGTAGCCGTCCCTGTATATTCATCCCCGAACTTGGACGTCCCCCAGCCTCTCCAGCGCTTGCCCCCTTTGGCGGCAGCTGGAGGTGCTGTATCCGCGCAGCGCTCACCGGGCGCTGCAAATGTAAACAACTCTTCAGAGGATGCGGCACGGATTTCGCAATCCAACCCCAGTGAATCGCTCGGCTCGAGCCCTGACTGACGCTCGACTCAATGCCGGGAACCTCGGACCCGAGCAGGGCTCGGAACGGGGGGACCTGCACGCCGCCCGGGCTCTTCCCAGACAGATCGATTGGTGTGCTCACTTTGACCCCGCTCTGCATCGCGACAGCGGCCCTTGCAGCCGCCGAGCTCATTTTCGCGCCGGCGACTAGCCCGCCGCCGCCTCCCCCTTCTGCCTTGGCTGACTCGGGGCGAGCGGGCGGCGTACTCGACCCGCTCTGCCTGCGGTTGGCCAGACGGTTCAGGAGGGCGAGTGTTCGAGAGTCAAAGTTTCCCGCCTTGCCTGCCCCGTCCATCTTGGCCGCCCCGTCCCTTTCCCCGACCTCCTGGATCGGAAGCGGGCGCTTGTTGGGATTCAACAGGCCTGTTTCATGGAGCCATTGGTTTTGATCTTTCGAGTGGACGAGCAGAGGCTCTTCCGGGGCTCGCGGTGGCCAGCGGCGAGGGATGGAGATGAGCGGCTGATTTGCAGTTTGTGGAGACGCGCATCATGTGGTGCTCGCCGTGCGCTACGCCTCTGCGCTTGCTAATTCTTCTCATCCTTCTGCACGCTGCCCCCGACTTGTCGTGGGCTTCGGAGCCTGTGGGCGAAGACACCATCAAGGCAACAAAACAGCACGGTGTCGTGGTTGGTGAGGCAGGGAACATATGGTCCACAATGACTGGGGGCTATGGATGGGTGCCACAGAAGCTGGCCGGGGACCTAACGATTGATTTAATGGGTGTGTTCGTGCACGACGACTCTTCCGGTGTTGCCGTCGGCGGAGGTCTGCTGCGCGACCACGGCAGCCCTGTGAGACAGCGGAAATGCATCCAGATTGGACCCTCGTCAGAATGTTCCCACCGTATGCTGAATTTGTTGGATCGTTGGCAGACTGTGCAGGAAGGTACAGCTCGACGAGCTGTGGTATTTTCATCCGCAATCACACAGTGGGCGGTGTTGCGGGTAAATCCTCCAAGGACCCAGTGCAAGGGCCCTGCGAGCAGAGCGCGCCGAAACATCTGCCGCATCGTTGCTCCGCTAAAGGTGAAATGCCCGGCAGGCGCCGAATGGAAAAAGGCCGGCGTGACCGACGCAGGTTCTGGCGGCGAGAATCTACGGGAGCTTAACGACGTCACTTTTTGCAATTCAACGGTGGGGATCATAGTTGGTAGCAATGGTGCGATTCTCCGTTCGGGCAACTCAGGTTCATCATGGGGGGTTATTCTGTCTGGAACGCAGCGGGATCTCAAGTCGGTTGCGTGCTTCTCCGCGACCGAGGCAATCATCGTCGGCGACTCTGTGGCACTGCGCACAGTGGACGGGGGGCGGACTTGGCGTGCACCGGGCATACCACCCGCAAGCACGTCATTGAATGGACTGATAATGCGACGATCTGCGTACGCGATCGCCGTGGGGGCTTCGGCGTTCGCTACTAGCGATGCAGGGCAGACGTGGACCTCGGTGGATGTGAAAGGCGTTTTGCCTGTCAGCGTGGTATCCACGTCCTTTGCTTCGGTGCGACAGCCTACCAGACGCTTGAATGCAGCCTCTTTTCATTATGTTTGTGATACCCAGTGAGCCCGAAATTGAGCCCAGCGGTGTGGCGCCTCGACAGGATCCATACTACTCGTCAGCGATGCTCACGATTGCAGCTCACGGGCCCAGTGGAAGGTCGCTGGTGCAACTGCAGCGGACAGGAATCGCACAAGGGGAGATGCTTCAATCGCACGGATTGGCAGCAGGATGGGAACAACGGACCTTTGGAGGTTCATTCACATTCGATGCGCTGGGGGTAGGGCTGCCGGGGCTCGGGAGCGACTGCGATAAGTGCCAAACGGTGGTGGTGACAGGCAGGGCAAGGTAAGTCACTTCGGAGACCAACTCACTTGATTCGATAATGTGCCAGCAATCCGTTCCAAATCCTCTCGACGTCACACCCTGGGAATTCTGTGACAGCTCTGGATGTTCTGGGCAGGTCGACATCGAATATGAATTGCCGTGGAGTGCTGGCGACTTGTGACAGATCCATCGATGCCCAAGAAACATCGTGCTGCGGTCCACTGCAAATGCAGGAACTCTCCCCCTCCCCCATACGGATTGCGATGCCTTTCTCTCCCTGTACCTGGCGGCGTCCAGAGTCGCACAATGCTATTGGTGTAGAATGTTGAGTGACAGGTGCGCGACAGGCATCCAAGGACCATCGATTCGTCACTGCTGTGTACACGAACTCGAGCGGCGTGCAGGTCCCTGTCGGATGCACGGATCTCAACTCCTGTGTTGCTCTTCGCGCCGCCGCATTCACCACTGGCGTCGGGTTGATTGATCGCACACCTCCTCCTCCTCCTCCACCGCCGCCGCCGTTACCGAGCGTTGTGGCACTTGCTTTCCACGTCGATGTATCTGGGTACGATCGCTTCCAACCGAGCATTTTCTCAGATGCGCTTCTGGAGGTCGTGCAGGACCAACTTGGCGGCCCCGGGGCGATTGCGACGCCCGCATTGCAAGGGAAGCAGACCAAGGTCTGCAGCGAGGGCGCTCGTAATTGGTTCTACGTTTGCAAGGAGGTTGCGTGGGCTCTTCTGAAACGAGTGGTTGAGCCAGATGGCGCAGTTTTTCAGAATACGAGCGCAGTTACGGGCAGTCGCGATATTCTCGAGATCGTCGTCATCTTGGTCTGTACCCGTATCTACCGCCCTGCGAGTAGGCACGCTATCAATCGCAACAGGCGCTCTATGCGCAGGTAGCAGTCGTGGTGCTTGCTTGCAGCTCATCCCTGGCACAGGTGCCTGGAGCCCTTTGTTGTGATTTAATGACGTGCCCTTTCGGTTCCGCAGTCTTCCGGTCGGTACGTTGTCGACATCGCCCGATATGGGAATCTAGATGCGAGTCTGGCGGCAGGAAAAGACCGAGAGGAAGACACACTTGCTATTCTCTTTGCACCCACAGCGAACAGGGCCGCTGCGTACAACTTCGACGCAGAACTCGTTGCGGGAAAAGTCGTCCAGGTGGCCTCACCAGTCTCGAATCTGATGGCGCTTGGCCCGTTGCGAATCGTCTTGCTGCATCACGGAACCCGTCCACACCACGATTGCAACTCTCATTTGTGCAACAATCTTCGCAGGAAGCAAAAGAAAACCCTGGCAGTAAGTCTCGTCTCTGTCGCGCGGGTGCGCGTCGGTTGCGCGTCTCTGACGGACCTTGGAGTGGAGAAAAATCTGTGGACATTGAATTCGATTGCAGCGAGGAAGGGTTAAGTTACGATTTCACTGTCGGCCTAGTTATCGGGCTCTCCTTTTACTACATGCTCGGAATCCTGATGGCCTTCATGTTCTCACTCCCCAAGTTCGTCGCACTCAAGAAAGGGCTGTATACGTCGTATTTGCTTTGGTTTTTCTTCGGCGTACTCGGTGCTCATCGATTCTATCTCAAGCAGGTCGCGCACATCCCAGTTCGAGACCACCCATCCTGCCATTTGTCCCGGAGTTTCCTGCCGCGTGTTACGCATTGTAACAGGAGAGTGGGATGAGACGTGCCGTGACAAAATTTGGCACCTATTCGAGCGAGATACGATACCGGACACGTTTACACAGTGAAGTCTCGGTTGCTGTGCAGCCTCGTAGCGGCATCGTCTATCTCCTCACCGGCGGCTTCTTTGGCCTCGGCTGGTTCTTTGACATGTTGTACACGCAGAGGTGCATCCCGTCGCCCTGCAGTTGCCTTGGGGCGAATACCACGCCGGTCAGGTTCTTTGGGCCCGGCGTGACTAGTTTGACTGTGAATTGCAGTCTCTGGCAAGCTGCAACCTTCGACCGAGGCCTCGAGGCGAGCGGGTAAGCCCCTTCAGCTCCTCTCTTGCGCTGTACCAGGTGTAATGGACCCGCCCCCGCGTCCCAGATACGTGGCGCAACGCGTGCAGAACGCTGTGCGGCCAAACTTCGTCACGCGGCGCGAGGTGCTGACCATGGTCTCCAACAACAACATCGAAAAGATCAAAAACACCAACAAGGCTGCGGCGGGGGGCGGCGATGACGACGAGGCGATACGGGCCGCTCGGATCTTGGCCCAGCGCATGAAGCTCGACACTGGAGCTCTTACCGAAGCCCTCGGCCTCAACGCACCGCAGGTCAGTGCGAACAGCTCCCTGCGTCTTTGAGTGGCATCAGCCCAGGCGCCCGGTGACATGCGTATGCGCGGCTTTGTGCGCAGCCGCGCAGCGAAAACTCTCAGCCGCTGACGCACCCGTTGGCCGCCCACCTCCGCAGGGGTGGGCAGCCCAGACCTCGGCGATCCTTTACCCCCAGGCGGTGGCCGATGAGAACCGCCGCGAGGCCATGCAGCGCCAAGCTCTCCGTGATACCGTGTTGCCAGCCGACAGGTGCCTGCTACGCCCGGCGCACCCTTCCCACGGCTCCAGCTGTCACGGCCCGGCTAGTTTGTGGCGAACAAGTCCTGCACTGCTAACGGTGTGGTCTGTGACTGGACCCAGGTTCAAGAGTGACCCGCATCAAGACCAGCTGTCTGTAGTGGTCTAGCATGCAATCCGGTCTGCTCGATCCAGCGACAGCTGCAGAGCCGTAGGTGCGAAAGCTGGTACTCTTGGGTCCGTTCAGTGGTTTGAGCCCTTCGAGTACTCCACCCAGGACAACATCTAGACTGGGCGTGTGTATTGCGGGGTATTTGAAGTGGGGGGCTGTTGGTGTGAGTGTTCCGGTCTTTCTCGAGGGGTCAACCCAGCATGTGCTGGGAGCCGAAGGCCAGTGTAATATCAAAGCAGTGCAGCGACATGCCTTCCTGCTCTGAGGCCGCATGAACACGTCTGATGAGCAGATCGACTGTTACCAGCATCCACTTTCGAGGTCTCACAACTGTAGCTAGGAACCGCGAGCAGCACGAGATGTACTCAAATACCAAGACAAGCCTTCGGCTACTGCACTTCATTTTGTCTGGCCGATCCCGCATGGTCTCACACAGCATACCGCATGCGCGGCGGAGGCGCACATCTCAAATCTCAACGAGAAGACTGTTGCTTGCCGTGTGGCCCAAGATCCGCTTCAAAAGTGGACAATTTAAAGTGGTCAACGTAATATCATCAAGGGCGGGGCGACGTCGGGGCGACTGGTGGGACCCAGGTGCTGGGTGCGGGGGGAAGGAGACGCCAGCGTGTTCACGGGTGATGGAAAGTCAACAGAATGCCACGCGCGTCGACTCGGTCTCCAGCGGTCAGCGGCGATCCCGTTCCCCTCAGCGTGGGCGGTCTGCAGGGAGCCAGCGCAGCGTGGGGTCGGACAAGGTGGGAGAAAAACAAATAACGGCATCGGCTGTGTTTCAGCGAATCAAGTCGAGCACCGAACCTGTCGATGAGGCAACAAAGCACGAAGCTCTGCGTGCCCTCGAGGATTTCGATATATTCAGGGGGGAAGGGTCCGTCCCGCGATTCCAACTCTTTCCTGAGCATTTGGTCGCGCACGCCCCTGGCTACTGGAGAATTGATGCATGGGAACTGACGCTCGGTCGACTCGCGTACAGGAGTGTTGTCCTTTTGCAGCGAAGGTTGAGCGATATCGAAGAGAATGTAGTGCACGAAGAGAGCTCACCCGCTGGAGCCGAACTTGTCGAGGACGGGGTCAGGGCACAAGCTGTGATAGCGAACAGCAATCAACCAAGACCTTTGATGTCTAAGCGTGCGACGTTCTCGTCAAAACTGAAGGTTGATTCCCCTTGCGCCCACAGATAATTCAGAGCAACTCGCCTGCATGTAGTTGCAGTAGGGCCTAGAGCGCGAGCTCTGTCGAGCGAACTAGTTGTCCTGCGGAATACGATAGAACTCGAGAGCCTGACAAACTAGGCGGTGTACGTGTGGCAGAGCGGCTTCGGTCAGGTCAAGGATTACTTTGGTGTGAAAGTTCCTGATGCGCCCGAGCAACAAGTAACCCGAGACTACTTCGAAAACCGTGTCAAGAAAGCGCACCCGGAGATTCTCTTGAAGGTTGGACACAGCGAGCATCGATATACGTACCAAGAACAGACACCGTTTCTAATGCTGCATCCGCAGTCTTCTTTTCGCGTCTTCTGGGACATCTTCTCATTGACATTGCTAATTTGGAGTCTCTTCTCGGTGCCGATGAAAATTGCTTTTGATTTTGACGAGGCGAACGGGTGCCTTGGCTTCACAGAGCAGGTTTTCCCCCTCCCCGACCCCCCTGACGAATGCTCTTAGCGTGTCATGCCGCTCACTCGTACGTGACGCTGTGTCTTCTCATGCCTTTTCCTCGATGATTGCAATGACCTGTAGATTGTGAGGCTCGCATGTTGGACCCCAGTTCAGTCGTGAATTTCGGACTTGGCCTGTAGGTTTGGCACTGGTACCTTGACTTCCTGGTCGACCTCGTCTTCTTGATTGACTTCGTTTTGAATCTACGCACTGCTTTCTACGACGAGGCTGAGCGAAACAGATTGGTTACCAGCCAGTGGGCGATCTTCAAGAATTACGCCAAGGTTGAAAATCTTGCAACCAGTCCATGCGGCAACCTTGCGCTGCTATGCCCAGCGTAGACCCACGAATGAACATTAAATCTCTTCCGATCGGCAGGGGTTTATGATCGTCGACCTCGCTGCATCCATTCCCGTTGATGTCATCATGCTTCAATTTTGTGGGACCGTAGCGGCCGAGGACGCGACGGTACAGAGAAACAGCCCTTTCCTTGCAGCACTTAGCGTCCTTGAAGGGACAGTTGTGTTGTGGTATACACGATTAGACAGGTGTAGCGTTTGCACTGGCTGTGTGCTGTGGAGGGATTTCGTCAGCTCTTCGCATCAGAAGCCAGTGACGTGGCGTACGCGCGCAGGCCAATGCCGTGCTCCGCGCCCCGGGGATTCTCAAGAAGCTGCGTATCATACGTGTTATTAGACTCCTGCGCATGGCGCGCATGAAGCGCCTGTTTGAGGCCTTCAAAGATACCTTCAAGATCAATCCTGGAATCATTCGCTTGATTGCCTTCCTCGGCGTTGTGCTGTGAGCCCCCTGCTTTACCCTGCGCGCAGTCACCCAGGCGCCCTTGTCCTGCCCAGCACCATCCAGCGAAAGCGCTGATGTCAAGCTTTTGGGCGCCCGCAGGATGATTTCGCATTATTACGCGTGCATATTCTTTTGGATCGGGGAGATGAACAAAGACGACGTTCCCCGCTCGCCGACCTGGACGACGACCGAGACTGACTTCGTTGCCTTCGGGCACCCGCTTGGAACATCAGTGTCGGATATGGCACCCAACATCCAGGCGCAGTACATCATTTCTCTTTACTGGTCCTTCACAACACTCACCACAGTTGGTTATGGCGATATCACTCCGGTGACTCTTTCAGAAGTAATTTTTGCGACCTGGGTCATCGTCAACGGTGGTTTCATGCTGGGTTACGTGGTCGGGTCTTTCGCAAATCTGATCTCTCGTATTGATATGCGCAAGAAACGTCATCTCGAAAAGGTTGTTGCCCGTGCTTGATTTCCTCTCTAAAGTGCTGATTTTGTGCTGCTTCCGCGTCGGAAATGACGCGGAAGCACTCAAGCTTTCGTGGATCCGTCGGCCGCATGTAACCCTACCCCGGCAGGCCGAGTACTGGGAAGATGTGTTTCACCGCGCGGACTTTTCGGTGTCACTTCGAAAGCGCATCCGCAGCTACCATGAATACCTGCTTCAGAACCGGGTGTCTAAGCTGCCAGACTGGGCGCAAAGTACGCTCTCCAAGGACCTGTTGCGCGACGTCACAGCACATATCTACTCTGAGACGATCTCCTCGTTGCCCATGTTCAAGAGCATGCCAGCTGCTGCTCGCACGGAACTTGCGCTCGAGCTTGAGCACGTCCAGGTCCCCACAGGGGAGATTCTCTACGAGGAGGGCGTGCCAGGCGATCGCATGTACTTCTTGCGCAAGGGAACAGTGCAGATGTCGATCCTCCTTATGACAGAACAGCAGAAGTCCGCGTTTGGTCCGACACGGATCCACGAAGCGATTGAAACGCAGATTGTAAATCGGATCCACAAGGGAAAGTTTGGTTTCCACATTGACGGGCAGCGGGAATGTGCATACTCATGGAATGTCTCGCAGCACACGTGCTCGTACTTCGGCGAATCGGTTCTGTTTTCGGAATCTGACTCGCATCTTTCCTCTTCTGTTGCACTCACGCCGTGCACATTTTTTGTGCTCACGCGGTCTGCGATGGAGCGTGTTGCGGAAAAGTTTCCAGGGGTTGCCAAGGTGAAAAAACAGTTGCAGGCTCAGCGCAAAAGACATCTGCGACCGATCATCCAAAAAATCATCCAGGCGCACCGCGCCCGTATCCGGTCTCAAGTGACGCAAGTGCGTGTGACAATTCACGCCGCACTCAATATGCCCAAGATGGATGCCTTCACAGGCCGCTGCGACCCGTACTGCGAGGTTCGACTCGGCGACGCGAACGACGACCCGCACGATGCAGACGCGTGGCACCACAACGCTTCACACTCGACTCTTGTGTGTTACAATACCTATACCCCGACCTGGAATCAGATATTCGTGTACCCCATCAAACGCAATCCGCGTGCTGGCGAGGCATTTGACTTGAAAGTGAATGTCTGGGACTGGGATCTTGTGGGCCAACACGATTTTATTGGGACTGCAACGCACGATATTGCGGGGCTGTTGCAAGAGGCGGTCGATGACAACGAAGAAAAGACACGAGGCAACATCTGGCTTCCTATTTTCTTGGATCGCGGCGGCAAGAAGCAGGTCAAGGGGAGAACGGGCAAGTCGCTGCTGCGTATTTCGTTGCACATCGTCCCGCCGCACCACCACCATGGCGTAACGCGCAAGAAAACGACGTACCGTGCCTCGAAGGCCAGCACAAGCGCTGGGGGCGACAGAGGTGCAACCTTTCCAAGCGTGCAGGATCAAATAGTGCTGCCACTCTGGTTCTGTACACTCCGTCTCAATTTCGACCCTTTTTGCACCTTTTCGCATAGATATCGGAAGCCGCCCCCAGTCAGCCTGTTCCGGAGCCTCGAGCATCTCGTTGCCCACGTCAGAAGTGGTGCGACCGAATCTCCCCTGCCCATCCCACTGATTCGCGTGCGTGACTTACCCTTCCAGCGACCTGTCTTCCGCCTCCTACTCACAAAACACAACACCGGCCGCGCGCGCAGGAGCGCGAGCGAGCGTTCTTTGCTTCGGCCAACACTCCCGTGCAAGAGGCGGAGGTGGCTGAGGCATCGGCTGCCACAGCACTGCCAGCCGGGCCGGAAGAGCGGGAGCAGCCAGAGCGGATCTTGTCTCTGCGAGAGCGCTTGGAGGTGCGCAGACCAGCCGGCGACGCCCGCTGCTGTGCCGCGGAGCGCCCGCAGGCCGCATCCGCTGACTGCGCGCCGTAACCGCAGGCCGAGAGGGCGCGCATCGACCACGCGCACAAGGACAGCGCGCTCTCGCGAGACGACCTCCGCGCCGCCGCGGCCGACGCGCTGCAGGTCGCGCTGAAGCTCCTTGAGCAGCACGACCAGCTCGTCGACCGCGCGTCCGCGGTCAATGGCTCCACGGTGCCCATCCCCCCCTCCGCGCGTCGTCCCCTCTCTGGGGGCGAGCCGCGGCCAGCCGGGCGTAGCGCGCGGTGGGGCGCGCGGGCTGAGCGTCCGCGCCGGCCAGCAGGGGCCGCGCGCCGCGGAGGCCGACGAAATTTCGGCGCCGCACCCGCTGGCGCCCCGGCCGGAACTATCGGAGCCCGAAACGGGCCCGGCCGGAGGCGGCTAATGGCCTAGTCAAGCGGCCCCTCGCGCGCGGCCCTGCGCTTACTGGCGGCGATGATGTGCGCCAATGTCTATTCGAAATGTGGCCGATATGGCCGAGGAATAAAAGTGTAAATCTCATGTGAACGTAGCGCTTCGCTCTCCAAGCTGCTGATTCTCTCTCTCAGCATGTCCTGGAACAAGGTCAGAAAGGCGCGAAACACTGAGGTGGTCCCTCGGAAAAACCAATCTCAACGGCGTAACTTCGGCGCGTGCGCGCGAGGATACTTCATCGTACTTCAGTTTTCAGACACACCACTTTCCGAGGAAAATGCCCCTCCGGGCCGTTTTCGAACTACAAGCCACTCGTCGGCTTTCCAGCCTTGCCCTTGAGAGCCCGCGCCTCGGCCCCGTCTGCGGGCACATCAGACAGCCAATCAGCGCAGACACAGGGGACCTGTCGCAACAAGCGGGCACTCGAATCGACCAGTGGCGCGCGGGCGGCCCGGGCGGCATACGGACCTGCCGCGCGCTCCGCGGCAACAAACTGGCGCTTGAGCTGCGAAAGCTCGCCTCGCATGCGCGCGTACAGTGTCGATTCAGAGACCAGCGGCGAACTGAATGCGGCAGTCCGCGGAGGGGCGGCTTGTGGCGACGGCGCGTGTCCACTTAGTACGAAAGTTGACGGCGCCGCAGACACTTTCCTCGTCTGGGCGAGCGGCGAGGTCTGCGCAACCTGCACGCGCGTGGCCCGCGGCGGAGGTCGATTCTCGTCGTTGCCATTCGAGCCATCGCTTGAGGATGAGGAGGAGAAAGAGCGGGACAGAAAATCTGAGCGCAGCTGCCGTCCACGCCCGCCGCGGCGTACGGCGCTGCTTTCCGTATCGGTCGCGCCCTGGCCCCGGCAAGACCCACCGCTCACGTCGCCCCGCTTCTGCGCAGCGGGGGACGGCGCCTTGGACGGCTCCTCCATTGGCGAGCGCTTAAGCGCCCGCGCCCCCTCCATGTTCGCATCGGCGACCGCGGGAGACTGCTGCGGCAGCTTCTCGACTGAGCGCGGGAGGCAACCCGACAGCGCCGAGAGGTCCGACTCGCGCTCCGACACGTGCCCCTCGCGTCCGTGCTGCGTCTCCACAAAGGCGTTTACCTGCGGGACAGGCCGTCGCAGAGCGTCAACGCCGGCGCAGCATTCGTGCCGGGCGAGGCAGGGGGCCCGGGGACCGCGCAGGAGCCCTGGCAGCGCGCCGGACAGCGCAAACCTGCGCTCGAAGCGGGCGGGCGGGCGGGCGGGCCGGCGCGCACCTCGGTCAGCAGCGACGAGAGGCGACGCTCCTCCACGTCGCGCGCGTCGAGCTCGGCGTGCAGCGCCTCGACGCGCTCCTGCAGCGCCCCGACCTCGCGGTCCAGCCCCACCACGCGCGCCACCGCCGCGAGCAGCGCGCCCTCGGCATCCATCGTCTCTCCGCCGCCACCCGCGCCCTGCACCCCGTCGTTGCGCCCCCGCACGGCCTTACGCGGCGGAGACACCCCAAACACGTGGTCCTCAGACAACAGCTCCTCCAGCGCCTCCCGCCGCAGCGCGCCCGCGTCCATCGCGTCGCTCAGCAGCCGCATGAGCTCCCCCGCCGACGCACCCCGCCCCAGCGCGGCGACCACGCGGCAGTGCACCGCGGCGCGAGCGTCGTCCGCCGCGCTACCTCCCTCCGCCTCCGCGCCCGCCTCCGCCGGCGCCGCGTCCGCAGCCGCGCTGCGCGCCTCAACGACCTGCACCTCCTCCTTAGCCTCGCGCAGCGCCGCCATGGTGCGCACAGCGGTCGTGCGCCACTC
>Ga0115567_10004422_pt1 | contig 13703 bp, 6 predicted proteins | sample COGITO_mtgs_1204_2_FD_88679 | JGI IMG/M metagenome (GOLD analysis project Ga0115567, IMG submission 88679) | Pelagic marine microbial communities from North Sea - COGITO_mtgs_120412 | ecosystem: Environmental > Aquatic > Marine > Epipelagic | place: Germany:Helgoland, sampling site Kabeltonne...
GCGGGCGCTGCCGCGGCGCTAGTGGGCAGCGCGCGGCTGCTGCTGCACACAGTCGCGCTGGACGCGGCGGCAGAGGACGCGGCGTGCACGTGGCTCCTCTCCGCGCGGCTCGCGCACCCGCTCGCGGCGCTCGAGCTGCACGTACGGGACCTGCCCCGCTTCCGGCGCCAGCGCGCGGACCTGCTGGCGCTGCTCCAGGCGCGCGGGCTGTGGAACGGCGTCTGGCTCGCGCAGCTGCCAGCCGAGGTAGAGGCGCTCGACGCGGCCGCGGAGGCCCGCGCAGGCACAGAGGCGGACGGCGCCGCGTCGGCCGTCCGCGTGCAGCAGATGCTTGCTGCCCGCCCTCTCTCGCTGGCGTCGGCCCGGGCGGGGAGCTTCGCGGCTGCCTGCCTCACGGAACCCGACTTTGTCTTTGCCCATTCGCCCGCGGCGCTGCACGCGCTCACGCAGCGCAACTGGACGGCGGGGGGGGGCGTGGTTGTCACCGCCGTGCGCACGGGGCTGCTTTTGTGTTACTCCCCCCCCGCGTGGCTGGAGCGGCTGCAGCGCTCGACGGTGTCGTCCCCGGGAGAGGCGGAGCCTGCAAGCCTGTACCTCTCCCGCGCCCTCGCCGCGCTGGGTGGGGTGACAGTTGACGCGGCCGCGCTGTCGGCCCTGGGCGGATGCATCGACCACACGGCAGTCGCGGGCGGGGCACCGGGTGGCGCTGCGTGGGCGGAGGCGCTGGGCGATGCGGCACACGGGGCGCTGGAGCGCATGATGGCGCACCCCGCGTGGGCCGCGGCTGAGCCTTTTCTCTCCCCCGCGCGGCGGCGAGTGTTCCGCCAGACCGCGGCGGCACTGTCGCCCGATGCGTCAGAGGCCGAGCAGCGTTGCGCGCAGAGCGACGTGCTGCCTGCGCAAGAGGGAGGCGCGGGCGCGTTGCCGCCGGGCGCGGAGCTTGAAGCGGCCCCGGCATGTCAGGTGCCTGCCGGCAGCGGGAGCGAGCCAGACAGCGAGCTGCGCGCGCAGATCGCAAGGCTGCAGCGAGAGCTTTCGGAGACTCGCAGGATGCGAGACGGGTGGCAAGCAATTGCTGTTGCCAGCGAGAAGGAGCTCGCGAATCTACGCGGGCTTGATGCCGGGTGGGGCGGAGAAGCCGGTCGGATGGAGTCGGCTGAGGGCGCGAGCGGAAAATGCGCGACCGAACTTTCCGCAGGAGAGGTTGCGGGTTCTTCCGGTGGTCAAAACAAACGCAAGATGAACATTGACATGAGCGGGCTCTTCAGATCACGGGATGCTGAGTCGGGTGGGTCTGCGGATGCTCGTCCTGAAGACATGGAGAGCTGGGGAAGTCAGTCCCCGGCTGAATTCCCCGAAGCACCGTCCGCGCCGGTGCAGGGAGCGATGAGCGCACGCGTCGAGGCATCGCGTGCGCAGGTGCTACCTGCAGGTGATGGCGCGTCCCGCGAAGGAGGCCACGCGACGGTCACCGTTTTGTCAGCCCAAATAGCTCAAGCGGATGATTCGCGGCTCCAGTCCGCCGGAGCCTCAGGCCCGGGACGAGACCCTGCCGGGCTAGGGCTAGGGCCTCGGCCAGGGCCCCGATTCGCCGATTCTCCGAATCATGAGCGAGGCGATCAGCATGGCGCTACAGAGGCACACAGAGAAGAGTCGCGCACCAGAGCGCCGGGGGGCGCACAGGGCGAGGCCGAGGCGGACTTCGTGGCCAGGGCCGTCGCGCGGATGGCTGCAGAAGATGCCGGGGACCCCTTCATGTTCTTCGCAGCAGGTCGTGCGCTCTCAGCCTCCGCGCCTTCAGCCTCCGCGTCTTCGGCTCAGGTGGAAGAACGAGGAGCCCCGCCGGCTGCAGCTCAGTCGTTTGAGCCGTCACCTCCGGACAGCGTCGAGACGCAGTCGCCTTCCCACACGAGAGGTGCCTCGGAGAGGGGGGGGGGGCGGCCCGGCGAGGCGCCTCTCGGCGGAGGCGGATCCGACCCCTCCTTGGATCCGGTCACGTCCCCCGCCTCGGGTGGCGCGCTGCCGTCGGAGATGCACGCGGCGATGCACGAGGCTGCGGCGCGGGCGGAGGCGCTGAGGCGCGGGCGAGCGGCGCTGACGCGCTTCAGTAAGGAGGCCGCGGCGCGGCAAGAGCGCGAGGAGCTGCGCCGCGCGGCCAAGCGGGGCGGCACCCATCCGGCGCTCGCCCGCGCCACGTCCGGCGACTTAGACCGCACAGGTGATGAGCCGCGGCACGGGCGCCCCCCGCGGCGGCGTGCGCAGTCTCGGTCCGCGGGGCGTCCAGGCCCCGCCGGCGCCCTACAAGATAGCCAGCAAGCCTGCGGCGTCGGCATGGGACTGCAACCGGTGGATGGCGGGCGCTGGCGAGTGAGCAAGACGGTCGAGAGGGGGCCTGCGGACGCGGCAGGCGTGAAGCCTGGGGCGCAGCTTTCGCGTGTGGGCGACAAGCGCGTGCTCGGGCTCACAGCAGCAGACATCGCCGCGCTGGTGCGCGGCAGGCCGGGGTCCCGCGTGGACATGGCCTTCACGCAGGACGATGGCTCGGAGGAGACGAGATCGGTTGAGCGCGCATGTGCATGATCGCGTGACCCCATGAGGCGCTGACTGCAAAGTGTTAAAGGGTGGAAGGATCTAGGGTATTAAACGCAAGTGCGTGGATGGCAGTGTAGTGTCCCTTCCTCGCCTCTCTGCTTTGCACAATCGCACAAGGCATCCTCCCTCACAAATGGTCTCTCGCTGCATGGTTTCGTCGACCGGGCGCTAGTCCTCCAGCCGGCCGAGCACTTCGCTCTCCTCGTCCTCGTCCTCATTTTCGTCCAGCAGCTTCCCAAGCACGCCCTCCTCCTCCTCCTCGTCCACAGGCGCTGCCGCTGCCGCGTCCTGACTGCCAGCGCCTCTCTCCTCCACCGACCCTCCTCCCGCTGGAGGGCGCCCGCCGGCATCTTCGCGCACAGGTTTGGCATCCCCCCGAATTTTCGCGTACGCAGCAGCCAACGCGTCGTCGGGCAATGTCTCTTGCTTCGGCGCCTCGCCTCTTGATCCCGACGCTTCGAAAATTGCTTCCTCTGCAGGAGACTCTAGCGGTTTTGATGGCACTGACGCATCTGCATCTGCGCCTGTGCCGAGCTTGAGCTTTCCGAGGCTCTGCTCGTCCCCGGCCCCGCCGTCGCTGCGGCTTGCGCCGGATTCGCCGCTCCCCTGGTTCTGACCCCCCTCGACGCACTGGCCCGCCTCGTCTTCTTCGAAGCCCGTCTTGCAGCGACAGCCCCCCTCCACACTGTCAAAGATCGAGTGCTCTCCCGCTATCTCCTGGCAGAACTTGTTCTCTGCCGCCTTGCCCTCCTCCCTCCCCTCGACAGTCTTGCCGTCCTCCGCCAGTTTGCGCGGCGCTGCCCGTCGTGCCCGGTCCTGCAGACGCGAGGCGGCCTTGGGGTCCTGGCCCAGTGCGTCCTCCCACCGCTTCGCAGCCTCTGCTGCCCTCGCCGCCTTCTCGTCATCCGAGATCGCACCTCCGGACGCGGCGCCTGCTGATTCCTGCGGCTCCGTCTCGGCAGGAGGCTTGAGCTTTCCGAGGCTCTGCTCGTCCCCAGCCCCGCCACTGTCTCCGCTACCATCTCCGCTTTTGCCGGCCGAAGGAGCGCTTTCTTGCGAATTCAACGGCGCATCGAGGCGAGTGCCCCCGCCTCTAAGTTTGGCATACACGGCAGCAAGGGCGTCGTCGGACAGTCTCCCTTTGGAGTCAGCAGCCTCGCCGCCGCCAGCACCGGTGCCCGCGTCCGCGCCACGGCCCGCCCCTGACGGGGAGGTAAGGCCCGACCTGTCGGCTGTACTGTCGCCCGCGTGGCTGGACGCTGGTGTTCCGGGAAGGCCAGCGGAGCCCTGTTCGATGAAGGCGAGGAGAGAGTCCTTGTCGCGCTTGCCCGCGTGCTCCGTGTAAGTTCCCTTGCGATACATGCGGATCGTCGGGAGGCCCTCGACTGCTTCAGCCTGGCACAGCTCCTTGTGCGCCTTGCAGTCAACCTCTGCGATCAAGACCGCAGGGCTTTGCTGCAGCTGAGCTGCGATGGCTTCCCAATCGGGCGCCATACGCTTGCAGTGCTGACACCATGGCGCGAAGAACTTGACAAATAGCGCTGTTCCCGGCAAGTTTGCATGGCTCTCAAACGTGTCCTTGGTCAAGCTCATTACTGCCGACAGCGTCGAAGGAATTTCAGGCTCCCTGGCATCAGGACCGCTAGTCTGGATGATTTCACCGCTCCCTGGCGGTGCGAGACCGCACGAACCCCCTCCGTCGTGGCTGGGCTGGGCGCTGCAGAGACCGTCCTCGTCTCCCACACTGTCTGCATTTGCTTCTGCCCTGTGAAGCTGCCCAAGCTGCTGCGACCCAGAAGCCCCTGCGCCCTTGGCGTCGGCTATTCCCGGCTTCAGCTGCTCAATCGTGCGATTCGCTGCTTCAAGCTGCTGAGTTACTCTTTGAAGCTGGGCTGCAGCCTGCTCAGCAGCCTCCGCCGCAGCCCGCTTCTCCTCTTGTACAGCTGCCAGCAGCTCGCGAGTCTTCGATTCTGCGTCGGTCACCTGGGCTTCGCACGCCTGCTGCTTGGAACGCACAGACTGGAACTCCGATTGGAGCTCCGAGTGTGCCACCAGAGCCTCACCCTGCGTTTGGTTCGCCTGAGCAACTGCCTCAGCCAAATCCTGCACCGCGCCGCGCAGGCTCGACGCCTCTCGCTCCGCGGCTGCCTGCGCCGCCTGTGCAGCTGCAAGCGCCTGGGCTTTATCTTCATTCCGCTGCTGCTCCGCTTTGAGCTCTGCGTCCAGCCGGGCGGACTCCTTGACATGGTGCGCCGCCTCCGCTGCTGCTGCGACCGCCCGCTCGTTCGCGGCCTTCTCAGCCGCCGCCGCCGTGGCCGCCGCCGAAAGCGCCGCCGAGGCAGATGCTTCGGCCAATTCGACCTTGGTATCAAGTGTAGCCGCTCGCTTTGCAACGTTCTGCGCTTGCTGTCGAGCCTCCCGAAGGGCGCTCTGCAACGTAGCAAGCTCTCCTTCTGCGGTCACCTTGGCAAGACGAAGTTCCTCACGCGCAGCGCGCTCCGCACGTAACTGTTCCTGTGCCTGTTCCACCTGCTCACGGCTCTGTGCAACGATACCTTGCGCAGCCTCCAGGTCGCGCGCCAGCTCCCTGTTGGCCATCTTGACCTCGGTCTCGCTTTTGGCGCGCTCCACCTCATCTTTTATCCGCTCCCGGAGCTCCTCCTCCTTCTTTCTGGCACGGTCCCTCTCCTCCCCCTCCCTTCGTTGCTGCTCGAGAACTAGCCGCTGAACCCGCTCCTCAAGCTCCCGCTTTACCCGCTCCTCACCGGCCAGCCTCCGCTTGGCATCTTCGACGTCACGCAGTGCGCTGTCGAGCTCTCGCCGTAGGCTCCCGATCGTCACCGGCGGCGTATAGTCCTCGTCCTCTGTCGCGTTCGCTCGGTGCAATGGTCCGCGCGCAGCATTGTCCGCACGCATCTGCGCGAGCTGTTGCCGCAGCTCCTGCACCTCGGTTGCCAGAACGTCGGCTCCGCCAGATGACGCCCCACCGACAGAAACGACGGGCTGAATCGGGCTGAGATTTTCAGGAAGCGAAAGCCTACCTTGCCCATAGAGTGACGCTATCAGCGTGCCGACTCCTGCTGTGAAAAGGATCGCCAAGAACATGCACATCGCTGCACAGACCCGCACGAGAATCCCATGAACACCCGGCTCACGCCGGGAAGCAGTCCGCCGATTCCCGCCCGACCATGCGTCCCGGCTTCTCATGTTCAGAGTATCATCCTGGGTAGCAAAGCAGATCAGAATGCAAAACAGATCTTGACCAGTTCAGGCATGACGCAGTGATTGGGATCGGATTTGATACGTGGTCGTCATCTGGACTACTTGCTGCGACAGGACGTGTGGCACTCATCGCGTGGTTCCTAGGAATGTAATCAGCGTCTTGTCCCGCCATGCTGCGGGACGACTGCAGCGTCTACCGAATCGGAAAGCTCAATGCAGCCGTAATCGCCCCCCCCCGGCCTCCTCGGAGTAGTGTTCGAACGCCCTGCCACGAATCGTGATTGGCTCCAAGGGCAGGTCTACATCGACGGAATTCTGCTACGGTTCATGGTGGTGACGGCGGCGGAAAGAGAGGGGTGGTAGAGAGCTCGTTGGAATTGCCATGCCTGCCGAGGCAGGGGCAACTGCCCGAGACGCAGGAGAGCCGGCGGCGGGATCCGCTTTTGCGGGGATTGAGCAGGATGCTCCTTCGCTGGATTTTCTCGGGACCGCAATTGACCAGACTGAAGCGGAGATCGACCACGCGGAGAAATTGATGCAGACCTGGCTTTTGCGCTCACGGCGGCTCCTCCGTGACTTCAAGAGCATGCCGCGAGATGCCGCACTTGATGCTGCTCCTCAGTCGGTGGACGACCGCACACAAAATGCATTCCCCATTTTTGGCCGCAGCACGACGCAAGTGTCTGCAACTTCCCTGATTGTGTTCGTGAGCAGGTTGCCTGCATCCGACAGAGCGAGGAACTGGACGAAATACTCCGCTGTCTATCCGCTTTCCCAGCGTCTCTTAACAAAGTTGTTGCAGATTCCAATGTCACAAGATTCGGAAAGCGATCAGGACGCGAGCTCATGGTCAAGGTCCTCACGACCGCTGCAAAAGTATCCCAAGACCATATCTGGACCGTGTGCATGCGCAGAGGTATGAGGGAGTACGAGCCCCGTGCCATCACAGCTGAATGTTGTTCTTTGGGTTTTGCAGGCCAAGATCGAGGTTGATTGGGCGAGGTATGTGTGCGTAGTGAACGCAGAGACCCGCCGACTCGACCTCTTTGCTGGTCCCAAGGACGAAGAGGCCACCTTCTCAGTGCCGCTCAGGGGTCGGTCCTGCACCCTTTGTCAATCTGGGGCTGTCAGTGCCGATGAATCAGGCGGTGAGAGCGCGTGCACGGAAGTCTGCAACCTGGAGTTCCATCTTTCTGCTCCTTCTGCGGACGGAGCAGAAGCGCGTTCGGCCTGGTCGCTCTTGAACAGGCTTCCGCTGCTGAGCAGTATGGGCAGTACCGTAGGGAGTAGCCTTGCGGTGGAGCGTTTAGGGCTTCGGGTCGATGCAGCTCAGGGCATCGACGAGTACTGGTTTCGGGCCGGCACTGCAGGCGAGGCGAATTCGTGGGTGGCGGAACTGTGCGCTTTGTGCTCAGATGGTGCAGCAGAGGTGACCGCAACGCAACGAGATCAAGAGTCCTCTCTCGATGGAGAAGAACCTGCTTGCAGAGCGCAATGCCCTGAGCACAGAGAAGTAGTGCAGCAGGGTCGAGAGCTCCGGCTCGGGCAGGCGCTTTTGATCGGTTCGGGGTGGGGTGTTGGTGCTGTGCAGACCCTTGCGGCGCAAAGCCTGGCACTGTCATGGCCTATTGCCGGCTCTCGGGTGCCAGCTATTGGAACGCGCCCAGGTGACAAGACAAAAGGTAGTGACGTGCCACCTGCATTGCCGCCGCCGCCGCCGCCGCCGCCTGATGTCGATGTGCAAGGTTTAGACGAATTCGGGTTACTCGAGTACCTGATAGAGTGGGCAGGACGGCCGGGAGAATTTTGTGACGCGTTGTGTGCTCGACTAGCAGCGCTTCATGCAACGCTTCACGCAAAATCTGTGGAGCAGCTTCTTCCGGCGCTCGTGAACATTGCAATATCGTCGCCCGCAGGCGAGAGCGGTCGGCTCGAGTCTACGCTTGCCGACATCATGGCACAGGACATCCACTTTGCATTCACGGCAGTCAGTGCAATTGAAGCAGCTGGTGTGGCACAGCAGCCAAACGAGCTTTTCTCGGCCTTGTCCATTGGGATGGGGGGCGAAGGAGCGCCTGGACGGGATCGTATACAAGGCGCGCTGGATCGTCTTCGCCTGCTTGCAGAGACAGCGGCAGTGTCTGGCAAGCGGATGGGACAGGCTGAGTCCGCTGAAGAACTTTTACAGCGTGCATCTCGACTACAACTGGAGCAGGAAACGCGTCTTCGAGCCAGCTACCCCACAGCGGCAGCGTGGCGCGACGAGGCAGCAGGAGTGCAATCGGACCCTGAGGGCGGGGCTTCAGGTGCATTTGAGCGGTGGCGACTACAGGTGGCTCGGAGGAAGGCCTTTTTTTTCGAAGAACATGACCTCGTTGATCGCTTATGTTCAATAGCCAATTCTCTGGGGACGATTCCTAAGGGTTTGCCTCGAGAGCAGCAGCTCGTGGCGTGGCTTCGGGACGTGAATCAGGCGCTGCCGAATGGCTGCTACATTCCGCTCTGCTCCTGCGCGACACGTCACCGAGTTCTGTGTGCGCTCGTACCTGAGGAAGCTGTGGTCCTTTCGTCTTTCAATCATACGCCGTACCTTGTACTCGCTGAGGTTATTGAGCTCGATCACGCTGTCTCCGAGACCCTTTCAGTACTGTGTGCCTCTGACATCCTCCGTGAGTCGCTGAAGGAGGCAGGCTGCACGCTCGACATGCTTACCACATGTATCCCAACCACCGATCGTGACGACGCGCCTGTAGCAAAAGGCTTGCTGCAAGAGAATTCATCCCATGCATCAAATGGAGAAGCGACAAATGCCTCTGACTGGTGTGAAGCTGGTGGCATCAAGGCCATCGTGGGTCCCGGAGTCTGCGATGCAGAGGAGCACAATGTGCAAGTTCCAGAAATGCATTCGGGGCTTGAAGAAGCATCTCATCCTTCAGCACTCGTCGATGGTGATCTTAAAGTAGAGCGTGGTGGAGATGATGCCGCATCGCTCACTGGCAAGGCGCTGCTCGCAAGGGTTTTCGGGGAGCCATGGTCGGTCAAGACACAGCGGCTTCGGGAGCGATCGGTTTTCGGTAATCATCCTGGATGGAGACTGATGTCCATCATTGCCAAGGCGGACCATGACCTGAGGCAGGAGCAATTTGCAATGCTTTTGCTAGGGCGCATCAAACAGCTGTGGGCCGAGCAAGGCCTTGGCCTGCGACTTACCACATATGGCATCCTGGCGACTGCACCTGGCGCGGGACTCATAGAATTCGTTCCGGACAGCGTTTCACTCGCGAGTCTCCGCAAGAGGCACCCAGGGTTCACAAACCTTGCTGATTTCTACAGGGATGCCTTCGGCGGTCCCGGATCAGCAGCGTACATGACCGCGCAAGATAATTTCATGCGCTCGACCGCCGCGTACTCAGTCTGTTGTTACGTTCTTCAGCTCAAGGACAGACACGATGGGAATATTTTGATCCAGCGTGACGGTGGCGTGGTGCACGTCGACTTTGGCTTCATGATGGGGCGGTACATGAACGAAGTGGTGAATGTTGAGCGGGCTCCTTTCAAGCTGACACATGAGTACGTGGACGCGATGGGAGGAGAACATTCTGCGTGTTTCTTGCAGTATATTGCGCTGTGCATTCAGGGGCTCAAGGTTCTCCGGACGCATTCGCAAGACCTGCTCGCCATGTGTCGCGCAATGGCGGTCGGCTCGCCACTCTGTTGTGTTGCGGCGGCGCGAGAGCTCCAGGACCTCGAGTCGAGACTCTGCCTGGACAAGTCAGACAAAGAGATGGTCGACACCTTTGTTGCACTGCAGTCCCAAGCTCTCCGATCCTGGTCCACTACTGCGTACGACCGTCTCCAAAAGATCCTTGGCGTGCACTGATGATTCTTTCATGCACGCAAGCCTGTCCAAGCTCCTGTGTTCACCACGATCGGAGTGCACTGATGATTCCCTCATGCACGCAAGCCTGTCCGAGCTCATGTGTTCACCACGATGATTGCAGTAGGCTGTTCTGTACATTACATTTGAAATATCTACAAGTTCATGTGTGGGGATTCGCGTTGTTCCGTCGGGGGGCTCACTTGCGGCGCCCTGCTACGCGTGGCCTCTTCCCCTGCCCGGCCCATCTTTCCATGCGCGCCCTCTAATGCCAAGGCTGAGAGGGTGAGATTCGTCGCGATGTCGGAGCCAAGCCTGGCACTGACCGTCGAGGGGAGCTGCGGAAAGCCGCCATCGTCGCCCAGTCCGAAGAGGCCCTTGATCAAGCTGCTGCGCTCAAGCCCGTCCGGCAGCCGCCCGGTCTGCTCGGTGTGCGCGACGAGGTGCTGCTCCACTAGCTCTGCTGCCCTGAAACGCTCATCGTCCTCGCGAAGATGAAACGTCTCCAGCTCAATCGTGGTGTCGTTTTCGCCCTCGGGCGCGAGCACCTCCATGTTCACGTCAGCCCAGGCAGTGGCGTTGTCTCTGATGCGCTCTTCGAGCTCAAGGTTTGCCGCCGCGAGCTCGTGCGCGAAACGCTCGAGGTTGTCAAGCAGCGGCGAAGGCGGCACCAGCGTCATGTTGGGCTTCACGGCTCGTCTGATCTGGCCCATCGTAGAATGGATGAGTTGCTCCTCGGTCGGCATCCTTCCCGGCGAGTCGATCTCCACGGGCGCATGCACCTTACCCTGCGCACCCTGCGGGCTTTCGCGCAGCATCTTGCGCAGGTGCGCATCTCCCAACTCCTCCTCATGCATTTTGCGCGCCCGTACACGTCCTACAATCGGATTTTGCCGATGCGCGGGTATCGGTCCAAGAATCTCAACAATTCCTCTGCGGCGAGGCTCGCCCGTTTCGCCCCGCTCAATCGGCTTACCTGTCGTGCCTTTCTCATTTCCACCGAACTCGCTTCCGACTGATGCAACGTTTTCGCACCCTGCTGAAACCTCTAGCCTACTTGGTGGCCCTGCAATGGCTGCGTGCTGTGCACGCGTCGAGATAGCGGCTTGTGCCCTTTGCCCTGGTCCTCGCGGACCGCCACTCGGAGACCCTTGAGATTTAGCAGAGCTGCCTGACGCTCCGAGTGGTCCAGACCCAAGCACATTCCGTGCCACGTGCTTAGCGAGGGTAGCTGCACGCGCCTGAATGGATCCGCCCGGATTGCAGGAGCTCCATAGAACCGCGGGTGAATTCGGGGCGAGCGCCCTTGCACGTGCAAGGCACTTTTGCGAGAGTGCAGTATCTCGACCCTCCTCCAGTGCGGTCTCTGCGCATCCTGCGAGGCAAACCAAACCGGTACAGCTCAGGTGCTGCTCAAAACAACCATGTGTTGAGGTGGCGAGTTGGCCGCAATGAGGCGCGGCACGGGACGAGGGCTGGCACCCATCAACGCAGTTACATCGTCAGGTGCGAGCTCGACGGCAGCACGATAAACGCGAAGCGCCTCTGTCCCATTGCCCTCGTTTCTGGAGGGATTATGGATGCACTATGAGACACAGGTGCGGCATTTTTGTTCCAAAATGGGGTTCAGCAAGTACGGTGTAGCACGGGTAGAGCCTGTGCAACGTAGCGAGGCTGAGCGCGGCTTCCAGATTTTCCGGGTAGAGCGCGTGCGCCTGAGCAAAAAGTCTCTTGGCCTTCTGAACCTCTCCGCGAGACCGTGAGAGATTGCCCAACCCGCAAAGAGCCTCTGGAAAAACAAATGCTGCGCGGTCAGCCGCTGCGCATCGCAAGCGCTCGCTATTAGGCAGTCGCATGGCGAGGGGCGCCGGTCCTCGCGGGAGACGTGGGTGCGCTTGACCTTGTGAGGGATGGGTACGGATCGCGCCCGCGTAGAGACACTCGACCGTAGCGGCCCACTGCTGCTGAGTTCCACTAGGGTCGCCTGGCACGGCGCCGCGGGCGTGAAGAAGGCGCGCGAGGCGCAGGAGGGCTACAGGGTGCGCGGGGTCGAGTGCGACGGCTGCTCGCAGCTCCTGCTCTGCCGCAGAGCACGCCAGGGCAGAATCATCGTTGAGCTGTGCGGAGCGCGCGCGCAGCAGCCGAAGACGCACGAGCAGGCGGCCTGCTTCAAGAAGCCGTGCCGAGGTCGCCCTGAGCTGCGCGTTGGCCAGTGCGAGCTGTCGGAGAACCTGGCGCTCCTGAATCGATCGCTTATCCACCCGCTCTCGCACTGAGCGGAGGGTATTTTGCAGTTCATCGCGAAAGCGGCAGACAGATTTGAGTTCTGCTCGCTGCTCTCGAATCTCTTCCTCTGCTTGACGTCTCTCGTTGCTCTGCCATGCCTGGCTCAACATTCGCATCATCCCTACCTCGTCTGCTGCGCGCATTCGAGCCTCCGCACCCAGGACCAGAGCCTCAAGCCCCACTGCATTTGCAAGAAGCATTTTTGAAGGCTCAGACTCGCTACATGAAACCTTTGTTGGCCCTGCAGGGCAACGAGGGCGCTCCTTCAACGCAAAGCCCCCGTCCACCGCTGCTGAGAGCTCTGGCTGTAGCTGTAGACGTGCCGAAAGGGCCAGCGCCGAGGCAAGCGAGGGCCTGATCGAAAGCGCTCGTTCTATGGTTTCAAGTGCCTCAGTCGTGCTGTTTGAGCCCATTTGAGATAGCGCGGCGGCGTACTCGACCAATGCACGCGCGTCTGCTGAATCCGCTTCCGTATCCGCATCTAAGGGGTCACACATCCTTACCTCATTGCAGATAGCTGTCTCTTCATCAGTACCATTGCCTCGTTCTGCAAGACGATGGTCCGCCGCAACGTCTTGAGTGAAAATTCCCTCACCAGCCAGGCCCCGACGTGCGCAAGGAACATCCTTGACACGTTCCTCGAACCAACCTTGAAGAGATTGCTCTGCTGCATCGCGTCCTATTTCATCAGATTCAAGCGAGCCGCCTCGCACGCGTATACAGCCCATCTCTTGCTGCGCGCACACATCAAATCTCGGTTGAAATGCAATGATCCGCCTGTCACCAGTGTAGCTGCCGTGCGGAGAGAATGCACGGAAGGAATCGAGGCCTCTCGGCCGCGGAAATGTATTCCGCTCCGCGTTTGGGATCACCAGGCCAACAAGAGAATCCACTAGAAAAAGGAGAAGCACCCTGCTGACTCGCTCTCGCAGAGTCCCCACCATCCCCAACCTCCCATCTGGTGCTTCTGTGATCTGAATTTGCGTCTCGCGAGAAAAGGGATTGGATCCGCACGATCAGATCGCAGCAACTTCGCCGGGGGGGGGGGGGTCGCTCCTGCTTCCCACCAAAGATTTGGGTGGTGATGGCGGACGTGATAAGTGTATCTTGGCTATGATGCAGATACAGCTGAGGTCGCGCTCGGGAAGCTTCTCTACTTGACCAGCAAAGAAGTCTGATATGGTGCTGAAGCCTCCCATGACGTTCGGCGCACGGGCAGTCATGGGACGTAGAAGCAAGGGGTTTGAAAAGTGTGTCATCTGGTTGGGCAGAGCTGTACCGGCTACTGCGAGCAGTAAGTCTTCGCTTCCACTGATACGCTGCAATTCAGACTACACGATGACTTGCAGGGACATTCTCCCACACCTCGGTTCCTCTGCAATCCAAGTTGGCGCTGGAGCGTTTGAAGCGTTACGGGCAGAAAAGCCAGCGCTGCTGTCGAGTTCGTTTCCTACTCTACAAGGCCAGGTAAGATACTGGAAAGAGCTTTGTGCCGGATCGATCGATTTGCAGGTGCATTCCTTGTCGACGACCCAGGTCATCCAGCCCTCGAACTCAGCAAAAACGGAACTCGAGGAAATGATTTCGATGCTCAAGCATAGTGTCAGCAGCCGCGATCGTATAGAGGCCGCACAAGCAGTAATCGCTCGTGCGGGGGAAGTGGCGGTCGATCTCAAGCCGCATCGCATCGCAACGATTTTGACAGAGCTGGCTGTGCTCAACGAGC
>Ga0115567_10004423_pt1 | contig 13701 bp, 13 predicted proteins | sample COGITO_mtgs_1204_2_FD_88679 | JGI IMG/M metagenome (GOLD analysis project Ga0115567, IMG submission 88679) | Pelagic marine microbial communities from North Sea - COGITO_mtgs_120412 | ecosystem: Environmental > Aquatic > Marine > Epipelagic | place: Germany:Helgoland, sampling site Kabeltonne...
CACAGGCGTCCCCTTCTGCTCGCAAGGCAGACTTTTCAGCGACGAAAAATTGTTGGTGCATGAGCTGGTCCCGTCGCCATGCCGAGAGAGCCGGCTCATCCGGCCGGCAATCATGCGAAGGAGCCCCTACTAGGCGAACGACAGCAGTCTGCTCCAAGGGATGGAACCAGAACAAGAAGGGCACAGTCACGCATTCGGAAAGAGAACATGCCTCATCGAAGGCAAGCTTGCGCTTGAGGGACTCGTCTGCATCGGCGGAGTCTGGCGTCGTGCTCTGCGGACTGGCAAGGTTCTCCGACGCGAGATGGGCAGGTGTGTCACACGGCGCCTTGTCAGGAACAGCGTCTGCAGTGCCCGCACCATCAAGTGCAATGGCTTCCTTAACACGCGGTGCTGATATCAAGACGCCAATATTCTTGGCCTTGGCCATCGTTTGGGGAGTGGCCGCTTCCATGCTTTCCCCGAGTGGCGCTTCCGATCTCGACGGGCGCTTCCGATCAGAAAAAGGCGCGTTCTCAAAAGGGCCCAATTCACACGACACATTTTCTGAATTACCTTTGAGTGCAAGAATTCGGCGGAAAAATAACGTTGCAGTCGCCCACATGATGCGGGCGCATGTCCTCGTGGCGGCCATTGTGCTCTCACATGCGGCAGCGAGTCTCGATACTTTGGGTTGTACCATTTCGACCCCTCAGCCACTGGTGCTGTCAGGCCAATTGTTGCTGCATCAGAAACACTTAGGATCTGAGGTGCCCTTGACCGCGGGTGCTTCGAGCCCCACACACAACGAGGGCGTTTTGTCTAAATCTTGTGGAAAACAAGCAAGAAAAAGCAAGAAAAAGGTATCAGGAAGATCGGCGAGCCCGTCAGAAGGAAGATCACTTGCAGATGATGCTTCACTGCCGAAAAGGCGGGCTCGAGGGCGGCGAGCAGGCGGCGGGGAGCAGAGCGAGTACAAGGCGAACGGGGAAACCACTCTAGGTGACGCGGAGGAGGAAATCGTCCAAAAGCATCATGAAGATAGGCCGGGGAAGAAGGGCGTACCCAAGGGGGACGCACACTGGACCCGAAAGGCTGACCGGCGCAAGCGCCACTCGTCTGGTCCTGTATGTAAGGCGTGTCGTCAGTCAAAGAGCAAGGCCGTACAGGGCTCGATCACATCTTTCTTCACAGGAAGGGATACGTCAACCCCTAGCAACAACTTAGCACCGCCATCATCACAGTGCGGGGGCGATTCACTGGGCTGTATTGATGAGCTTGGATCCCCCAGCGGAGCTGAGGACCTTGGCGGCTCATCGACAAGCGACTCCACCAATGGACCAATCCTCTGCGTGCAGTGCAGAAAGCCACTCGAGGAGAGGCGGTGCACTTCGCCCCACTCGGTGCAGAGCCCGACCAGCTTTTTCTGCCCGGTGCCTCGCCAGCAACACGTCGCCGCGAAGCGGACGGCAGTGGTGGCTGACCAGCAGGCCTAATGGGATGCAGATTCGGGGAACACAATCAGGGGTGTGCCCGTCGATCGTGAAGTTACGAGGTTATCAGCGCACCGCGGCGCAGAAGGGCGTGGAGTGGCGGTAGGCGCCCTCCTCAAGCAGTGGTCTCGGGCAGTTGCCAACCGGTGTGTGCGCTGACACACAGCGTGTCCGAGGACGCAGGCTGGGAGATTCGGAGGCGCAGCAGATCATGAGATTGCCCTGCATGTTCTGTGGGCGGGCGGCTGCGGATAATCCAGCTGGCTTCAACGGAATAAATCGGTAGAAGATGGATCCCGCACCATAGACACCGAAATGGGTCCGTGTGATGGATGAAATGGGACCATCATCGCCGACAACGGCATCCCAGACTAGCGCTTGGTCGCGGGTGTCGCTCGTGTAGCTAGATGAAGCTGCGTCTACTCACACTGTGAGCACATGCGCGCAGGTTGAACCACTCGCTGCCGATTTTCAATGCCGAAAATGTCGGGGCAGCGTGCGCGGAATGCAACACGATGAAGCATAACCACTCGACGGCAGATTTTGTGCGGCTATGCAGGCATGTAGCGACTTTCAACCACCGTGGTGACTTTGGTCTCTTTCCGGAAGCATTTCGCGATAACTTTGCGCCCAAGCGACTCAGTAGCTACCTTACCAAGAGCAAGACGTTCGCGATGAACAAGGTGGAGTACCCATCAAGCCTGCTAGTGTACAAAGAGAGACACGATAGCAACATTACCGTGATGGGCGCGATCGATGGAAGCACGATCCGATGCGCCTGGTCCCTAGAGCCAGTCACCGATGCAAATCTTTATTCCCTGTCTGATCCGCGCCGTCCTCCTTCGGAACTGCCCGCTGCCTTTTATCTTCAGTACTCCTCTTCCACGCTTGTGTCTCATCGGCCCCTGATTTTTCAGGCGGAATTCGAGGAGCTGGTTGCACAGCCTTGCTATTACTGCGGCAAGGCAACAGAGCCCGGGCGGCACTACAACGGTTTAGACCGCATAGATACGCAGGTCCTTGCAGCACTCTGCCAACCCAAGCATTGCTCCAACACAGTCATAGCTGGAGGCTTGGCAAAAACCCTTGCAAGATCATGGGTGCATGTTCCGGGACAGAGAGGATCAAAGTCGAGGGCCTCGACGGGTCCGGGCTTTTCCACTGCGAGAGTTGCTTCTACAAGGCCAGTCCGCATTGCCGCTGACGCTTGCTGCTGGCGCAGGTGCGGGTGTACAACACGCAGTCTGTTGTTTCAGCGTGTGGAACATGTAACACCCTAAAGTTTCGCCGAACGGCAGAGCAGTTCCTGGACCACTGCGCTGCTGTCGCACGTTATGCAGTCGCCCAGGAGGGCAGATGCTCGTGAGAGGCACACGCAAGGACGATTAGGGTGTGTAAATACAAAGTCATCCGTTCGTCTCGTGGAGTCTTCCCCAGAGCAGTTCTGTCAGTAAGGTCATCAGACTCTTCACTTTGCACTCATGAGGCGGCAGCGCGGTCAAAGGCCTGAAGGTGCGTCGAGAGTGCGCTGGACGACGCGAAGGCCTTGCCGCATGTGTCGCACGAGTAGGGCTTGTCGCCCGAGTGCACCCGAAGGTGCGTCGTGAGTGCGCTGGATTCTCTGCGGTCATTTGACCACTTCAGAAAAAAATCGAGCTTCCCCTTAGCGAACTGTTGAGTGGGTGGATGGCACGACCATCTTTCCTGCTGTTCGTGCTTTGGGTCTTGCTGTCGACGGCAGGACCAGGTTCTCGTGGAAGTGTATCCGCAGATGGCATTCATCATGATGATTATCAGCCACTGTGGGGATGGGGCCCAGAGGGTGAGGAGACTGGGAAGGTGGTGCTGGAGGAGATGCGGCGAATCCAGCTGGAACAGCTCGCCGGTCGTTCAGCTGGTGACGATGTGAAGCAATTGCGTGCAATCTTGTGCAAGACTGCTGGTGGAATCGGGAACCGCATCCAGGGGATCATGTCGTGCATGATGATGGCGCTCGCGACGCGACGCGCGCTGCTGCTGCAGTGGGAGCGCGAGGTTGAAGTCAGTAATGGGCTTATGCCATGCGACGCTGAGGATCTATTCGAATTCCCACTGGGTATCAACCTCAGTCACAAGCAGGTGCGGATCTTTAAGTTTGCTGCTGCTTTCCCCTAGTGTCTCTCAGGCACTCTCGACGGCAACGGTACTGCAGTGTCAAATGATGCGTTGCTCACCTCCAGTCCCGCGCAGGCCTTTCCGTCGTTCGAGATAGCGAAGCCTCACACCGTGTCGGTGAGCCGCCAGCACGACGCCCATATTTCACAGCGCCAACGCACGTCTGCGCACATCCGCTTGAGTCCACCCCCCTTGTTCTCGTAGGTGTATTCATCCGTGCTAGAGACTGGGACGGGCGAGCGTCTTCAGTGGGCGGACCTTCTGCTCTGTCGGAACCTGTCGTATGCGCTCGCAGCTGTCCCTGTCATCGCACTCCCCGCCTGGTTTGCCAAGAGCCCCGCTACCGACGCACCATTCCGTCGCTCGTCCGGGTCACCGCTCACCGAGTGGGCATGCGCGGCTGCTCCGATGCACTGACACACTGCGACGCGCGCCAGGCGCTGGATGCCGGAGTTACTGCATAATCCGTACCACCGTCCCTCCTTCTCCCACCTGTTCGGAAAGACCGCGTCGGGAGGCGCGGCTGCAGCTACCCCCTGGAGCCCAGGCTCTCCGTCGCCACGGCTCCCGCCCTTCTTCCGCGCGGTGGCCCCGGCAATGATTCGCCCGCGCAGTGACTTGCGGGCCGAAACCGAGGCACTCGTCGCGTCACTCTGGCCGTCGCATGCCTCGACCGTCGGCCTACAGGTCGTTGGACTGTTGTTATTCTTGTTCACGCCACAGCCGCCTGCAGGCTTCCCGTGACAGACCGCCTCTCGCGCTGCCGGGGACAGATACGGGTCGGGCTGCAGTCGGATAACGCGTGGGAAGTGCAACACTTCTTTGCACCGCGGCGCCACGCTGGCGCTTGGGTGCGTCCGCGGCTTGCTGCCCCTCTGTCGCCCCCCGTACTAACCGGATGCGTCGCGTCCTGCGCCCCGTACTAACTGGACACGCCGCGTCCTGCGCCCCGTACCAACCGGACGCGCTATGTCCGCGCTGGGCTTTCCCCGGGCGTCGTCTGGCCATCCGGTCCCCCCTCGTCCCGCTACAGCACCGCGCGCGCGTGAATCGCCCGCGCGACGGGACAGGTCAAGTGTGCTTTTGCGGCCCTGGGGAGGGCGGCGCCCGCGGAAGCGCCGCGAGTGTGGGTCCTTGCGACAGACGATGCGCAAGTCAGCCTCCTCGTGGCGAAACAGGCGCGGCCGGCAGCCCTTCCCGCTGCCGCGGGTCCTGTGAAACCTCTGGCCCGTTGTTCGTGCTCCCTGTCGCCTTGTCTGGGAGTCCTAGGCACTGCCGGCTCTTTGACCGTCTCGCGCGGCTGCTGTGTGCACTCCATCGTAACCTTGCAATGACTGGGGAGGGGGGGGGGCAGCTCGCGAGGGAGTTCGGTCCTGTGACCGCAGCGCTGAATCTCGAGGGGCTTGGGGAGAGCACGCAGCTGCACGCCATTCGCGGACTGGCGCCGGACGACCCGCCTCCGAGACCTATCGAGGCGCCCACGGCGCAAGCCCTGGGGGCAGTCGCGCTTGAGTATGCGTCGATGGACCGCCTCGTTACCTTTGGTGGGCGTGCGTCGCGTGGATCGTGCAAGGACGTGCAAGCGGGGCTCCGCGAAATGCTGCTGCTTGCACGCTCCTCGTTCAGCCCCGCCCAGCGCTAAATGGGCGCGGCAAGCTGCAGTCTCAAGCACTGATCGATCGCTCGCACACTGCGTTGTGGCGCCTAGCCTTGCCTTGCCTTGTGCCATTACTGGTGCGTCTCAGGCTGACTCACGCGTGTCCACTTCTCCCAGAATTCTCGTTTCTTCGCATCTGTCTACATTTCCGGTGCGCGAGCCAGCGCGATGGAAGCTGCTGTTGCGCGCGTAGGGCGAGCGGGCCGACCACACACGAAAAGAGAAATGTGGCGCGCGCAGAATTCATCTTTTCATCTTTTCAGGTTGTTTCCTTTTGAATTCTATGCTTAGTTTACTGTACTGTCGGGGAATGCAGGTTTTTGCATCAACATTTGTCCCACGCAAAGGACTCTACATTGTGTCGCGAGACGGTGAGTGCACACGCGCGTCTGGCACACTAGCCCTGCACGCTAGCTGCAACAGCTCTCAGTCCGAACCTTCATTCTTACATCGAGTCGAAACGCAGGAGACTGTTTCCCAGCAGCGACAGCCGAGCCGCTTTCAGACGCGGCTGATCTCTTTTCCTCTCTGGACTCAAAGTGCGTCCGCGCCACTCCTGGCGTGGGAAATACAATGCCCCCGAGATGCCTCTGACCCGCGGCAATATCGAGACAGCCTGAGCGCTGCGGCTGCAGCAGTATTTCGTCTAAACTTATGCCTGCTCTCCTCTTTGACCGTGACTGGTACTGCCAGGTGCTACTCTGACAGGGAACACTATCGGCATGACTGGGGGCGCCCACGAAATCAAGTGCGTCGGGAGCCCCACGGCGAGGAGTGACGTCGTGGTGCGTTCCAGGCGTGGTGCCCATGTCACGTTCACGCCGAGAATCAGAGTGATCTATAAATGCCTGCGAAAGACACAGGAAGCCGTCTTGGCGTTCGCGTTTTACTCGGAGGCAGCCGTAAGAGCAGCAATGTGTGCGATCATCCGTAGTACCCCAGGATCAAGTATCCTGAGGCACGAACTCGCTCCGAGCCGCGGGTGCTGGCTCATAGAAAGCGCGGTGCCGCATGCGATGCGCAGGGCTTCGCGCGCGCTGCGCGCGTCTCGCAAAAGTATAGACATGGATCTGGATCCAGAGACCGTCAAGCTCTCAGGGGTGGCTCCGTCCACATTTCTTGAAGAGAGGTTTGCGCCCTGCTCAATGAGGAGACGCACAAATGCATGGTGACCCATCTGAGCAGCCAAGTGCAGTGGAGTAGCATCTTCGATTTCCTTCGGGTCTTTGTTTGCGCCTGTCTCCAACAGCATTCGGGCCAGCTCTGTTTTACCCTCCAGCGCAGCCCAATGCATCGCTGTACGTTTGGTGTCATCTTTGGCCTCCACGTCGGCGCCTGCTTCCAATAGCACCCGCGCGACCTCCAGATGGCCCCCCTCCGCCGCCGCTTGCAGCGGCGTGCATTCAGTGTCGTCCCTCGCGTCCGGGTCTGCGCTAGACTCCAACAGCAACCGCACGAGTGACACGTGGCCCTCCTGTGCAGCGTCGTGCAGTGGCGTCGCTTGCCCAGCAAGATAGATCGATTCTGGATCCTTGTCCTCTGCGACAATCGATTCGTTCACGTTCGCGCCCATCTGAATCAAGATTCGAGCCACCGTGACATTTCCACCGAGTGCCGCCCTGTGCAGCGGTGTTTTATCATCTTCGTCTCTCGCACACATGTCCGCCCCCGCATCAACAAGCAGCTGAACCATCTCTATGTCACCATAAGCAGCAGCTACGTGTAGGGGCGTCCTGTTTCCGTTGTCCACCGGGTCCCTTTCTGAGCCGGCATCCATGAGAACCCGTGCCACCTGCACGTGACTGCCAACCGAAGCTAAGTGCAGCGGAGAGCAGCCATCCACATCCGACAAATTTTTGTCTGCACCAGCTTCCAAAAGCACCTTGACGACCTCCGGGCAACCACGTGCCGCAGAGATATGCAGCGGCGACCTTCCATCACTGTCTATCGCGTGAATGCCCGACCCCGCCGCTACCAGCATCTGCGAGACCTCCATGTAGTTCTGCTGGGCAGCCCAATGCAACGGCGTTCCCAATTTGTGGTCTGTGGCGTCCAGGTCCGCCCCTGCCTCCAAGAGCACCTGCAATACCTGCGCGGTTTCTTGCTTGGCAGCCCAGTGCAGTGGCGTTCCTCCTTCGCAATCCCGGGCGCGCAGGTCAGCATGTGCCTCCAACAGTATTTTCACCACCTGCAAGTGCTGCTGCTTGGATGCCATGTGCAGCGGTGTGCATTGACGAGTGCACTTGACGTTAGGGTCCGCGCCCGCCGCCGACAGGACCTTCACCATCTCAGAATGACCCCCGTGCGAAGCCAGATGTAGCGGTGTCATCTGAGCAATACTACTTGCGTGCAGATCTGCGCCAGCATCCAACAGTATACGCGCCACCCCAAGCTGATCCCAACGCGCAGCGAGGTGCAGCGGAGATTCTTCGTCGACGTCGCGTTCATTCTTGTCCGCACCCTCCTGTATCAAAGTCCGTGTCATTTCAACGCGGCCGTTCTCCGTGGCCCAATGTAGCACCTTGGTACCGTCTCGCGCATGAAGATCTGCATCTGAGTCCAAAGGCATCGCCGCAACGGCCAGTACCACTCCTGCGCAACCAAGCGCAGTGAGATCCAGCCACCACCCAGGTCAAAAGTTGTTTTTTCGTCGTCTATTTTTTGGGGACGTGCGACCGGCTCAAAGGGCCGCTCCGCCCTTTGAGCCGTTTTCAGGCTTAGATACACTTCAGGTTTAGACCTGCGACCCCGACTCGAAGTGTTTGTACCCCTTTTCTCACTGCAACAAACTAGCAAGGGGCGCATTCACTGCGCAGAGGGGGCACAACAGTGATTGACCTGCACGATGTCGTCTCGCATGTGCATGTTGTCTCGACAAGCTTCGAAGTTCATGAGGGACACGCCTCTCTGCAGAAGGCCTCTGGCCAACGCTTCGAGCGTGGCGGCGCCAGTCGAAACTGCGCAGTGTCGACTATCGCCAGAGTTTGCGGGCGTGCATTCAAACATGCATTGCGTTGCATCCGCATGTCTACCAGATGAGGTCCCGTGGTTCCCGATGAATCGGGTCGACCTAGACCGGTCCGCGCCATCTGGACGTTCATCCCCCTAGCGCCCCTGTCGTCAAATCCTTCCGCACTGGATGGAGGGAGCCCACAAGCGATTTGGTTGTGCATGATGCTCATGTATTCTTGCTGATACAGCCTAACTCGAGCAGACTGGGAGGGAAAGCGCTAGAGTACGGCGCAGAGCTGGTGCTGTCCCTTGCACCACAGTGCTGGGGAAAAAGCAACAAGAGGCGGTCGAGCGTACTAATCTCTGCATGCCAACAAGTTCACGCGCAACGCATGCTCCAGGGAGTCGGACCAATGACAAAATAGATGTCGAGCAGGATTCAGATCACCCGGGCTTTCTCGATGAGGAGTATCGCACACGACGCCGGCATATAGTCGCTGCGGGCCGGCTACATCGACATGGCCAGATGCCGCCAGTGGTGCAGTACTCGGACGAGGAAAATCGCACGTGGGCGGTAGCCTACGCCAAACTGCGTGCGGCGGCGACTGACCACGCGGTGGCGACCTTCAATGTCCATCTCCGCGATTTGGAGCGCGAATGCGGGTGCGCCGGGTCCGGCGCCAGTGAACCGGGTCTTCAAGAGCATGAGACCCATGCATCTGTCTGGATTATGGAACCCCAAAGCCCACGCGTCGGACGGGAACATAAAAGATGGCGCTGGCAGATATGGGGATGTACGGGTCCCTCAGCAGCGGGACGTTTCGGCCTTCCTCGAAGATCGGACTGGCTTCATCTTGCGTCCCGTGACAGGTTCTTTCACGCCCGACACCAAGCGCTAGCCCACTTCGCAGTGCGTGGGGCGGCGGATACTTGGGACTTGACCCGCCGTTGGTGACAGGACTCCTCTCGCCGCGAGACTTCTTGAATGCCCTCGCATTAAAGGTCTAAAGACCAGCAACCAGAGGGCTCAGGCCCCCTGTGTAGAAACGACTGCAACATGCAGGCCCCTACAAACTGCAGACGGGAGAGGAGATCACCACTCGCACAAGCACACTCGCCGCGGGGTCGAACTTATGGTCTGCTCCTCTGGTGCAGGTTTTCTTCTCGACACAGTACATCCGTCATGCGTCCCGCCCGCTGTACACGCCGGAGCCAGACGTGAGTTAGCCTCCGACGGACCGGCGGCTCTGTGAAACAGCAACGTGGAACATCGGATGCAATCGGCCAACTGTGACCAGTGCAGCTGTAGGGATATGTTGCGGCGCTGACGCCACACTGTGCCTGCGCTGGTGCAGGTGATCCATGAACTCGTTGGACATGCGCCCATGCTCGCAGACTCAGACTTCGCGGCGATGTCACAGACAATAGGGCTCGCGTCACTTGGTGCCTCCGAGCAGCAGGCCACGCCCAATCCTTGCAAGACCCAACCCAGCGGTGATGCACGCAAACGGTCTTTGATCAGTGTTCTCTTGACCCTCAATCGTCGCCAGTGAGGCTAGAAGTAGCTCCAATGCGTGCTTGGACTGACATCTGCGCCTCGGGGCAGATCGAGCGCCTCGCGACTCTGTACTGGTTCACAGTGGAGTTCGGTCTCTGCACTGAAGAGGGAAGGCGTAAGGCATGCACGCTTGAACCGCTTTTCCTCTTTGCTCCTTCACCTATAATCCCGGGACTGCGCCTGTACCACGTGCGGCTTGGAAAGAATATTCTTTCCAACGCCGGCAAACATGTCATGTCTGCAGCTGAGAGAAGCGTTTGCTTTCTACCCTCGCAGGCGTTTGGAGCAGGAGTGCTCTCGTCGGTGGAAGAAATGTTCCATAGCTGTCATCGCGAGCTCACAGGACCAGAGTGGGCTCTCAGCGCAGGCACTGAAACGGGCGGATGGGCCGAGGGTCTGGCGCATGACGCATGTGCTCCGCCTGCTGTTGTGCCACTTGAAGCAGATTTGGCAGCGAGACAGCAGTATCCTATCACGACCCTACAGGCAACTTGCCCAGCCGATTGCCTCCAGCAAGCGCCACGCAGGAGTCGGGCCCTCTGCCAGCGAAGCGATGGAGAATCGCAAAGGGTGCGGTGCCATACATGCTGACAGGAGCAGTTTTCGAGCAGCCCTTGTACTTCCTTGCTGAGTCGCTGGCGGCGGCAAAGGAGGAATTGCGTGCCTTTACGCGTCGCCTGCCGTCCCGGGGCTTCGAACCGCGGTGCGTTCATCGAACCCCGGCTAGACACACAAAACACAAGATGAAAACAACGCCCGGGCCCGGGCTGATTCGGAGCAATGCACTGAAACACCTGTCCCTGCCGACAACAGCTTCGACGAGGCGTCTGGGCGTGTCGTGTGTGACGGCGTCGTGTGGCGCAGACCGCCTGACTCAGGATTTTAGGACTAGGTCGGCGAGGGCAGGGTACAGCGCGAGCCCACGCTGGCCCCGCGACTAATGTGTGATCATCTGTTTGGGGCGGCACGCCTGACCCGACCTGCACACAAACAAGAGGGGACAAATGCACCATCAACGAGGGAATGCACTATTCACATGTATACATAAACATGGCGCGGCTTGCTGTCCACCGACGAACTCACGAGTCGTCCGCCGCGTCTCGAGGCTGGTACCGTGCGCAACGCGCCTCGTCCCCGAGAGAGACCACATCCGGGCCCAGCGCGTCTTTGCAATCGTGGCAGACGCGCCACGCGGCGAGCTGCGCGCGCTCTCGCAGCGTGGGGTAGCACCCTCCGAGCAGGAGCCGGCCGAAGTTCTCTCCGAGGCGCGGGCAGAGGAAGACGCCGAGGCCCGCCTCCCGGTCCTCGACTGCCTGTACAGCGCGGCGCTGGCCGTTTCCCCGGTCCGTGTCCATCAGCTCCTCCTGCGCCCCGGGCCGGCCCGCCTGCGCCACGAGCCTCCCGCTGACCGCGCGTTGCCGCTTGAAATACGCTATGCCTTGTTGAGACTCCGCGGAGCCATGGACACGGGCCCCGCTCCAGTCAGCGGCATCTCCCGACAGCCCGAGTGCCGGAAGCTCACCACCCCACCTTGCAGTTTCCTCTGCACGCCGCAGCTGCGCTCCCTGCGCCTCTGTCGAACGCCGCAACCGCAGGATGAGCCTCGCAAGATCGTCCGTTGGAACGTGTCTTGAGACACGGGGTCTCCAATGCGGCAATGGCGGAAATCTCCGAATCGCTATGCCCGCGGATCGACCCTCGTATGTGGGCTGTAGCTCGGCACTTCCGCTGTCGCCGGTAACGGCGGGCTGCAGCGTGGTGTTGCTGGGCGCGATGGACTTAGGCCCGTGCACATCAAGCTCCGCTTGGTGCACTTCGCGCTCCAGGCTACCCAGTAGCGAAGCTGAATCAGACTCTGCCTCCATGATTTCGCTTCCAATGGCGCGCCGCGCAAGCTTCAGAGCCGAGAGCCGTGCCTCGGCCGCCTTGAAGGCCTGGGCCACGCACATACAGAAGTCAGATTTGCAGAACATTAGACGCACGGGGGCGTTTCTCCAAGAGCAGCGCACCATGTGGGTACGGCGCAGATGCGCCACTTCCTGCAGCTCTGTACGCTCCTCGGCGGTGATCCGACCCCTATTTTTTTGATCTTCGGTGGACGGCGACGACGAATGCCCCTCAAGCAGGACGGACCCCCGTCTCAAGCTGGATCTCGCATGCCACAAAACTACCGTGCCACAGAGCGCAAGCAGCAAAATCAAAGAGAGCACTGCACGCACTTGGCAATGCGATACCAGAAGCATGGCCAGACACCGAACGCAGCCCCCCTCGTTCGACTCGATCCAAATCCGGGCTCTTTTGACCTTGACTTTTGAGACCTCTCGGGAAAGTCGACTTTGGCGCGGCGAAATCCCCCCCAGTCCGGAAGTGGGGCGCAAGGCGAGGTTGTTCCGCGTAGCTGGGAGGGAACTCAGATTAGTTTGCAGCAATGCCAAAACAAGGGGGCGGATCCATCCAAGTCATGAGCGTACACGACAGCAATTCGGATACTATCGTAAATCATAAGCCACTTCCGTCTGTCGAAAGCAGCCAGCCGAAGGTGAGTGCCTGCAGCTCCACAACCAACAACATGTTTGAACTCCTTTACGGTGCAGCCTCCGTTTTTGCTGAGCCCAGAGCCTATGGCCCGAAATTAGTCGCTGAATTTGAATGGATGCTGGCTTGTGCAGGGTTCAACAGTGGCGGAGCGGACTGCTGCGACAGAGGAAAACAATGAGATTGAGGACATGGCCGACTGGCTAAGCGAGTATCAAGTCCCACCTCGCATCCTAGGTACTCAGCAGGCTTTTTCCCCTTCAACACTACATATGTTTTGCGGTGCTCTCTGCTGGGAACACCTGAGGAATTGCCCGCATGCTCGAAAGAAAGAGCCGTGACCACCTTCACCGTTCTACAACGTTCCATTCCTTCACACGCCCGAATTGCCCATTCGGTGCCAGATAGATCGATTCTGCATCTCTGTTAGCCCGCTTATGTACCCGCTTACGGCCAAGGCATTCTTACTGTCATGCAACGGTAGGCGTGTGCGGACGAGGGGTCAACTGGGAGGGACGAGAAAACGGCGATGGTCGGGCGGAGCGGCTCAGCAGAGTGCTGGAGCGGGTCATCACAATGCACGAAAAGAAGTCCGCGTTGATAGTCTGGCGCCTAAATGCAACCAAAATGCGGGCAAGCGCCTTGGCGGTATGGGCAGTCGACCAGGGGAACCGAAAGGCTTGCCCCAGCCAACTCTCCAAGCAGTCTCCTGCACGTTCCCTGACCTGCGTCTCGCGATGAGGTGGTTGGGAGGGACATTGCACTGACCCACGCAAACCTCCAATCGACAAAGCAGGCTTATGAGGTGGAACGGGCGCTGATGGCCGAAAATAGCTGGGCAACTCGCAGTGTGATCTGGGAGGGCTACCGGTGTCCGCCCTGCACAGCCCCTCACTTCGCTGTGATCCATTGCGATGCAGCGCTGCCTGCGTCCGCTCCCCGTTCACGATTCTTTGAGACGAGGCAAGTAATGACCGTGTTCGGCCTAGGCACTCTCCTCTCGTCGGAATCTCTGACTCTGGGCACTTCTGGGCGGCGCCCGCGCCGAACAAGGCGCCTGCACCAAGCACTGCTGCTGCAGAGCTGCTTCTGGCGCGGCAGCAGAACCTATTCCTCGTCGCGCAGCTGGAAGCTGCGGTCAGCGCCCTTTCGCCCCCTGCACCCCAGGCCGATGATGAGGCCCGGCTGGGTCGGGCCGGGGGCAGCCCGGGCGGTGCAGAGATGCCCGCTGACCTCTCGTGCTGCCTCTGTGTGCCTTCAATGAGCCTTCCCCCCCCCCCCCCCCCCCTCCGCACGCACCCCCCGCCCCCCCCCCCCCCCTCCATCCCCAACCGCCCCCCCCCCCCCCCACCCTCTCGGCACCCCCGCCCGCG
>Ga0115567_10004424_pt1 | contig 13699 bp, 9 predicted proteins | sample COGITO_mtgs_1204_2_FD_88679 | JGI IMG/M metagenome (GOLD analysis project Ga0115567, IMG submission 88679) | Pelagic marine microbial communities from North Sea - COGITO_mtgs_120412 | ecosystem: Environmental > Aquatic > Marine > Epipelagic | place: Germany:Helgoland, sampling site Kabeltonne...
CGCGCGGGGCGCAGGCGCCGGGGAATCGCGCGGCGCGCAGCACCTCTGCGGAGAGGGTTTTGGCAGTGCCGCAGCTTCAGGTGGCCCCGGGAGGTGCGGGGGGCGGTGTCGCTGCTGCGTCGCGCGCGACGGCGTCGCCGCAGGCCCTCGCGTTCCCAGGCAAGGGCGGAGATTTCGCGTCGGGCGTTCCCCCTGCCAACGGGCTGCGGGGCGACGGGCAGCGGCCGCTTTCTTGTGAAGGGCAGCCGCCACGGCCGGTCTCGGCGCGCCGCGCAGATGCCTTGTCGCCGCTGGGCGGGCGCCTGGGCGGCGACTCGCGTCCCGAGACCGACCGCGGGAGCCGCCAGCCGGGCGGTTCTAGTCGCGCCAGGGCCGTCTTTGGGGCGGCGCCCCCCGAGTGGGTCCTTGACCAGCTCTTTATCGGCTCGGAGTCGCGCGTCCGCGCCGCCCAGCAGCGCCGCGCCGCGCACAACGCCGGCGAGCTGCCCGGACGCTGGCCGTCGCCGCCGCCCGACAGCAGCTCGATGGCCGAGAGGCTGTCGCTGGAACACGAGGCGTTGGAGCTGTACTCGCTCTCGAGCGTCACCCGGAGCTCGCAGCGCACCCAGACTATAGGTGCTCTTGAGCTCATGGTGCGCGACGAGGAGCCTCCGGGGCTCGCCGATCTGCGCCAGCTCGGGGAAATGGGCGGCTGGGCGGCACCCGCGCTGCCCGCCGCCCGCGCGGTGCCCGCTCTGCTGCTCGACTCGCGGCGCCCGTCAACAGCCAGCGAGGGCGCTGCGGCGCGCGAGGGCGCGGGAAGCGGCGCGCGCCCGGCGGTAGGCGCGTGGCGCCCGAGCAGTAGGGCGGGCGCCTCGGCGCGGGATGTGCGAGGTGGAGCGCTGAACAGCGCTGTAGTGGAGGGGAAGGGGGTGGCAGTGGGGGCGGGGCCGCGCCAGGGGGCGTGCAGGGAGGAGGAGGGGCTGGTGGTGCCAGTAAGGATGGAGCGCGCGACGGATGTCACGAGAGGGCATGGAGCTACCACCGAGGTGGCGCCTGTTGGGATTGCGCGCTGGCATGCCACCGAAAGTGAGGGTCGCGCGGAGGAGGGAGACCAGAGGGAGGCGGAAGAACGCCTGCTCGGGGAGGGCGCAGGCGGGGCCGAGCTGCTTGATGGAGGCACGAAGGAGACGGCAGAGGCAGAGGCAGAGGCAGAGGCAGTACCTCTCGTGCGAGGACGCGTGGCGATCGACACGGCGTGGCAGCCGTGGGCAGGGAAAAGCGCGGCGGAGATTCTGGAGGAGGTGGGAGGCGAACCGCTCCCACGGCGCACGCTCCCACGGGGGCTAGATGGCTCCAAGGACGCAGGTGACACGCCGCGGAGCCACGACGAGGGCGTCGCGCTCACCGCGTCTGTGGCGGCGGTTCTCGGCGAGGCGGCAGGCTGCTGGGCGCCGCCCGCACAAGACGACGACCCCACTCTCCGATCGAGCTCGCCGATGGAGGGCGCGCGCCCCCTGTCGCGCGGGCCGAGGGCGCAGCCGCACGGCACCCTGCCACGCGGCATGCAGATCCATAAGGCAGAACCAAAAGTGGAGACCTCAGGCCTCGCGGTGCTCGGGTCGGGCCCACCTCAGGTGCAGACAGAGGCAGGCTGGTCTGCGTCGCGCGCGGCGCGGCGCGGCGTGGGCGGCGCGCTGCCCATCTACCAGGCCATGGCGGTGGGGGGCTCTCGTCCCGCGAGCAGCGCGGCCGTTTCGCGTGGCAGGACGCCCGGCGGCGAGGCCCTCGCCGCCGCTGCTCCGGCATCTCCCGCGCCCTTGGCACCTCGTTCTGGCGTGCGGCGCTCGCGCTCGGGCCTGCTCAGCGGCCTGGCCAGCCGCTCCCCGGTCCGCCAGCGGCGGGGCAGCGCGCGCGCGCCGGCGCTGGTGGCAGGCGCCGCGGCGGACGCCCGGCCCTTGCGGGGAGAGGCCACGCAAGGGCCGAACCTTCGCGCGACCAAGGTCAAGGCGGAAGTCGCGCTGGCGCGGGAGGGCGTGCGGCAGGGGCGCCTGCACGAGGCGCGGGTGCCCCTGGGACGAACCGAGGCAAACGCCAAGGTAGCGGGGCTGCAGCTGCAGGGAGAGCCGCTTGTCGGGCGCTCGCCACCCCGCGCGCCGCGATCGGCGCGCGACTCGCCCGCCGCTGATGCACTTGTCAAGCCGAGAAGCGACGGCCTGGGCGAGTCAGATGCCATGACAAGTGAGACGAAACCTTTGGCGGGCTCCCCTGCCGAGGATAGTTTTGGTCATCTGGCGCCAGGAGAGACTTCGTCCGCGTGTCAGGGCCCGGGTGCAACTGCCCCAGCGAGGCAGCTCTCGTCTCTGCATGAAGCGTATGTGGCAGTGCCGACAGCCGCCACGCCCACGGCGCATGGCAATTCTGCAACGGCAGGAGTAGGTTGCGATGCAGGCTCTGAGGGACCGCGCCCCTCCTCTCTCGCCGCCCAGAGCGGCACTTCGCGCTCGTCGCTCCACGGCGCTAGCAGGAGCGTGGCGGAGGCGGGGAGCGCCGCAGTTGCTGGGGAACGGGCAGTGCTGTACGACCCGCCGGTGAGCTGCACGAGCAGTTTCACTGGCTCGCCCCGCAGCGCCGGTCGGGATTCTTCGCCCGATGGGTTGTCGCGCTCAACAGGCTACAGCGCGCCTGGCGAGGCAGCTGGCGGCATGCCGATGGAGAGAGTGGGGGCAGCGCAAGAGGAACTCACCCCTGAGAGAGTGGGGGCAGCGCAAGAGGAACTCACCCCAATCGTGCTCGGAGCACGATTCGGTGGTGGATGGGGTGGCTGGGATGAGGGGGGGGCGATGCTCTCTGAGACCTCGGAGAGCTCTCCCCCGGTGCGAGTCACGCCGGGGGGCTCTGGGGCGCTGTCTTCATCTTCACAGTGTGCAGGGTCGCGGGCGGTTCCTCTTGGAGACTCTGACGCTGCAGTTGCTGAAGAAGCAGCTCTGCAACCGCTTGCGCTGCTGCTTGAGGCGCCACGCAAAGTGACAGCGGGTGATCAGCACGCTCTCGGACAAGCAATGCAGGAGCAGCCTCCAGAGGCAGTAGGCGTGACCTCGGACGACGCAAGCGAGCGGCAAGAGCTGCTAGAAAGTGGAAGCTCGCCAAATGGTGCACATGTGCCGCAGCGCTTGAATGGAGAGGTTGTAGCTGGGGACTCCCCTGGAGTTGAGTGCTCGGGGGGCGAGCGAGAGCGTGATGGGCACTGCGAATGCGAGGGTGAATCTGGCGAGGATTCGGGACAGTGGTCCGCTTCCCCGCCGAGGGTCGTTATCGAGGGCCAGGGGGGTGAGGGAGAACGCGTCAAAACCAAGGCAGAGCGTCGTCAGGAGGCGCAACAGGCAGAGGCGCTCGGTGCTCTGGACTTGTTTTCATCTCTCAGGGAGCGTCGCGGCGTGGTGCAACGCCACAACAGCGTTTTGGCTCTTGCGCGGGGTATGCAAAAGCCGTGGAAATTGTACGGGGCCAAGAGTCGTGTGACGCAGCGCGGGCTGGGTGCGGTGCCACTGAGGGACAGCGACGGCAGTGGAGATGAGGCTCTGGGTGGTGACGAGGAGCACTGGCAGAACGTTGAGGAGGAGTCGATTGAAGCAGGGGCAGCGGAAGAGCAAGCGGTAGAGACAGATGCATGTGCAGAGGCAGAGGCAGGGGCAGAGGCAGAGGCAGAGTCTCAAGAGGATGCAGACGCCGAGCGGCGGGCACGGCAAGAGATCATCAGGACGCAACAGCGCCGAGCGCTAGATGAGGAGTCGCGGAGGTATGCGCGGGCGCAATTGTACACCCGATTCTTCGAGGAGCTTTCGCCGCGCGCGCGCCGGGCGCGCCGGGCTCAAGGAGTAGACGGTGCGCTCTCGCCCGGGCCAAGGTCGCCCCCGGGCCAAGGGCAAGAGCGGTTTCTTACCACATGGGATGGAGCGAGTGAGGGGAGCGGGGACAGCCCCTCGCGTGGCAGCTCTGCAGGCAGTGACGCGGAGAGTGTATGGGGAAACGACAGCGAGTGTGTAAGCCAACAAGGCGGCGCAGGCCAAGGCGAAGGTGCAGGCACCTCCGCGGCGCGAATCGCGCCGCGGCTCAACTTCACCTCGTGGAAGAAGTCTCGCGCGCTGCGCGACGCCCACGCTGCTGACCGAGAGTACGAGGCGCTGCGTCTGCGCCACCTCGCCAAGGGCAGCGGGCCCGCGGGGTCTGCAGCAACACGCGGCAAGAGAGGAGAAGTGCGCGCCGGTGCCCAAGGTGAACCAGATGGGTCGGCCGCCGTAGCGGCTGCCTCCGCGTCGCAGCAGCGGCTCAAGACTGAGGGGATGGGGCTGCTGTTCGGCAATTCCGTCGTTACCCCGACCTCTTTCTACGACCACGCCATCGCTCGCCTTCGCGGGAGGGCCCACGCCCGTGCGCGTGAGCGAGCGCGTGTGCGCCGTGGCCCCGATGCCGACGGCGATGCGTCCACGAGCGATGATGACGGCGAGGAGCGGCTGCCCCTTGCGCTCCCGCCCGCTCAAGTCCTCGGGCCCCGCCCGGGCCAGATCCTGCCCGGGGGCAATTCCAGCTCCCGCGAACCTGTTGACCCTGCCGCCTGAGCTGCAGGCGCGAGCGGTGCACTCCCAACGGCCTCCGCAGTTGCAGCCTCTGGTTGCGGGGCCTCGTAGTGTCTGTGTGAGTGGTGCATTCTTGTATATGGTAGATATGGGACACGAGGGCTGTTCTCGTGTCGTGTGAATAAGCAGGTAAGTGACGTGTCGTCGGCGCATGTGTAAAACGCGACCCGGTGCAAGCTCGCAGGCGCTGCGGAGGCGCTACTTGCTTCATGGCGTTGCACAGCGCGCTGAGCACGCCACTCTGCCTCGCGCTCACTTACTCGGTCCACAGACCCTCACGCGGCGCTGCCACCTGCTGGTAGTGGTTGGCTTTGGCAAAGCGGAAAATCCCATAAACGCCAGTGAGCGCCATGCCGAGCCACAGGAAAACCGTCTCCGAAGGAATCCAGGCCGCGTCCCGGTTCAGGCCCCTACTCCACACAATCGACCGTTAGGCAAGAAACGAGGCTCGGGCAAAACAACCTGTTTCGCCTACACCCAACATGTTGGAATATTCAAGTAGGGCGTGCAAGATTTTGGTAACACACTCGTAGTGTCGGCGTGCATGCAGACAGCCACATGCAGCGCAGGGTCAGAATGACTAGGCCCAGCTTGACTAGGTCAGAGCGACTCGACCAGGTAGCCCTGAATCAGGCTTTTCTGGTGGTGTGGTGCATCGCGCTCTGGAGGGATCATGAATCGAGCTACGAGGGCGCACCATTCCCCCCACATGTCGTCGTTGCTTCCCGACCCGTGCTCGTGTCCGCGCGGGTCCTGCTCCAGCTCGTTGTCGTATTCGGAGCTTCGCGGCTTTCCAGTCAGAGCCTGCACCACATTTCCCACAGAATGCATGACGCGTTCGGAAACGCACTGCTTGCTGCGCTCGCGTGCACCATCATGGCCCCTTGGTCCAGCACTGGTCAAGCAACCCCCACCCCTGCCCTTCCCAGGTCCCGTCCGTGCAGCATCAAAGAGAATGTTCTAGTGCTACGCTACTTGATTCAGGGCAATTCCAGGGGCATGCTCCTAATCTATCCTCCTCAGACAGTGCCCAAGGCGTTGCTGAACACGACTGTTCGGGAAGGTGTTGCAGGGGTCTTCCCCGAGGATCTAGCTTGGAAGGGTGGGGATGCTCACATGATATTCGGATTGCTTGATGCGAACTCCGCGCACAGGGTCGGATTCCAAACCCGGGCTGATCATTTCTGCTTTCGGGACCGGTCGTGAGTGAATCCTCTCGGCATGGCCCGCATCCGACTAGTGACGCAAGGCGCACGACCTACACCGCAAAACCTTTCGAATCCGCGGCTTCGCCTCGGCACGTTATGCAGCGAGCAGGCGAAATATTTTCGCTGGCTGCACTCAGCCCTCACAGTTCAAACGGGGCTTTTTGGACTCACCGCCCTTGCCAGCCAGGGCTGGGGAGCTGCGGAAGGCGCGATCGCCAGCCGGTGCGTGCTGAACCACGCGGAATTGCGCAGGCACAGCACCACGTGTGCGTAATACTGCACGCTGCAGGCCGGTAATCATGGCACGACGGGACATGCTTGCGCGCAGGAGCAGGGGTGGCAGCTGAACCCCCCCCTCACCAGGCCAAACTGACCCAGTTAACTCGACCAAACGTATCACTCAACCGTGTCAACTTTTGGAGGAGCTCTCCCGTGAGCACACAAACAACCCGCCGGCCTCCCCTTCAGGCGAGAACCGGTCCACCCCACATGCCGCCCACTGGTCTTAAGCAGCAGATACTCTGCCAGTGTACTGGCTAGTACATTGATGTACTCAATTTACATTGTGGTGCGTAGAGCGCTATGGTGGCTCATTGTTGTTATCCGAGACAAACGCAGTCTTCTGGCGAGGTGCCGGCAACAGGGAGCAGAGCTCTCCATGCATGTCGCAAGCGCGGGAGGGTCCATCGCTACGCGAATGTTTTGTTTAGGTGATGCTGATCTTCAATTCCTATCATTCGCAGGATTATGCGTCGGTCACTTCTACTTGCCACCTTCGCGGGCACTGCCACGGCCTTCATGCCGGGATGCTCCACCGTGCCCTCCCTCCGTGCCGCAAGGTAATCATCGAAGAGGCAACAGTCAGACGGCATGTAAGGAACATTTTGTGAGCTAAGTGGTGGTGTGTAGACTCCTCAGTGCCCTAAATTGTCGACTGCCGATAGGCAGAACCAAACTGAAGCTGCCATAGGATGCAGAGGCGGCAGCCACCCCCCGCCTCAGGCTCTCCATTTCATAGAAGCTGGTTTTCTAGCCTATGATCAGCATATTGGTCAAACACCTTCTATGCGGTGTCGGGAGGGGACAGTGACCACTTGGTTCTGGGCACAACCTGAAGCAACCTGAGCTGGGAGACAACCTTTCTAGTTGCTCGCAGTCAAGAGCTGAGCGCCATCCATAACCATTCCCATTCATCCAGTTGAATTGTCATGCCTGCTGAGGTGGGACGCTTCTCGTGAAACAGACCGGCTACCAGCATCGCTGGAGGGCTCCGGATGGCGCCGATTTCGACCAACGACTTTAAGACAGGCACCACCGTTGTGATCGACGGCAACGTGTATAAGGTGCTTGAGTTTCTCCACGTCAAGCCGGGCAAGGGGTCTGCGTTCGTGCGATCCAAGCTCAGGAACCTGACCAACGGTACGAATCTGCCTTTTGACCTCAGCCCCGCAGACTCGTGGCTGCGGTATTGAGCGCTGCGATGAGAAGCCAGTGATTCATAACGTCAGCATTTGCCGGTTTCACTTGTTAGGTGGCAACCTCGAGAGGACCTTCAAGGCTGGTGAGATGCTGGAGGGGGCAGAAGTCACTAAGAGCGTTGTCCAATTCAACTACATGGATGGCGACAACTTCGTTTTCATGGATATGGTATCTTTCGAAACCATGGAGGTTCCCGGCGCGACTGTCGGCGATGACAAGATCTGGATGAAGGAGGTGCGTTCCCAACCTCCTGCTCAACAAAGGTCTACTGGTCTAGCATCAGGGCAGTTGTGCAGAGAAGAGTATATTGATATCAGCAGTAGCGAATATGGGCTCGTTTATATCAGCAGCAGCAGAGTGGGAGTGTCGCGCGAGACCGGACCAGTGCCCTGACTGTCCACATGCGTGCAGGGCGTGGAGGTCTCGATTGTGCAGTTCGATGGTAAGATCCTCGACATCGAGATTCCTCTGACACTGAGCCTTGAGGTGGCTCAGACGGTACGCTCACCTTCCCAGCCAACCGCTCCGTGTGCCGCGCGCAGGGCATGGCCGAAGAGAGCGCGCGCTGCACAGGACCCTGGGGAGAAGGGCAACACTGCGCAGGGAGCGACCAAGCCTGCGACGCTCGAGACGGGCGCGGAAATTCAGGTTCCGCTGTTCATCACAACGGGCGAGTTGGTACGCGTCGAAACCGCCACCAAGAAGTACCTGGGGCGTGCCAAGGAGTAGATCTTTTGAGGATGTCGAGTTTGCCTTCGCGTGTGCACGCGCGGCGAGGCAGTCTCGTTCGTGATGAGGCTGCGTCCCAGCCAAAGAATGAATGTCCGGCTGGTTCAACTGGTAGCGGCGACTCGGTCCGTGATTATCAGTAGCGCTGAATGCTACCAGCACACTCACTTTTTAATCTTGATGGCCATCACAACTCTTGCGTGTGTTGCTGATTCATTGCAGTTGTGAAAGTGGACTTCCATTTCTTCACATGGATGCGTCTTTTTGTTCACTTTGCCACCACATTGAAGCGGCAGACAATTTCTTTCTGCTTCGCTCAACCTTTAAGTAATCATCGCCCACGTGTTCAGACGACCAGTAGGCCGGGTCCGTGAAAACGTGCTGTTGACTCATAGGATGTGACCGGCTAGCACACATAAGTCATGGCTAGCACACATAAGTCAAATTCCATAAGTCACATTCCTGCGTCTTCTCGCTTTGTCTAGTACAGGCACGTGTCACAGACCCGACCGACTGGTCGTCTCAGGTTAGAGCCATACGCGCTTCCACGCGGATCACAAGCATGGCTGCATCTGAGCTGTACTGACAAGGAAGAGACGAGAAGCTAGATTGTGGATGTGATCCACTTGGTGGAATCAGCGACTTATGTGAGCTAGCTGGTCAAATCCTCCGACGTGTTACGTTTTACAGCACTGCAGTGATGCAGAGCTGGAAAAATGGACAGATCGATAGGTACAAAAATTCACCAACGCTTGGTAAAATAAAGGGCTCTTGAAATACTGCTCCTCCCTTCAAGTTGCGTCACCTCAGCACAGTTTGTGATGTTACTTGCAAGCTTGATTTTGTTGGCCGTTTATTTAATTGTTCAAAAACTGAACCTGTCACCCACCTGAAATAATCTGAACATGAATGACCTGAACATGAAAACAATAGTCGCTCTGCGCACTCCAGTTGACTCTCCCGAGCTCAACCAAAAAAATAAACATCTCACACTTGGCCAGGCACGTGTCCAAAATCTTATTGCACGTAGAGCTGACACCCGAGGCGAGCTCCACGTGGATCGGGGCACCCTACGGCTTCTGATCAGTTTGAGCATCGCCCAGAAACCCTCTGCCCTGTGCGCTGCTGTTGGAGCTTCCGGCCTACAAGCTCTCACGAACTCGAAATCAGCAGAAGTCGTAAAGCACTGTCGACTTGCTGACCGGTGCTGCTGGCTGCGCATGGATAGCCTGGATGATTTGACAAGCGTCAGACCCTTGCGCCGGCGCGGACCCACACCAGCTGGAAGCGCGATGATTGAGAGGAAAGCCTCACCTTGCTTTGCGACATGAAGGATGTCGGCACCACGGGCGACCCACGCGGTCCTTGTCCGCCGGCAAGCGTTTCCACGGCGCTGTCCTTGAGGAGCGCATGTGCCTGCAGAAGCACCGACTTTATGATGAACGCTTCACATGTCAATTGTCACACGCTGCGTGAGCTGGGTAAGCAGCATTCGGATAGGGACGATAAACACCTCAAAGGGTGTGGTAGGCGCGGCAGAATGAGAGCTTCCGATGCCGGGGCGCGGCGCTGGATCAGAAAATTCATCCGGAGAAGACAGCTCCTTGAACATATCTTCTCCATTGTTGGCGCCTGGTGCGTCGATGGCTCGCGTCGATCCAAGCCCATGCGGCCCGCCGTCAAGCACCGGCGAGCGCGATTTAGCGCGCTGCATTTGCAAGTGCTGGGGGAGCGGCGGGCCGCCCATCAAGGCGCGTGAGCGCCCTGGCGGGCTCGCTGCGCTGCTTCCGCTGACACGACCCGTCGGGGCTGAGCGAGGGCCCGCAAGCGTCATGCGAGGGTTGTAGACTCGCTCGTACGTGCGGCGGAGCCAAAGGGCCTCGTCCAGGTCCGACCCATCGCCTGGGCAGTCGTCGAGCATGAGTGAATTTGGTTTCTCATGCGACCCCCCCGGCATCGTCCCGAACATCCCTCCCAGCATTTCGTCAGCCAATGCTTCATCGTCACTCCCGCACTGCATCGAGTAGCACGCTTCTGCAACAGACATGGCTTGCTGCTGGTGCATCGTCCACATATCTGCAGCAAGTGCACTTCCACCCGCATCTTGCGTCACTCCACCGCGCTCAGCTACCTGCAAGTGCTTACCTTGCAGTCCTACTCTCCGTCCACGAGCGTCGATGCCCATTCCCAGACGCACCGCGCGCTTTTCTGAGGTGCCTTTGTCGTGCGTGCCGGAGACATGCCGAGGAGCTTGGTCCAGAAAGTCCGCATGCTCTGAGTCGAGGTGTGCAAGCATCGTATCGCTGTGCCCCCCTTCTTCTCCATCTGTAGCCCCCTCGTGCATCTCCTTGCGATCATCAGTTGCTTGCCGCGTACCACGTGCCCGCGCCACCTCGCGCCGCTGCGCTGCGCTCGCGCTGCCTCCGCGGGATGGCCCACCGCCCAAGGGATTGCGGGCCATGGCGGCTCGTTCTGCCGCGCGTTGCGAGGCTGCAGAACCCTTGCTCGCGCCGGGGTACGACGCGGGCTGCCCCGAGGCCAAAGACTTGGGCGTTCCAGTTCCCGGGGAAGCTCCGTCGTCTCCAGTCACCGTCTGCCTTGCATTACCGGCCTTACGACCCGCACGCTTATCACCAGCGTTCAAAGACGCCGCTACGGACATGCGCTTTATCGCAAGTTCTGCACGCCTCCGACGATACCGATATGCCTTGCAGTGCCGATGTTGTACCTGCAGCATCCATCATTGTCGAAGGGAATCAGTCATTGCAGTCACGGGCAAGGGCAATCGCTCGCGCGCTTGGTAGCAAGACCCGCAGCGAGGGCGAGGAGCCACCTCGCAGAAGCTCACGGAGCAACAGCAACGCTTTCTGCAAATAGGACAGAGCCACATCTCCTTCCCGTTGGTCAATGACCATGAGTTGGACGTTGCCCTGTCAATATCTTCGTTGAGATGTGTCAGGAGACAATGCTCGCAGAAGCGCCTGCAGCACTCCATATCTTCGCATGCAAGCATGCTGCTCGCACGAACCTGCGCATCAAGCCGGAAGATGAGCGCGCTCCGAAAACGACACATACGTGCAATGAAAAAATCGCAGACTCCACCATCTGTGCAGGAAGTTTGATGGGCCGCAGGCTGTAAAGATGCGGACGGTGACAGGAGGAAGGCAGGCGTTGACCTTGACGTGCTGGCAGAAGTGGCAATACTTGTTGTGGTTCGCCGAGGAAGCTGATACCAGTACATTCTGCGCACCAACCTCTGACGGATCTTCTTCGTCCTCATCCTGCAGAACAAGATAATGTCATTGGCACTTTGACTGCAACATGAGACGCTTTCGTTGCCTCTTAGCGAACACTAGTGATCCTGGCATTGCGCAGACCCGAAGTAACGAAGTGCATTACCCCACAGATCGAAAGATTATTTGGTATGCTTTCGAAAGCATGCGACGTGCACACCTGTGGAGCAGGACGCTTCCGCTGTCTCGGCGACATAACAGCCCTCCTCCCCACCATCTCGTCGTCCTGGTCCTTCTCTGCTCCTGCACGTCGCAAAAATGATATTCGTCTCTTCTATATGCATGGAAATCCACTGCGAGTTGCTCCAGGCAGAATGGATGCATAAGCTAACCCCGAGGTGATTGGAGTTGATGAGGCGCTGCGGCCTACTGGACCGAACGAGAGGACAGGCGAACCTCGCGATGCGCCGCGCGAAGCACGCGGAGAATTCGGAACCTTGCGCTCCGCCTTCATCGGGGATGCAACGGCCTTTCGCGACGCCCTCATTCCGCGACAGTCCAGTCCCCGGCCCAGGGCGGACCTTTCGCTTCTACTGCTCACTCAACCTGAGCTCGAGAATCCGAATGCAGAATCCTTCCGCGTAGCTCTGGGCTTCGCTTTGCAAATCGCCAGCACGCGCACACAAGTAGGACACGTATACAGCCCCGGTAGTTTCGCTCTGCTGCGGGTGGGCTCTCGCCGTTCTAGCGTCGTGCTGCTGCCTAAGGTCCACACCACGACCCTCGTTCGAGATCCCGGAGCTGGACACACTCCAATCTCCTGGAGACACACTCCTGGGGATCTCCTGGAGAAAAGGACACTACGCCAAAAGGGACACTCCCGTCCTTTTCTGGCTCCAAAAAATGTGAAAAAGGACGTAGATGGGCGGATTTTGATACTTCTCCGTTACGGCTGCCCGCGACCACCGCGCGGCACACTCCCACAGTACCGGCGCGGCTTCGCGATCTCACGATCTCGCGGGGGGAGATTTTCCCTGATTGCAGCCATCGCGTCCTGAGACGACGCAGGTAAGTGTTTTTTTGCTCTGTCAGTAAAACTGATGTGCGCCTCAGTAAACCTGACGCGATGACTTTTTCGGTGCTTCCCTAGGGCAGATTGAGCTGCGCCCAAATGAGCTGGAGCGGTGCCGGGAGCGACCAGCGCCCAGCACGGACCCGCGTACCGCTATCGCGAACAGGTCGCTCATTGGGCTTACCGCCGTTCGCTCCGCACCCTTCTGTTTCGATGCTGCTGCAAACGGACCCTCTGCGTTCCGGATCCTCTTCAGCAGGACGCCCATCCTCCGCTAGTCGCGCGAACGTACCCAAAAAGCTCCGGCCTACAACATCTGCAGGCTTTCGACGGTCGGGCTCGCGGGGGTCAAGGCTCGCGGATCATCAAGCACCTGTCAGTCTGCAGTTTGCCGAGCCGGTGCTCCACCGCCTGCAATCTGCAGAAGATGGAGGCGGCACATCCGAGTCTACCCTGCGTGTGTCATCACCGGGGACCAGGTTCATCACCTCAGGGATCAGCCACGATATTCAAGTGGCTATGCCTACATTGCATCGTGTACACCCCCAAAGACCTTCCGTCGCTGATTGCGTCTGCCTCTCCGCAACAGGGCTAGCTTCCTCGACGAGGGGGCGAGTGTGGGGAGATCCACCTTGCAGGGGTCTCTGGAGGACGAAGATGACGTCTTTGGCATCATCGAGCGCAAAGTTGAGGCGCAGCGTCTTCAGTTGCGGTGTAGTGCCACATTTTCAAGACGAGGAGTGCCGTCCGTTACTTTCCAAGCGAACTGATGGCTGGTGAATCGCTCGCATATCCTTATCGGCGTTTCTCGCTTGAACAGGCACCAGCGGGAGAGCCTTAAGAGCGTTGTTGCTCAGGATGTACAGAATCTGCATGCGCAGTGTGACATGGTCGGTTTGTCCATCTCTCGCGCGTTTCAGACGGAACAGGTTGCAATCATAGAGTATGCAGTGAATGGCGCAGGATGGGAGACGCTCACATGGCGGGCGCGCTGTGCAAGCAGGAGCGGACAGAACTCATCGATATCCACTCGCGCTTTCGCGCGACGCTCGATACTTTGGCAGCATTGCGTGGCCAGCTTGCCCAGGCATGTTCCAAATCCCACAGTGCCGCGCCCGCCGCTCTGTGTCGACACTCAGCGGTTCGCGTCATATCCAGGCGACGGCTGAGCTGGGAGAAGCTGTTGCTGGACGAGGAGAAGCAGAGCGTGCGGCGGAAGATGTGCGACGAGCGGCTCGCGAAGAAGCGCGCAGGGGTGCAGAAGAGGCCGAGGCTCTTAAGCAGCAGATAGCGGTGCTCTCACGTGACGCCGCCGCGGCCGCCGCGGCCGCGGCCGCCGCGGCGGCCGCCGCCGCCGATGCC
>Ga0115567_10004425_pt1 | contig 13698 bp, 10 predicted proteins | sample COGITO_mtgs_1204_2_FD_88679 | JGI IMG/M metagenome (GOLD analysis project Ga0115567, IMG submission 88679) | Pelagic marine microbial communities from North Sea - COGITO_mtgs_120412 | ecosystem: Environmental > Aquatic > Marine > Epipelagic | place: Germany:Helgoland, sampling site Kabeltonne...
CATGTAACTGGCTGTTTGCTAGCTGGAGCCGTATCCATGGCCCATACCAGGTAGTATGTTAACCAGATGCAAAGGCTTAAAATGAGCATTACCCTTGCTGTGCGGCTCGTACTCCAGGCCCAGAATAAAAACGGTAGAATGGCGTAGAACTGTACCTCGGTCGAAAGCGTCCACCACACGACGCTGTACGGAAATGCGTCAAAGCCGACAAACTGAAACGTCGCTGCACTAAACGCGGTGGCAGCGTCTGCAGTTGCGATAAGGCTGATTATCAACCAGAAGTAGTAGAGTGGAATAATTCTCAGAGCGCGTGCCCTATAAAAATTGATGATGTCAGGGCGGCGATCCCGAGCGCCCGAAAGATGTTGCACCCAGGGCAGACTTAATAGGAAGCCACTGAGAACAAAGAATAAAGTGACCCCCGTGTTGCCGCTTATAGCCCAGGCGGATAGCCAGGTGGGGGGGCGGTCTCCCTCCCAGGAAATACCGTAAACATGGAACACATAAACGAGAAAAATGGCTACACCACGCAAGCACTCCAGTTCAATGCGATAGTTGGCAGGGGCGCGCAGTCCGGCGCGCAAATCCAAACCTTGATCTTTTAGGGGGCCGGGGGACCGCTGCGTAGCGAAAAAAGGGTTAGGTTTCAAAAATTCGTGCCAAAATCTGTGCTCTGTAAGCGGCATCGGGTTGTGGCCCGAGCCGATCCCGGAGCGTCGTATTCATGGTTCGTTCGACGAGGCAGTGCGTCACCTCCACCGCGATATTTGAGCCCACCAACACCATTCGACAATAATGGCTGCGTTCGGTAGGGGACTCCAATGTCACTAGTCGTGATGGCCATGACCCCTGTTAATTAAGAAGATCGAGTGCGCCAGACCTCCAGCTTTCGCTCCTAAAGTACTGAGCAGTGAGCGTGACTTCCGCGATTGCACAGCGTAAACCACGTGGGTTGCCAGAATGCTCTTGCCGTGTCGTCCCAAATGTTCGGCCTCAAAAAACCAGCGCAATGATGGGGTCGAGCGAGAAAGTCGCCCAATTCCTGTTTGCAACACGTGGAGATAGTAGTGAATTGCAGCAAGTGTTGAAGCAAGTGTCATAAAGTAAAGTGGATATATCCCCAGCGCACGATTCAGTAGATAGGGAAGGTGCCCGAGACTCCCGATATAGCTCGTGGATTACTTTATACATCAAAAATTCGCTGATTACATACAAGGCAAAGACTGCACATGTTCCCTGCCACCACATATGACCTACACGTTAGGTGAAATGGCACGACCATAGTGGCAAGCCTATTTCGGTAAAGCCCTATCAGTTTGCTGCGCCTATGTTCTCGCGGGTGCTGTTGGCTGGGAACAAGGATCACCATCGATACTGCTGTAACGGGATTTTTCCGCCAATAAGCACTACACCCTCTGCCTTCAGCCGTTCCCTTTGGGTATACTCCCCCTCAGAACCGACAGGCAGCGATATCTTGCCCTGTGCGTTGACCACCCGGTGCCACGGGATACGGCTGCCCTCGGGGAGTTGACGCAGAGCGTATCCCACGCGTCTGGCAGCGCCCGGCAAGCCGGCGTGCCGGGCGACGTCGCCGTAGGTGGCCACTTTGCCGCTGGGAATCAGGGAGACGACCTGCCAGATACGCTGATTGAGAGTGGGTTCGTGGTCATTCATTGTTCGTTCAGGCAAATTGTTAGAAAGAGTATCTTGAAAGTTCGTCGCACTCACAAGCAGTTATTTTCTCTCGTTTTTTCCCTGTTGGTGTTTGTGGGCTCCGCCTGCGCCGACCGTTTGTACACGACTGATGGCGAATCGATCCCCGGGACCCTGCTCGGTATCGAAAGCGGTAATGTGCGGTGGTTGTCGCAAGTGCTGGGTGAGCTGGAGATCGAGCAGTTTTACGTTGATCGCATTGAGTCCGGTGATCACTTCGATTTTAAACTCAGCGGACGCGAACTCAACAACTGCTGGATGTTTGTGCAACGCGAGCAGCAATTGCTGCACTGCGATGAAGGGGTGGAAACCCTCAGTAGCTGGAAGCTGGTGGTCGCTGTAGGAGAGGCCGTGAACGATCCGCCTCCCATCCTGACCCAGAAAGGCAATCTCAACGTGGCTGCTGAGGATTCTTCCGGCAACAACGATCTGAGTAAAATCAATATCGACGCGCGTTCGGAGATGCGCTTTATCGAGTCCCGCCACACACTGGCCCTGCGCTACCAGGAAGAGCGGCTGGAGCAGGAGACTGCACGCGATATGTGGCGCGGAGCCTACCAGTATGACCAGTTTTTTACCGAACAGTGGTTCGTGGCCGGCAACGCATCCTATGAAGAAGATGAGTTCAAGGATATTGACCAGCGTACTCTGGCCGGTGTGGGCATGGGCTACCAGTTTCTGGAAACCACCTATGTCGATTTACTGGCCAAAGGCACGGTGAATTACGTAGACGAAAAGTTTGCGTTAGCCAACGACCGGGTTACACCGGCTTTTCTGTGGAACCTGGATTTTGCCTGGCGCTTCAATGACAAAGGTATGGAGTTCTTCCACCGGCAGGCGATGCTGCAGGCCTTCCAGAGTTCGCAGGACTATGAGATTTCCACTCTGACCGGATTCAAATACCCCATAAACGGTCATTTCAGCTCCACCATCCAGTTGCAGTATGACTACGACAACCTGCCCGCTCAGGATAATATTGAAAAGAAAGATGAAACCTGGTCGATTGGGGTCAACTACAGCTGGTAAGACGTCATTGAAACGGCCGGCCTGGGCACCTTGCAAACGGAGTATCCGCCCCCATAAATAGCCCAGAGGAGATTTCACATGCGACTAGTCTTTCTGTTGCTGCCCTGGCTGGAGCTGGCGACCCTGATTCAACTCGGTATTGAGACCGGTGCTCTGGCAACCCTGGCCTATGTCTTTGCGACCTTTGTCCTCGGTTTGCTGGTATTGCAGCGCCAGGGTAAGGGTATGTTCCAGCATCTGCGGGACGCTCAGGAAGGTCGGGTGTTTGGCTCCCGGCTGCTGCTGGATGATATGGCGGTCGGTTTGGCGGGCCTGCTGCTTATGGTGCCGGGGATGATCACTGACTTTGCCGCTCTGGTCGTATTGATTGGTCCACTGAGGCGTAAAATTGCCCGATTCTTTGGTGGCCCCCAGCCGGAGCCCTACGTGCCGGAGCGGGATTCGGGTTCTCACACGACAATAGAGGGCAGTTACCAGAAGCTGGATGACTGAGCCGAGCCCGACCTTATAACATATTGAAATATAACGACTATTTATTGTTCAATGCGCAGTGCGAAGCGCTTGACTACCGACTATTCCAGACTAGAATTAGCACTCTCTTGCAAAGAGTGCTAATTGGGCCTTGAAAACAAATTTCGTCGCCCCAATACAGCAAGTAACCCCCCAATGGGGCTTGCATAACATCGTTACTAGGAGAGCTTCACAAATGAAAATTCGTCCGTTGTACGACCGTGTGGTCGTTCGTCGCAAGGAAGAAGAAGAAACCACTGCCGGCGGTATTTTGTTGCCCGGTTCTGCCAAGGAAAAGCCCAACCAGGGAGAAGTGGTTGCGGTAGGCGAAGGCAAGGTGCTGGATAACGGCGATGTGCGCCCACTGGCTGTGAAGGTTGGTGACAGCGTGGTGTTTGGCCAGTATGCAGGCAGCAACACCATCGAGATCGACGGCGATGAGTTGATCATCATGGGCGAGAGCGAAATATTTGCGGTTGTTGACTAATACAGTCCGCGTAACACGCCTCGAATATTGCAAACTATTGAGTAATTAAGGAACTAGACAATGGCAGCTAAAGACGTACTTTTCGGTGATGACGCTCGTCAGCGCATGCTGAATGGCGTAAACATCCTGGCAGACGCAGTAAAAGCAACACTGGGTCCCAAAGGCCGCAATGTAATTCTGGACAAATCTTTCGGCGCACCGACCGTCACTAAAGACGGCGTTTCTGTAGCGAAAGAAATCGAACTGAAGGACAAGTTCGAGAACATGGGCGCGCAAATGCTCAAGGAAGTGGCTTCGCAAGCTTCTGACCAGGCGGGCGATGGCACGACTACTGCCACCGTTCTGGCCCAGGCTATCGTCAACGAAGGCCTGAAAGCCGTCGCTGCCGGCATGAACCCAATGGACATCAAGCGCGGCATCGACAAAGCGGTTGCAGCTGCGGTCATCAAGGTGCAGGAAGCTTCTATCCCCTGTGAAGACAGCAAGGCCATCGCCCAGGTGGGCACGATCTCGGCCAACTCTGACTCGCAGGTCGGTGACATCATTGCCGAAGCGATGGACAAAGTGGGTAAAGAGGGCGTGATCACGGTCGAGGAAGGTTCTGGCCTCGAAAACGAGTTGGACGTAGTGGAAGGTATGCAGTTCGATCGCGGTTACCTGTCTCCCTACTTCATCAACAACCAGGACAACATGAATGCCGACGTTGAAACGCCGTTCATCCTGATTGTTGACAAGAAAATCTCCAACATCCGTGAACTGCTGCCTCTGCTGGAGCAGGTTGCCAAGGCTTCCAAGCCGTTGGTAATCATCGCTGAAGACGTTGAAGGCGAAGCGCTGGCTACTCTGGTAGTGAATAACATGCGCGGTATCGTGAAAGTGGCAGCATGTAAAGCACCTGGCTTCGGCGATCGTCGTAAAGCCATGCTGCAGGATCTGGCCATTTTGACTGGCGGTGTGGTGATTTCCGAAGAAGTGGGCATGGATCTCGAGTCCACTACTCTGGAGCACCTCGGTACTGCCAAGCGTGTGACCATGGACAAGGACACCACCACCATCATTGACGGTGCCGGTGAAGTTGCTGCCATCGAGTCGCGCGTGAAGGAAATCCGTGTTCAGATCGAGAACACGACTTCCGATTACGATCGTGAAAAGCTGCAGGAGCGCGTTGCCAAGCTGGCGGGCGGTGTTGCAGTGATCAAGGTTGGCGCCGCCACCGAGATCGAAATGAAAGAGAAGAAGGCCCGCGTTGAAGACGCGCTGCACGCAACCCGTGCCGCCGTTGAAGAAGGCGTGGTTGCTGGTGGTGGTGTTGCTCTGATACGAGCTGTGGTTGCCATTGCTGACCTCAAAGGTGACAACGAAGACCAGCAAGCTGGTATCGCCGCGGCCCTGCGCGCGATGGAAGGCCCGCTGCGTCTGATCGTTGGCAACGCGGGTGATGAAGCTTCGGTGGTTCTGAACAAGATCCGCACTGAAGGCGAAGGCAATTTCGGCTACAACGCGGCCACGGGTGAATATGGCGATATGCTGGAAATGGGTATCCTCGACCCCGCCAAGGTAACCCGTGCAGCTCTGCAGGCTGCTGGTTCGGTTGCCGGCCTGATGATCACCACTGAGGTGATGATCGCCGATTCGCCAGAAGAGAGTGCAGGTGGCCCTGCAATGCCCGATATGGGTGGCATGGGCGGAATGGGCGGCATGATGTAACAAGCCTGGTCCATAGGCCTGTCGAAAACCCCGCCTCTTTGAGGTGGGGTTTTTTTTGTGCGTGCAGTTTTTAGGAATGTTGGTGTGTTCGTTTTTGGCTTCTCAGGTCGATCCGCGCACCGTAGCTGGGATCACCATTGCGGACACGCCGTGAACCCGTCCATGGGGGTTCGTCAACGGCCGTCCTGGCCGTTGACGGTCCGCAATGGTGATCCCAGCTGCTGCACGCTCCCCCATCAGACCAATTGGGTTGGTAACAGCGACTCCTGCGGGACTGTTCCTGTCGATATGGAATTCCTAAAGCGCTGTTGCTATGGAGCGGAACCAGGAAATTTCGAGTGTCTGATGCAGCTAGCGTGCGACAGGCCTGTCGTGCGAGGAGCCAGCGATCAAGTGGTCGAAATGGTGCACACACGGAGCGTCTCCCCGAGAAAGTTATCTGGAAGCGGTAACTGGCTGGTTACTCGACAAGCCCGGCGTGTACAATAACCATCGGGTCATAACGACAATTAAAGGAGAGATCCATGATCATCGAATTTATCTTCCGCTGGGCGCATGTCATGTTCGGCATCACCTGGATAGGCTTGCTGTACTACTTCAACTTCGTCCAAACCGAGTATTTCAAAGAGGCCGAGGCCGAGGCCAAGGCCGATGCGATGAAAAAGCTCGCGCCGCGGGCGCTGTGGTGGTTTCGCTGGGGGGCGATGTTCACCTTTCTGACCGGTTTCATACTGCTGCATTTCGTCGGCGCCATGAGCAATTTTGTCGCCTCATCACTGATCTGGCTCGGCGCTCTGGCCGGGACCCTGATGTTCCTCAACGTGTGGCTCATTATCTGGCCCAAACAGCAGATTGTGCTGGGCATGAAAGAAGGGGAGGGCCCGGTTGCAGCGGCGAAAGCCGGTCTGGCTTCGCGAACCAATACTTTGCTGTCTGGCCCGATGTTATTGGGCATGTTAGGTTCCAAGCACCTGTATATCGCCGATCTCAGTTCTACCGGTTTGGTAGCCGGTGTTGTGCTTATTCTGGCGGTTGAAGCCAATGCGCTGTTTGGCAAAACAGGCCCCATGACCAGCGTTGTCGGCGTGATTCACTGCAGTATTGCCCTCACAGCGGTGCTCTGGGCCCTGCTGGCCTTCCTTTAGGGTACGACATTGCCTCAAATTGAGTGATGCAGCCGGGATGAGAGTCCCGGCTTTTTTGTTTCTGCCCCTGTGGTCGCTATGTATAATGGCCACTCGCTTTTGACTCATCAGCTGGTTTATGCCTCAAGACGATCTCGATCACATTCCCTCAATCGTACCCACCAGGGATACTGAACAACACTACGCCACCAGCAAGGCCCGCTCGAACAAGGCGGGGTCTCGCAATGGCCGCGGCAAGCCGCCCGGTGGCGGCTCCGGCGGAGGCGGTGCTGGCCTGTGGGCGCGCTTATTCATTACTGTCGCACTGGTGGTGGCGGGGGTGGCTTGTGCCTGGGCCTGGCAGTTGCAACAGGAGTTGCAACAGGCCAATCACACCATGGAGCGCTATGCCGAGCGCATCGGTGACCTGGAAGACCGGCTGTCGGACACCGATGAAGGCCTGAGCCAGAACACCCAGGCGATGGCCGTAAAGATCAAGGAGTTGTATTCCGAGGTCGACAAGCTGTGGGCCTCGGCCTGGCGTCGCAACAAAGCCAAACTGGAAGAGCTCGAAAAAGCCAGCGACAGCCACGGCAAAAAAATAGCCAGTGCAGAGAAATCACTGGCCACTGCAGAAGCCCAGATCAAGGGCGCTGCGGGTGACATTGCCAAGCTCAAGAGTGTGGCAGGTGATCTGGAGCGCTTGATGGCCAGTGCCAAGGCCAATGGTGCCGAAGTCGAACGAGTGGCGGACGACCTGAATCGCATCAACCTCGATCTGGCCAAGCTGAACAAGCGAGTCCAGAGCAACGAAGAGTGGGTCGATTCCATCAATGCCTTCCGGCGGCAAATCAATTCCAACCTGACCCGCCTGCAGGCATCGATCCGCGCACTGGAATCCTCTCCGAATACCACGCCCTGACGGAGCTTGTTTGGGCCGAATGAGTTCGGCCCTACATCGATTGTTCCCTGGCTGTGGCGTTCTCGCGTTCATTTTGTTGGCCGGTTGTTGGCCGAATGAATTTGGCCCTACAGGTGATCATCCCCAACCCCCGTAGGGTCAAATTCATTCGACCAGCAGCCCATCCAATCACCGCAACCCGCTCCCTGCCGTTGGCCGTTCCACGGGTGTATACTGTCGCCCCAGATTTTTCAGTTCACTACCAAGGAATTCGCCATGACTGTCATTCGCCAGGACGATTTCATCGACAGCGTTGCCGACGCGCTGCAGTTTATCTCCTATTACCACCCGCTGGACTTCGTACAGGCCGTTAACGAAGCTTACGAGCGCGAGCAGAACCCGGCGGCGAAGGACGCGATGGCACAGATCCTGATCAATTCACGCATGTGTGCCACGGGGCATCGTCCGATTTGCCAGGACACCGGCATTGTGACTGTGTTTCTGAAGATAGGTATGAATGTGCAGTGGGATGCCACCATGTCAGTGGCCGATATGGTCAACGAGGGCGTGCGGCGCGCTTATACGCATCCGGACAACGTGCTGCGCGCCTCGATTCTTGCCGACCCGGCAGGGGCCCGTAAAAACACCCAAGACAACACGCCGGCGGTCATCCATATGGAAGTGCTCGAGGGGGATACCGTTGACGTGCAGGTGGCGGCGAAAGGCGGCGGCTCCGAGAATAAATCCAAAATGGCGATGCTCAATCCCTCCGACAGCATTGTGGATTGGGTGGTGAGAACGGTGCCCACCATGGGGGCCGGCTGGTGCCCGCCGGGGATGCTGGGTATTGGGATCGGTGGCACGGCCGAAAAAGCGGCGGTGATGGCCAAAGAATCCCTGATGGACCCCATCGACATCCATGAATTGCGCAAGCGCGGCCCGGCCAATCGGGCGGAAGAGCTGCGTCTGGAGATTATGGATGCGGTGAACAAGCTGGGCATCGGTGCCCAGGGCCTCGGCGGTTTGACCACCGTACTGGATGTTAAAATCATGGATTACCCCACCCACGCAGCCTCGCTGCCGGTGGCGATGATTCCCAACTGTGCCGCCACCCGCCACGCGCACTTTGTGCTGGATGGTTCCGGCCCGGCCCTGCAAACACCGCCCGATCTGGACCAGTGGCCCGACATTGCATGGGAAGTGGGGGATAAGGTACGCCGGGTGAACCTTGATACCATCACGCCCGAAGAGGCCGCCCAGTGGCAGCCGGGTGATACGCTGCTGCTGTCCGGCAAGATGCTCACCGGCCGCGATGCCGCCCACAAAAAGATGAAAGAGCTGATTGAGTCGGGCGAGGGCCTGCCCGCGGAAGTGGACCTGAAAGGCCGTTTTATCTACTACGTGGGTCCGGTCGATCCGGTGCGCGATGAGGTCGTGGGTCCTGCGGGTCCTACGACCTCGACCCGGATGGACAAGTTTACCGATTTTATCCTGGAACACACCGGCTTGCTGGGCATGATCGGCAAGGCGGAGCGCGGTCCCCTCGGTATCGAGGCGATCAAGAAGCACAAGGCGGTGTACCTGATGGCCGTGGGCGGCGCGGCCTATCTGGTGTCCAAGGCGATTACGTCCTCGCGCGTGGTGGCCTTCCCGGAAATGGGCATGGAAGCCATATACGAGTTTGAAGTGAACGATATGCCCGTCAGTGTCGCGGTCGATGCCAGCGGCACCTCGGTGCACGAGATCGGCCCGAAAATCTGGCGGCAGAAGATCGAAGAGCAAGCGCTCGAGCTCATCTGAGCCGATGGCTGCCTCAACTTTCTACTGGCACGACTACGAGACTTTTGGCGCCGATCCCTCCCGGGATCGGCCAGTGCAATTCGCCGGGTTGCGCACCGATGCCGAACTCAACCCGATAGGCGAGCCGCTGGTGATATATGCCCGTCCGGCCGACGACTGCCTGCCTCATCCGCAGGCCTGTCTGGTGACCGGCATCACACCCCAGGAAGCGCTCGAGAAAGGCCTGCCGGAATGTGAATTTATACGCCAAATTCACCAGGAGCTGGCGCAACCCGGCACCTGTGGGGTGGGCTACAATTCCCTGCGCTTCGACGATGAAGTGACGCGCTACACCCTGTATCGCAACTTCTACGATCCCTACGCCCGCGAGTGGCAGAACGGCAATTCCCGCTGGGACATCATCGATATGTTGCGGGCGGCCTATGCCCTGCGGCCCGAGGGCATCGTCTGGCCACAGCGTGAAGACGGCTTCGTCAGCTTCCGGCTGGAAGAGCTGACCGCCGCCAACGACATCAGCCATCAGTCCGCTCACGATGCTCTGTCCGATGTGCAGGCCACCATTGCCATGGCGCGCCTGGTGCAAGAGAAGCAGCCGCGTTTGTACGACTATGTGCTGAACCACCGCGACAAGCGCTCAGTGCAACAGCTGCTGGATATTCCGGCTATGAAGCCGGTGCTGCACGTGTCCGGAATGTTTGGCGCGGAGCGTTTCAATACCGCCTTGATAGTGCCTCTGGCCCAGCACCCGGGTAATCGCAATGAAGTGATCTGTTACGACCTCAGCGCCGATCCCACGCCGCTGGCCGAGCTCACTGTGGAAGCGATTCAGCAGTTGCTCTACACCCGCAGTGACGAGCTTCCCGAGGGTCAGCAGCGCCCGGGACTGAAAACCATTCACATCAATCGCTGCCCCCTGCTGGTGACCGCTAAAATGACCAGCCCCGAGGTGGCTGCACGCATCGGCCTGGACGGCGCCACTTGCCGCGCCAATCTCGCGGCCCTGCGAGCGCTTCGCGATGCGGGCGCCGCCGCATTTACCGACAAGGTGCAGGCGGTCTATGGAGAACGTAAATTCGCCCCGATCACAGATCCGGACCGCATGCTCTACAGCGGCGGGTTTTTCCCCGAGCAGGACAAGCGCAGTATGGCGCGGGTGCGTGAAGCGACGCCCGAGCAGCTGGCGGAGCAGAGTTTTCCTTTTGAGGACCCGCGCCTGCCGGAGTTGCTGTTCCGTTACCGAGCACGCAATTACCCCGAGACATTGAGTGCCTGGGAGCGCGGTCAGTGGGAAGAGTTTCGCTTCCAGCGTCTCACCGACCCGGAAGCAGATACCGGTTTGTGTATGGATGAGTTCCACGAGTTGATTGAGCAGTTGTTGGCTGATACTGAGCTGCCCGAGGCCAAACGGGCATTGTTACAGCAGTTGCTCGATTACGGCGATTCACTGCTGGCCTGAGTCATATTGGAGCCCTCCAGCGTGAGCTGGCAATCCACCGATGGGCATAGCGTCTTCCTGCCCCTATAATGCACACCACCAGAATCTATTTGGGAGAACGATCCGAGTGCAGTTTGCCGGCAGCCACATACTCTCAGTCACCCAGTTTGAACGGCCCGAGGTGGAGCGTATTTTTGCCGTCGCCGATCGCATGGAGCCCTATGCCCATCGCCGCAGGGTGACCAAGGTGCTCGACGGCGCCATACTCGGCTCCATGTTTTTCGAACCCAGTACCCGCACCCGGGTCAGCTTTGGCAGCGCTTTTAACCTGCTGGGCGGGGAGGTGCGAGAAACTGCCGGTATAGAAAATTCGGCCATAGCCAAGGGTGAATCCCTCTACGATACTGCCCGCGTCTTGAGTGGTTATTCAGACGTGATCGCGATGCGTCATCCCGCCGCCGGTTCGGTGGCAGAATTCGCCGCCGCCAGCCGGGTGCCGGTGATTAATGGCGGCGATGGCGCCAACGAGCACCCCAGCCAGGCTCTATTGGACCTCTACACCATCAAAAGTGAACTGGCCGGCCGTGGCCGCGGTATAGACCACTTGCGCATTGCCATGGTGGGCGACTTACGCCACGGTCGCACCGTGCATTCGCTGTGCAAACTGCTGTGCCTGTTCGACGGCATCCAGGTCTTACTGGTGTCGCCGCAGGAATTGTGTATGCCGAGCGATATTGTCGAGCAACTGCGACAGGCGGGCCACCAGGTGACCGAGTCAGACGCGCTGGAAGCCAGTATTTCCCATGTCGATATCGTGTACTCCACCCGCATTCAGGAGGAGCGCTTCAGCTCGCAGCAGGAGGCGGATCTGTATCGCGGACGCTTCCGGCTGAATCAGAGTATTTACACCGAACATTGCGAGCCGAATACGGTCATCATGCACCCCTTGCCACGGGATTCCCGCGATACCGCGCGGGAACTGGACGACGACCTCAACGACAATCCCAATCTCGCCATTTTCCGCCAGACCGATAACGGCGTGCTGGTACGCATGGCGCTGTTCGCTCTGGTGCTGGATGTCGTCGAATCAGTGGATGCCCATGCCCGCGATGTGAACTGGTATACCGAAGGTCGCTTCTGATGTCGGTGCAGCTGCGTTTTGGTGCCGATGCGGTGCGCATACTGGATGAGACAACCGTATTCAAGGGTCATTTTTCGGTGCGTAAACTGACCCTGCAACACCGCTGTTTTGCCGGTGGCTGGAGCGATCCCCTGCAGCGTGAAGTGTTTGATCGCGGTGATGCGGTGGGCGTTTTGCCCTACGATCCGGTCACTGATTCATTGGTGTTGATTGAGCAGTTTCGTCCCGGTGCGCTCCGCGGGCGCAATTCTCCCTGGATGCTGGAACTGGTTGCCGGTGTGGTAGAGGCGGGCGAGAGCGACAGTGACGTGGTGTACCGCGAGGCGCGGGAGGAGGCCGCATGCGAATTGAGTGAGCTACAGCCCATTGCCCGCTTTTTTCCTTCAGCCGGTGCCTGTTCGGAACAGGTGCGCCTGTTTTGCGGCCGCGTCACCGAAGCCGGCATTGGTGCAATACACGGGGTTGAGAGCGAGGGAGAAGACATTCTGGTGCATTCGGTGCCTCGCGAGGACGCGCTGCAGCTGCTGCGCGAAGATCGGATTTCCAACGGGCACACCCTGATTGCGCTGCAGTGGCTGGCTCTGCACGGTGCCGCATTGCGTCAACGCTGGTGCTGATTGAAGATTCAACGGCATGAGTGACCCCTCGAGCTCTCAACCTGGAACCGGTGCGGTAACAGCGCGGGCCGGTCTACTGCGCTCCAGTGCTCTGGTGGGCAGCATGACTATGCTGTCGCGGGTGTTGGGTCTGTTGCGGGATGTCGTCATTGCCGCGACGGTCGGTGCCACCGCTTATGCCGACGCCTTTTTCGTCGCCTTTAAAATCCCCAACTTTCTGCGCCGGCTGTTTGCAGAAGGAGCCTTTGCCCAGGCCTTTGTGCCGGTGCTGGCCGATTATCGTGAACAGGGCCCCCACGCCGCAGTGCAGGCACTGATCCATAGGGTGTCCGGTGTGTTGGGCGGTACACTGATTCTGGTTTCGTTACTGGCAGTGCTGGCAGCCCCGGTGGTCGCGGGGCTGTTTGCGCCGGGCTTCCTGGATGATCCCGGCAAGTTCCAGGCAACGACTGCAATGATCCGGATCACGTTCCCCTATTTGTTTCTGATCTCCATGACCGGGTTCTGCGGCGCCATATTGAACAGTTACGGTCGTTTTGCGGTGCCGGCCTTTACCCCCGTTTTTCTCAATATTTCACTGATTGCCGCGGCCACGCTGGCGGCGCCCTGGTTTGCCGAGCCGGTGTATGCGCTGGCCTGGGGGGTGCTGATCGCGGGGGTCGTGCAGCTGTTGTTTCAGCTGCCCTCTCTGTACCGCCTCGACCTTGTGCCACGCCCGCTCTGGGATACCCACCACAAAGGGGTGCGGCATATTCTCAAGCTGATGGTGCCGGCCTTGTTTGGCGTATCTGTGAGTCAGATCAATCTGCTGCTGGATACGGTACTGGCATCCTTTTTGCCCACGGGCAGTGTGTCCTGGTTGTATTATTCTGACCGCCTGACCGAGCTACCGCTGGGCGTGTTCGGCATTGCCATAGCCACGGTGATTCTGCCGAGCCTGTCAGCCCATCGCGCCGGAGATCGCAGCGGCGACTTCACCCTGACCCTGGACTGGGCAGTGCGCATGATTCTGCTGGTGGCTGTGCCGGCAGCGGTGGCTCTGGTACTGCTGGCTCAGCCAGTTCTGATCACCCTGTTCCAGTACGGCGCCCTCACTCCGCACGATGTGAAAATGGCGAGTTTCAGCCTGCAGGCTTACAGTTTGGGCCTGATAGCCTTTATGCTGATCAAGGTGCTGGCGCCGGGCTTTTACGCCCGTCAGGACATGGTGACACCGGTCAGGATTGGTATTTGCGCA